>Ga0257122_1002054_pt1 | contig 13099 bp, 7 predicted proteins | sample SI106_120metaG_FD_190146 | JGI IMG/M metagenome (GOLD analysis project Ga0257122, IMG submission 190146) | Marine microbial communities from Saanich Inlet, British Columbia, Canada - SI106_120 | ecosystem: Environmental > Aquatic > Marine > Inlet | place: Canada: British Columbia | collected... | reverse complement strand
ATTACCATTTCCGCCAGCGTTACCTTGGCCTGATGTGCCTGCAGCACCATTTCCTCCACGGCCGCCGCCACCGCCGGAACCACCACCTGTCGGCGTTGTTTGTTGATATGCGCCACCGCCACCGCCACCATTAGCAGTAATACTATCAAAAACACTATCCGAACCATTACTTCCGTTAGTGTTTGAACTACTTGTACCAGCGCCACCCGCACCAACAGTTACAGTATAAGAGTTGCCTGGGGTAACAGAATGTGTGCCTGTTAGCATACCACCAGCACCACCACCACCGCCATAGTATCCTCCACCACCTCCGCCGCCACTGGCGACTACTAGATACTCAACAGAGGTTACGCCCGATGGAGCAGTCCAAGTAGTAGACCCAGTGCTTGTAAAACTTTCTACGGTGTATTTTGTAGAGTCAGTAAAACTATTCGCTAGTTCCGTGGCTGAGAATTTCTCGTAGAAGCCGTTAGTGCCGTAAGTAAGTCCTGTTACTTGTTTAGGTATCCATTGATTGGTAGATAACTTTGTTTCTCCAAAGGATGCGGGTGTCAGGGCAGTGCCGTCAATCCAATGAACTTCTGCTAAGTACCCATCAAAAGGATTACTTGTTGAAAATGCACGATCACCAATTCTGTGAACTACGGTATTGTTTGCCTCGTACTCGCCATTCTGTGCGGCACTATTAGTTGAAGTATCAAAGGCAGTGACTTGTTCACCATTTAAATAAACTTTGAAAAGAGGTGATCCTGGGGTCGTGTCTCCCGAAACCACAATATGATACCAAGCCGATGGATCACGAAGCACCTGTGTCGTAACATACTCTACGGTAGTTGTATTACCGTGAATTACACTAAACGATATTTTATCCGTGTGTATTGCTAGAGTGACTTGATCCGAATTTGCAGCACCAAAAACAAATATGTTTTGAATTGAGCCTAAATTGCCACGCTTTACCCAACCACTCCAAGTCCAAGTTTTTCTATTACCCGCACTACTTGGAGTCCTACTCATATAAGCAGGACCACCATCCTCAAACCGCAACGACTGCTCTAAGTCGTAACCTCTAGATGGATTTGCTAAAGCGGTGTTACTTAATATTGCCATTAGCTCAATGCTTCGCTGTTACTCACATAGACGTTGGTCCCATCAGAAAGATAGGAGACAAGGTAAGTACCAGCAGTAGACACATCCCATGAGGCACCTTTTTTGACTTCGGAGCCTAAACTAATAGTGTGTCCACTAGCATTGATAAGAATTATATAACCACCTTGACCGTCTGTTTCGTTTGAAAATTCTAAAGTATCAGCACCGGCGGGTGTATACTTAAAGTTGTTCCCTGCGTTCAAGTCTAAAGTGCCGTCAGTAACTACTTGCAAAGTGCCTCGTTGGGCACCAGTCCAAGATGCGTCAGCAGTTCGATCAAGTTTAGATAGAGCAATTGCAGCAGAAGCATTAATATTACTATTAACAATTGTTGTGGCGGCAATCATATCGCCGGTAACTTGAACTTCACCTATCGTTCCAGCAGTTGCCGCACCCAACACTCTATTAGCTGTTGTGGTGTCTTGCATCTTCGCATAAGTGACATTATCATCTAAAATTTTAGCTGTTGTTACAGCGTCTGCTGCAATAGTAAGAGCAGTTGCACCCGTTACATCACCAGTATGTGTGGCGTTTGTTGTCTTTGCTGTGTTGGCAGCAATTTCAGTATTGATAGAGTTAGCTAACTTAGCAGCAGTGACTGCATCGTCCTGAACTTTAACAGTAGAGACCGCATCATCTTGAATCTTAGATGTGCCTACTGAATCATTGCCGACTACTGGATCGCGGTCAGCAGGAGCTGTTCCGATATATCCGCCAGACATATTAAACGTCCTCTAAGATTGATACCACTGCGTCAGCAGCAGTTGCTACACTTGCGGCTGCCTTTAAGACATCGCCAGTTTCCATTACTATCTTTTGTCCTGATACAACTTTGAGAGCACCGCCAATAGGTACTGGAGCACCTTTGACAATGTAAGCATCGTTACCACCAGACGAGTCACTAATCAAAACACTAGCAGTAATGTCTGCCGAATGTTTATTAGCAATATCAACTTCTAGAATAATAGAAGTCTTACTGCCTGGAGCGGTGTATAAAGTTGTGAATGTACCGGAGTCGATAGCCAAACTTGTTGCTGTTGCTGATTTAAAATCGTTAGCCATTTTTATTTCCTATTATATTATCCTAGTGCTACGGCCATCGCCACACTAAACCCTGTAGTTGCTTTTGAATTGACGGCCTCAACTATATCAGTTGGAGTACCTGTAAAGGAATTATTGAGATCGCCAATATCACCTACGTCCGTTGAGGTACTATTATAAGTAGTTCTCAAGGTCTCTAATGTATCTGTCGTTGCTACAGTTCTATCGGCCATCGTCGTTCATACTCCCGAGTAATTGTCTCATCATATTCTTTATGTCGGACAATTCTTCTTTTATACTATTTATATCATTTGTATTAGTTGTTAGTTGATCTTTTGCAGACTCTCTTGCCCTTGCCGATTCTACTGCGGCCTTATGAGCATCAGAGTCAATACTAATAACGGCACCCGTTTTTGGGTCCTTTACAATATCAGTTCTGCCTTCAATAATTTCCATATTATGTTGCTAATGAGATAGCTCTAAAGTCCTTAATGATTGGTGGTGTTGCACTATTATTACCTTGCATTACAATCTTAATTGCAAAGGCATTAAACTCATCTAGTGCTTCTCCTGTACCATTTGTTTTCTTACCAGCAAGATATGTGTATTCTTTAAAATCACCACGACTCTTTGATAGGGGTACTGCCGACTCTGGCAGTCCGTCTGCTGTACCACTTGAACCTGTGAAGTTAGTCCAACCCAAATCTTCAAATGGTTCAGCAGCATCAAGTCGTTGTAACTTGTAGAGTACACGAATATCTGCACCCGACATCTGTACAGCATCAAACATTACTTTCAATGCTGTTCCGGTATTTGATAATGCAATCTTTTTAGTAATATAGATAGCAGAGTTGTTATCACCTTCTGCCTCTGTCATTGCTTTATAGTTCGTGAATGTAGTATTAACATCCGATGAACTATCAATCTCGTTCAAACGACTACTGACACATATAGCAAACATTCTTTGTGTATCTATAACAGGTGACACGTTATCTTTAGTAGATGCCAATGTCATACCTAGACGGAAAGATTTATTACTTGATAACTCGTTTGTCTCGTTTATTGAAGAACAAATCATCTGTGGTGCATCAAAATAATAATCCTCATTCAATGGAATATCAATAGCAGTTGTAGTGCTCAGTCTGGTGAATGACTGTTGAGTTGAACCAACAGTTGAACCAGATGTTGTCTGTAGTTTAGCAGTCAACGTAGTATTAGGCAAGTCCATTGTTTGAATCATAGGTTGCATAACATCATAAGAGATATTCTTAGTAGCGTGAATTCTTGTGCCACCACCTGTCGTTGTAGTTGTTGCATTTGTACTTGTGTTGATAATGAAACTATCTAACTCTGGATTCTCAATAGCAGTATGTACTTTGTTAATCTCAACCAAAGGAATACCAGCGAACATATAAAGTTCTACGATACTATTATCATCGTGTGCGGCAGCAGCTGTTGCTGTGCCGTCACCCTTGACTGTGCCCCTAGTACAACCAGTTAGTCCTGTCGTACTAGATTTACCTGTGTATGTGATAAGTTCGTTATCAATTCTCACAGTACCAGCAGTTGGGAAGTTTGTAACATCATCGCAAGTAATACTAGTTGCGGCATTAGTCAATGAACCGTTGAGTGCAGTGTTACCAATATCAGAAACAACTCCTTGTATTTCTACATTGTTATCCGTATCGTGATTCATATGGTTAACAAAGTTCACTTTAACTTTACTCTGACCACTGACTGCTTCTAATGGATTCTCTGGAAGATTTGGAATCAACCCGTTACCACCACCGAGAGCAGTTTCTGCTTCTGACATTGCTTCGTTGACTACGGTAAATGAACCATTGAGTGATGTATCAAATGTCGCACGGCGCAATGTGAACTTCAAGTCCTCATACTGTGATGCGGTCCAAGTAGAAGCGTTCTGTGATTTGAATAGTGAACCTAGTGTTGGTTGTGTAGAGATTGCTCTGTTACCACCAACATCAATCTCACCAAGTCGTGAAATCCAAACTTTGTATTCTGAACTATCCGAAGCAACAACGATACAATATTCTGTTAGGTTGTTTAGATAAACAGGACTCTTGAATGTAAACTTTGTTGGAGTTGATCCGTCTGTTGTATTGACACTAACCTCAGAAGGCGTTAGTGACTTTTTGGAGAAAGGTAATACTTCTTGTGAAGGATAACCATTCTTCATTGTTCTCATTTCAACCCATACAGGTAGAGTATCATCTTTGTGTGAGAAGAATAAATCAACACTGGTAACAAACATACCACCATCTTTATCACACATAATACTTTGTGCCAATGGATCAAACCAAGTGCCTGTACCACCACCACCTGACGAAACTGTGATCTGTCTATTTTCTTCTACAGCCCTTTGTGTAACAGTGCCATTTCGTGTTGCAAGGATAAGTTCCTGTTTGGTCTGTTTATGACCAATCGCCATGTATTCTTTTTCAGCAGAAGTTTCAACAAACCCACCGACCTGACTATTAACATCACTATCAGTTAGTCGGAAAGTTCTACGACCAATACGGAATCGTTTTGCATCTGTATTGGGTAGTTTGAAACGACCTTCTAATGTACCGACACTATTTGTTACCAACATATTACCGTATGTCTGGTCATTCACTGGAGTAGTTGAGTTCCAGTTCTGTGCCTCATCATACTGATTACCCGTGTTACGAGTAATGCCTGTGAAGGTAGTTGCTGTTGTACCTGTGTAGGTCATCTGTTCTTGTTTGACGAAACCGAAACCGAAAGGATTAACTTCTGTAGTATCACCAACACCAACTGTACCCGTTGATGGGAACCCAGCTGTTGAGTTTACAGTGAGTGTTGTATCTGCCTTAGCAAATGGTGAAGAAATTGTAGTATCAGATGCACTTCCACCAATTGGTTTCACATCTGCGTTTACATCAACACCATCAAAGAAGGCATAGACCCGTGTGTTGGGTTTCATACCTGTTACAGCAAAGTTAATGTCTCTTGACCGCATCCAAGGCACAATTTCAATGTTAGTTACACGATCACCCGCACTGATGTTATCAATACGTTCTACTAGTCGTGTGTTCGTACCTGTTCTATTCTGTCGCACATCAACTGAGGATGTGGTAGTAGTAACCCTTCTTGCCAGTCCACCAATGTCTCGTCGGCCCGCTCGTCTTGCAGCTCGTAATGCACCAGTATCTTGTCTCCGTTGAATAGTAGTGCTAGAAGATGATCGTCTGTTACCTGTCCAAGTTGTGTTCCAAGAATTCCAAACTGTACCAAGAGTACCTGCCTCTGTCTGTTCACGGAGCATCTGTTCGTAGTTACCTTCCACGTTAATCGTGATAGAAGGAATACGGTCATCATCCATCCAAACATCTGTCTCTGGTTCTAATACTAGATCACCAATCCATTGTGTTACAAAGTATGGGTTTACATTTTCTACTCTACTTGCATATGGTTGAACCATCTCATCTGACTCTGAATATTTTAGAGTAATGAGGTCACCTGTCTTTTGATAACCAAGAGCACTTCTCGATGAATCGGATGTTGCTTCTTCGGTTAGATCAATACCAGATTGTACACCTACTGCTCGTAGATGTCCTAAATCTGGATCAACAGAGACATGATAATCTTTATGTGTTGTGCTACCTACGTTATGACCATAGAAGTTATCTACAAGAAAACCAGATTTAAATCGGTTCATGCCGTCACCGTCTAAAATCATAAACGAATCTGTTTCTCTTTCCAACAGACCAAGTGTGGTTGAATATTCAAGTTTGGCAATACGAGTTTCTAGATTGCCAATATCTTGCATTGTGAAACCCTTGTTGTTAATATAATCCAGTTGAACATCCTCTGGACTAAATGTATATGGTGGAATAGAAAGTCTAGAAACCAACATATTAACATTGTCTGTTGCAGGCCATACAGGTTCTTCAGCTGGCACACCCGTTGTTACAGTGAAGTTACCATCACGGTCAAGATAGAGCAAGTCACTTCGACCAAGATAGAAATCAAAGTCTGCTGTAATGTTATCATCTGGAGCAACTAGGTTGCCGTTGATGGCACCTGTACTCTCAAAGTCTTTATTCTCATAAGCAAATGGTGCAGTAGATGGTGCAGTCTGATCGTTGACTCTTGGACGAAAGTCCAGTGAGTCTGCCAATGGGTACTCGCCAATAGGTGCTCTTGACTCTAGGTCTACTCTTGATGCTGTATATAATGGAATATCTTTATAATCCACCTGACCAGTGTATGAATCGACTGAGAAGTAATCTCCCGTACCATGTGTAAAGTAGTCATAGATAATCAACAGACGACCAGTAGGTGTCTGTGATCCTGGTTTTCTAGTAATACGACCCAGATCATAGAACGAGTCTCGTTGGCCAGTGTCTAGATCAAAACTACTTGTTACATTTCTGTCACCTTTAGCAACAGCAGAAATACTAGCTGTAAATCCTGATGTGCCACCAGTGATTGTGTCTAGTGTTGTAATAGTGCCGGCAATCACCACATACTTTAGTGTAGATGCGGCATCTGAAATAACACGACCCGTTGCACCGGAAGAACTACCCGTGATAATCTCACCAGTAGTAAATGTTCCTGTTGCACCTGTAGTTGTTACTGAAGGTGAAACTGCATCTACAGCATTAGTTGTTGATTCGTAAACAGCGTGCAGTTGATAAACATCAGCATAAGATAGTGATATTGTTGGGTCACTCAATCGTTCCCCATAAACATTCTGTCTAGTACCACCACCAGTATGTGATTGAATTTGTTTCTGCGTCATCTTCTGGGCAGTCTTAGATCGTTGTGCTGATGTTGCAATATTGATTGTACCCATCAACTCAACTTGAGTATTACCACCCATCACTGTAGCATCTGTAACTGTTAGAGTAATAGTACCCGACCCAGCAGCAGTTGCCGTAATAGGAACAACATCACCGATAGCAGCACTACCACCGGCAGAACCTGTAACCGTCATTGTGTAGTTACGAGCAACACTAGGTGCTGCCCAAGTCTGACCTGCGGGTAGTGTGAATGTTGCTACACCCGAACCACTTGCGGTTGTTGTAAACTGTTTTCGGAAAGCATAGTTAGTATCGGTTGCACCACCTGTACCAAGGAGTGTCTTGATGTTATCCTTAGGCATCTTATAGATAAGAGCAGTTTCTTCAATCTCCTGAATAGCACCACGAAGCCTTTTTATTGGAACTTTTGTTGAGTTTGTAGTAACGGCAGAGGACAATGTTAGAGCAAGATTACTTGCAATAACTGTTACTCGTCGTTCTTCTTGAGCACCTGCAGCCCCTGTTGGTAGTGAAACGATATCACCAACAACCAAGTCTGTCAAAAATTCTGTGTTGAACCCTGTGACTGCTGTAGTGGTAACATCAATAGAACCACCGAGAGTTTTACTTTCTGTTAGGTTAATGTCTGAGGTATAATCCAAACCCGTGGAAGTATCCATAAAGATTTGTTTTACATCACGAGCAAAGTTCTTTCTATTGACAGCGTTATTAGTTGTTGCCAAAATAGTACCAGCAACCGTATCTGTCGTTACACTGGAAGTAAATGCTTCACCAGTAATAAATTCACCCTGTTGTTGCATCAGATTAAACTGTGCGACACTAGTAATACTGGCAACAACAATACCAGTTGCACCAGATGTTGTTCCGGTGATAACTGCTTTTGCTGTAAGAGTATTGGCGGCAGAAACATCAACAAGGTTGAACATCGTGATATCAAATAGATAATGATGATGTATTGCAGCAACATTACCCTGTGTGCCTGAATAATATTCAAATGCCCGTGATCTAGCATAACCGATGTTAGACCCAGCAGATGAACCACGACTTACTGTTTGCTGATCGTATAGTTTTACCAACTTGAATGGGTCAACAGTAGAACCAACTTCTGTGATGTCTGGTTGACCGTAGACATTATCTACCTTGACATAGTTGCCAAGACTTGCGGGTACAGTATCATTCTGTACATTTTTAGTTGTTCGTGCTTTATCAATACTGACATATGTGGAAGCTTGAAGTTCTACTTCATAACCATCAACATATGCTTTACCTGGCGAGATAACCAAAGTATCTTTAGTCTCTACACCACCGTTTGCTGCTGTATAGACACCACGGTTAGTTCCGTCATCTAGATTCTCTCTGGTCTCAATGTCAAAGTGTTTGACAATGTAGTTACCAGACTCATCATCGGTTCGTCGTGCAATCATATCTTGCACAACACTGTATTCTGTAAACTTGACTCTGTTCTCTACAACACCAGCATTTACCCGAACCAACTCTATGAAGTCCGAATCGTCTGTTGCGGTTAGTGACTTCTTAGCAAGTGTTAGTGTGATCTTGAGTCTATGAGCACCTTTGGCAGCATAGTTAGATGAACCCTGTGCGTTGTCTAGTAATGAACCATCAGTTTCGGGCGTTACCAGTGTCTCAGTAACTAGCCAACCCACACGATAAGAAGGTGTATTTGTGTATTTGTCTAGAGTAATGGTCTGCTCTGTATTCTGTACCATAAACCCACGAACAAAGTAAACACCAGCAAGAACTTTGACTGATGAACCTGTTGCGTTAGCACTTGTTGCAGCCGCAGTAGCAGAAGCAATACCAGAACTATATGATGAAATAGTTTTGTTAGCACTAATGTTCTCACCATCTGTAAAAGTAGATGTTGAGTTATCAGAGGTACTTGTTGTGATGTACTTTACAAATAGAGTATCAGGATCGCCAGTTGTTGAGTCTGCAACACTGTAACCGATAACCTTTGCAGTCACACCGGATGTTGCACCAGTGATGATAGCACCATCGTATTCTGACAGATAGGTTGATAATGTACCAGAACTAAATGTAGACTGCAACTTTAGAGCATAGTATTTACTATCGTAACCAACACTGCCGGGTATTACGATAGTGCCTTCCTTGAACATATGATTACCAAACTGCTCAATCTGATTTTGTAGAGTAGTTTGAAGTGTTGTTAGTTCTCTTGCCTGAACTGCAAACCCAGGACGGAAGAGGACTCTATAGAAGTCTGCCTCCTTGCTGTAGTCGTCAAAATAAGGACTTACATTGAAGTTAGTTTTTGCTGGCATTATGCGTTCCGTCCGTAATACTTACCACCTTTTGCATAGTGATGTTTATTTTCTTGATACCAACTTTTTCGGTATTCTAGGATGTTATCTCCCATTGATACTCCGCCTTTATAGTTTGGGTTACCTTCGCCATCGTGGACGCCAGGTTTTTTCATATTACTTGTATCTGCCACTTTAGTTCCTGCTTTATTAGTATTACCACTCATTACTCTGGACAACTTTTTCTTTGTAGCATTCATATGTTTCTTGCCATATAACGGATGGGACATATCTTTTCCGTTCTCGTCCAATATACCATCTTGCCGACCTTCGGGTACTGTTTCCCGAAACATCTTGGCGAGATCGTTTCTCATTAGTAATAATAAATCGTCCATATTGCTAAAACTCGATGATGAGCTTAATATTTTCTGTCTGGTCACTTGCCCGTGTAATAGGCACTCTGTTCTCAGAATACACAGTATCACCACTGTAGTAATCAATCTCTGGATTGTTTACTGTTGACACTGTGCCTGTTGCACCACCAGCACCAGTTATTGTTTCTGTTCCGGCAAATGCTGTTAGATCACCAGCAGTTGTTACACCTGTCCACTGTGTCTGAATGTATTTGAGTACCTTCGTGCTTGAGTCAAAGTCTACAACCAAACCTTTGGCACCTGATGTTCCACCTGTAATAACTTCATCATTTACAAACGAACCAGGAGTACCACTAAAGGTAACTGACTTTAGAGCACTGCGAGTATCAGCACTACAAATAGTTGTTGTGCCGTAGTCAAAAGGATCACGAACAATACCGATGCGTCGGAAGTCTTGGTTGACTACAAAGTCACCAGAACCTGCCGTACCGCTTAGTGTTGTATTCGTCATCACATAGAAACCACCGAGTTCTTCAATTGCATTGTAACCGTGGCCACCTTTAGGACCAATGATCGGTGTAACAACAGCAGAAGTAGAAGGAGTACCAATACCTGAGATGGAGTCTATCTTACAATCGGCAAATGTGTAGTTAGTACCTGCACCAACAGCAACAACATTAGATACCGCACCACCCGATACTGTGACTGTGAATGTTCCAGCTGAACCGTCACCCCGCAGTGTCTGTGTTGCATATGTTCCGTTAGTGTAACCAGCACCACCGTTGGCGATGTGGTAATGTCTTACTGCACCATCAGTTGCAGCAGCTGATACTGTAGAGTCTGTATGAACACCCATAAAATCTGTTGTTAGGAAACTGCCCACCTCTGTTGCAGTTAGTGAATACATATACTTCCAAACATAACCGTCAGCAGTAGTGAGTTCACTAGTAGATGTTCCTGTTGGTTCAGTAGTTGATGCTGCACCAGCATTGTTCCACATACACTTGTAAACATTATTTGCTGAAGACCTTACATACATTTTTGTAGTAGTGGCAAACATATCAGTACCACCAGAAACGGTTGTTACTGTTGCGGAGTTGACTGTTGCACCATAGTCAGCACGATAATAGTCATAGACTGTGCCTGTTGTCCAGTCGTGTCGTGGACATACATAAGAAACATCACTTGAGGTTACTTTCTTTGCAGCAATCATGTCACGATAGTACATCATTTCATCTTGCACATTGTCCAATGGAGTTGGAGGAGCACTATCTGTACCACCACCAGCACCTGTACTAAATGCCTGAGGTCTGCCTACAAAAAGGTAATATACCGTAGGGGATGCTTCTCCAAATGATTCATAAAATTGAAGAGCATTATTGTATCTAAATTTGTTTGTTACGATTGCTGCCATAGCATTATTTCCTAAAAATATTTATTCTATACTATTTATAACACTTTGTTAGGTCTTATAAAGAGTAACTTCCGTGGGTGGAGTAATGTTGTTTTTTCGTTTGGGATAGTTTGCAAAGTCACCGATTGATAGAGCCGTACCTTGATAGTCTTTTGCCCAGTCCAAAATTCTGTAACCAGAAACTTGATCTTGGTCAATACCCCATCTGACTGAATCTAAACTAGCACCAGATGTATGTGATGCCGCAGTTGTAGAATGGGCACCTCTCGTACAACCAGTTAGGTTATTAGTTGACTTGCCGGTATAATCTATCAACTCAGTACCAATCTGAATAGTACCTGCTGTTGGATAGTTTGTTGCACTTGTTACAGCTATAGTAGTAACAGAATCATTGATATTTCCGTTTAGTGTGCTGTATGGTATTTGCACAGCATAAACATTATGACTTCTAAAGGTCATAATGTCTGCATTAGATTCAGTCATACTCTTGGCAAACATAAAGTCGGTAAGGTTACCAAGAGTTACACCAAGACCCAAGTTAGTAGTTTGTAACTGATAATCAATATCAACAACCTGATTCAGTGTTCTATCCCGCACACCTCGTAGACCATACACAGCATTGACTGTTGCTGTTGAACCAGAACCACCACCAGTGATAGTTTCTGTTGCTTCAAATATGCCCGATACTGGAACATAAGTTAAAATGCGAATACCGGCATCACTAGTTTCTTCCTTAGATACTTTACCAGTTGCGCCCGATGTACCACCAGTGATTGTTTCATACAAAGTAAATGCAGCACCAGATGTTATCAACAATGCTGGATCATACAATCTAGATTTGTCCGCTGGTTCGTTTGCCTCATCCATAGGTGATGGGTTGAGAGGTACTTGTGTTGTAGTACCCAAACGCATACCAAACAATGCTTGCCAGATAATCTTGTATGCTGGACCAAGAGCACTGATAGAAGTAATATTGGCAAGTTGTGTTAGTTTACTTGCAATATCTACCTGACCAAATACTGCCCAACCGCCTGGGTGAACAGTAGATAAAAGATCATCTCTCCAGTTGACGATTGATGTTGCGGTCTTGACTACATAAGAATAATCTTGGTAGTAATAACTATCTTGAATCTTCTTGGACGAATCTGAGATAAACCCATCTTCGTTTACAAACCTACCACTGCGATCTACAACGGCACCAACCGTGCCTGGAATATTTGTCTTGGTGTATGAATTGATTAAAGCTATTTTAGATGATGATAATCCCCTTATACCTTCGTTTTCTTGGAAAGGTGTGGCGCTTAACTGATCCATCTTTATGATACCAGTAGCATCATTTTGTGACTTAAATCGTGCAGTTGCCCCTGATGCCAAACCAATAACAGTTTCGTTTAGTACAAATGAACCACTTATTTGGGTCACCAAAAAATTAGATGTAACATCAAACTTCAAAGAAGCCTGATCTGAGTAGTGAGCGCCCTGATTGATAATATTGATAGAAGCAATATCACCGATACCAGTACCCTTCGCCTTTACTGTACCACTAGCACCTTGTGTAGATGTAATTGTGAGTGTGGGTAGTGAAGTGTAACCATAACCTACTGTGGTTACTCTAACGTCAGTAATGTCTCCATTGCCTGTATCTTTTTCCTGCACGATAACAGAACCATTATAGATATCACCCTGTACTGTTTCACCTTCCATAATAAATCTGTCTATGGATTCCATACCACGATCATCTTCGTTAGCAACAAAGTTATCTACGGTGTTAGTGAGTATGCGAACAGTCTTTGCAGATGTTGCTCCGGTAATCGTTTCGCCCAGTGTGAAAGACCCAGTGCCGGGTTTGTAAAATACTTTCTTTATATCTTCTTGAATTAGTATGACTGTACCCGTTGCATCAGATGTCTGACCAGTAATCGTTTCACCAATATTGAATATGCCTGTTGCGGTATCATAGGTGAATGTAGATTCTTCTAATAGTATCTCACCGGGTGCGCCTGTTGTACCACTTTCTAGTGTAACTCTAAACTC
>Ga0257122_1002052_pt1 | contig 13109 bp, 13 predicted proteins | sample SI106_120metaG_FD_190146 | JGI IMG/M metagenome (GOLD analysis project Ga0257122, IMG submission 190146) | Marine microbial communities from Saanich Inlet, British Columbia, Canada - SI106_120 | ecosystem: Environmental > Aquatic > Marine > Inlet | place: Canada: British Columbia | collected... | reverse complement strand
ATATTCTTTTCATGTTCTCACCAAAACATCTACCAAATACCTTACATCTGGATCAAACTTTTTGCACATTTCAATAACTGGGTTTACATCATATCTTTCCCTAAGAAATTCAACATTATTAGTCACTGTATCCCATAATGCCCAAGATGCGCCAGGCTTACGATCTCTTGGTTGGCCAATCGAACCAGGATTTATTATCTTTTTATTTCCCTGTTCCCATAATACTGGGTAATGAGTATGCCCATAAATCAAAACATCAAAGTCAGAATTGTAAGTGATCATGTTTTTAATGGTTTCATTATCAGCATCAGGATAAATATAAACATCTCTATTCCAAGGGGAGCCATGACATAAGATTACTTGTTTATCATCAACATTAATTTTTGATGTAATTGGTTTTTCATATAAATAACTAGCCATTTCATATTCTAATTTTTCAGCAGCAACGGATATTCCTGAACCATATTTATCTTTAATTTTTTTTCTGTTCTTATCATTGAGCCAATCAAATAGCATTGCTTCATGGTTGCCACTAACACCTTCCCAATCCCAATTATCAAGCAATGCCAGTACCCTATCGGGCTCATAATAATAACCGACATAATCACCACAGCACAATAGTTTATCGACGTTTTTTCCTTTTGCTGATTTGAGCACAGATTTCAAGGCATGCGCATTAGCATGGATATCTGATAAAAGACCTATTTTCATACCATTTGTTCAATCGCAAGTTTAAAAGGGGTTATGTTGAAATTCGGACTATTTTCAATTATTCGATCATCAGTTTCCTCCCCTTCAACATACTCTGGTAATTGTCCGGGAATTAAGACTTCACATATATCAGTAAGCATGCTCTTAACTGATTTTACTTCACCGCCAAGGTAGTAAATACCTGTTAATCTTTTTTCTATGCACTTGACAATTGCTTCAGCTGCATCTTTAATATAAATGTAATTTCTCCTTACATTACCAGTGCCAATAATGGTTGGTATCTTTCCTTCTTGTGCATTATCAACCGCTTTATTTATATAGAGATGATTTGGACCATTTTTCCCAAATATTCCGCCAAAACGTAATATTGAAGAATCACAGCCGGATGCTGTAATGGCATCATCAGCAAGTAATTTACTTTTTCCATAGCCAGTCTCGGGCGATAATTCAGTGCTTACATTATAATGACTATGCATGAAACCATGAACAATTATCCCCGAAGAATGAATTAAATGTGAATTATTCATCTTGCAGTAATTTCCAAAAATAGCCGGTAATAATACGTTTACTTGGAAAAACTGTTTGGTGTCTTTTTCTACAAAATCAACGCTTGCCGCAAGATTAATGATAATGTCAGGTTTTATTTTTTCCAATAATGTAATAGCATCCTTAGGAAAGGATAAATCACAAATTATATAATTGCTACTTGATTTTTTTCTACTTACACCAATAAAATTGAAATTTTTTTTCTTTAGTAAACTTATAACTTCTTTTCCTAAAAAACCGTTCGCACCTGTTACTAATATATTAGGCATTTATAAAAATAAATTTATTTTTTAACGTTATTAACATCATTTGAAGAAAGGTATCCGTGACAGAAAAAAAGGCTGCATCACTATTATTATTTTCAAGTCTACTGAAGCTTCATTCGTTCTGCCGTTATTTACTCAAAATAATGGAGGAAAGAAATATGATTTGTTCGGCGGCCACTCCTTGCCCCTTCAAAAACTCGGCAACCTCATTTTCACGCCCTAACACCATAATCAAAATACGATCAAATTCATCAGGGTTAATTGTAATGGGGTCTCTCACTTGAATACCGCAAAGTGTTTGTCCCACCTTTTGAGGATCGATATCATATAACATCTTAGGCAACTCACCCATATCACAATAGGCCATTAACTCCGTAGTGCGGGTGCCGGCACCATATAGGGCGATTTTTTCGGGCCCTTTAGACAAAAGTTTACGCACGGAGTGCATTGTTTCTATCGGACGTGCAAGTAGACTATTCCATCCTTCAGTGGTTTCCACAGATTTAGTTGACGTTCTTTCATTAGCACGAAACACAGTTCGCAATACTTGGTTACCACAAGTCGTATAATTTTTAGTCCGCGTACTCTCGCAAGCGACTAAATCGAACCCGGCCCGTTGTGCAAGTCGGATTAATGATTGGGTTGAAAAATAATTTACATGCTCAAATTGAAAGTCATCCTGCGCCAACCAATCGAGACGAGTAAAATCAGGGACTTCCGTGAATATAACACCATTAGGTGCTAGGCGTTTACCTAAATTACGTAGGAAAATAACCGGATTAATCACGTGTTCGAATACATGACACATAGCGATTAAATCGTACTGTTGGGGCATATCATCAACCTTATTGGCAGGAATATAACCCGAAGCCTCTAAGCGTGCTGCTGCCATTAGATTCATTTCTTCAAAGTATCCTTGAGCCTTGGTCCCCATAGTAACTGCATCTAAGAAATGAGGTTGACATGGCCCAATCTCCAATACTTTCAAGCCATTATGAGAAGGCATATATCTAATTGCAAACTCGACTTGGTTAGCAATATGCATTCTATCTACGGCCAGTGTATCACGTAAATAACGGTATAATTCTGCATAATACTGATTCATAGACTCTTCATTAAGGGGATTTTCACAATAGCCCCATTTACAATTTGGACAATATCTATAACGTTGCTCTACAGTACTTTTCAACGGCTCCAAATAAAACCACAATGTGTGCTCCAGTTGCTTTCCATGCTCCCCGCAAATTGGACAATCTTTTATATTTAAATAATTAATTTTTTTCATATAATTAATTCTTTCATTAGTTATAATTAATAATATTGAAAAGTATTTCAGCCCTTTTCCAATCATCTCCCGTATCAATATCTTTTACTCGCCAATTTGGTATCCTTATGGGGCAAGAATGTTTCTCAAATAATTTAAGATTATTCAACCAAGCATCTGGTGTGCCCCAATAAAACTGGGTCGCATCATGCAATACTTCTGGCAAATCTTGTGAACGGCTTTCAAAATACTCAGGGAAAAACATTTCTACACCACCATCAGGATGATCCTTGAAGGAACGAAAAACAGAGTATTCAAAATCTGTTACAGAAAACGCATATGACCAATTACCTGTAGCTAAAGCATCAAACCCTCTTTTAAGATCATCCACTTTTAGAAAAACTGATGTAGCGTAAATACTACAGACAGTTTTAGGTTGCCATTTTTGCTTGTACATCCATGAAACTGCATGTGCTATTACTTCCGTGGTCCCGGTATAATCATCTGAAAGTTCATTTGGTCGAATAAAGGGTACTTCGGCTCCATATTTTATGGAAACTTCAGCAATTTCTTCGTCATCGGTAGAAACAATGATATGGTCAAATAGCCCGCTTTTTTTTGCTACTTCAATTGGCCACGCTATTATAGGTTTACCACAGAATTCTCTAATATTTTTTCGGGGGATGCGCTTACTTCCACTGCGAGCAGGAATCACTGCTACATTCATGCAGAGATGAGTCTCAATATATTATTGACCACTAAAGAAATCTCATTCAATGATAAATCAGGGTAAATAGGTAATGAAATTTCATTTCTATAATAATTTTCAGAAACTGGAAAATCTCCAAGACTGAAATCATAATGCTTTTGGTAATAAGGCTGAAGATGAATGGGGATATAATGCACTTGAAGATTGATTCCTGCCTTTTTCATTTTTTCGAAAAATTCCTGCTTGTTTAAACCTATTTTTTTAAAATCAACTTGTAAAGGGTAAAGGTGATACGCGTGTTCAACAACATTATTAATTTTTGGTATTCTTAGGTTATCAATATTAAAAAATGACTCATTGTATTTTTCTGCAATCTTACGTCTTTTTTGTACAAACCTATCCAATCTTTTTAACTGGCTGGAACCCAATGCACACTGTATATCAGTGATGCGGTAATTGTAGCCCAATTCGTGCATTTCATAATACCATGGCCCATCATTATTTACTAATTGATCTTGTGCCTTTGTCATCCCGTGGTTTCTTAAACGTCTAATTTTTTCATCAATAATTGAATCGTTAGTTAGCGCAGACCCTCCTTCACCAGTAGTTATATGCTTTACTGGATGATAACTTTGAGAAATAACATCTGCATATTTAACAGCATAATGTTTATCTCCATTCAGCGAAGCGCCCATTGCATGACAATTATCATTTACGAGTTTTAAATCATATTTGTCTGCAATTGCTCTTAAAGCATCCCAATCACAGGGATGCCCTGCAAAATCAATACCAATAATTGCCCTAACATTTTTTCCTTTTTTCAAATAACTTTTTATTTTTCCTTCAGCTTTATTTGGATCAATTGTATAAGTAATAGGATCTATATCAACAAAATCTGGTGTAGCTCCGGCATAAACAATCGAATTTGCAGTCGCAAGAAAAGTTAAAGGCGAGGTAATAACAATATCGTCCGATTGCCATTCTAAGGCTTGCCCAATTAAATGGAGAGCTGCAGTTCCGCTTGAAACTGCAGATGCATGCTTAGAACCAAAATACTTATTTAAATCATCTTCAAATGTTTTAACTGCGGGCCCCGATGAAAGCCAACCACCTTTTAATACTTCAATGACTGAATCTATATCAGACTTATCTATTGTTTGTTTACCATACGAAATCATTATCATTTACCTATTAATTTAATATTTATAGTATTTCATGAAATACTATAATCCTTAAAATCTTTAATAAAACCATATTTATTAAAAATTTGTTCTTTGGCCTTCTTGACCAAATCTTTATCTGCTGTCATTGAATTAGAGTGACGATAATATTTGTATAAAGGTTTATTAATATGTATACCCTGATATTTTCTTGCGACTCTTATAATGTAATCATGCTCTGGTAAAATAAAGCTTTTATCCCAAAAGCCAATTTTATCAATCACAATCCGCTTAAACATAACACCACAAACCATAATATTGAACAAATTAGATATTGAAATATACTCACTTGCTTCTGTTTCTAAATTAATTTCTAAGTAGTCACAATACGAAAATCCATATTTATTATATTTGAGAGGTTGGTATAAACTATCAATTGCATCTCGCGTTAATTCATCATCTGCATCTAGAAAAGTAATATAATCGCCTTTTGCATGATCAATACCCATATATGCTGCGGAAATCGCTCCTGAATTCTGTTGATATATAATCCTTACATTTGAATCAGAAATAGAATTGATGATTTCTGCGGTTTTGTCAGTACTACCATCGTTAATTATTAATATTTCAAAATTTTCATAATCTTGTATTAGTGCACTATTAACGGATTTGAAAATTGTATTTTCGTTATTATAAGTTCTGATTATAATTGATATCAGAGGATTGTTTAATATAGGATTCACCTTAAGTGATAATTGGGAAACTAGTTAATCCTCCATAGGATCTATCCAGCTCTCAAGTATACTACCAGATTCTAAAACTTTACGGATTCCATCTTCCAAAAAAATATTGGGTTCATAACCTAATAACTTTCTTGCCTTTGTAATATCAGGAACTCTCTTGCTAATATCTCTATCTAAACTACGGTCCGCATCATTGAATGAAATAAACTTAGGAAGAATTTGTTTACCTGAAATTTCAATTACTTTTTTTGCAGCATCAAGAATAGTAACCATCTCTTTATCGTTTCCAATATTAAATATTTCGGAGTCTGACTTTTCAGATAGTAAAGCCAATACAGTACCTCTTGCAATATCATCGACATAACAAAAACTTCTGATTTGACTACCATCGCCATATACAACTGGTTGCTTATCATCCATCAAAGCCTTTATGAACCTTGGTAAAACAAACTCTGCAACCTGGCCAGGCCCATATACATTAAAATATCTCAAAATCGAATAATCGAGATCATAATAATAATAATATGCTAGTAAATACTCCTCTGCAGCTAATTTTGTTACCCCATAAATAGACTTTGGATTACGGGGACAGTTTTCAGATATTAATTCGACATTTTGGTCACCATAAACTTCAGATGAAGATGAAAATATTACTTTTTCTATATTATTCTTTACGCAGACTTCTAAAATATTCACTGTGCCTTGGATATTAAGATTTAATGTTTCAAGCCTATGAGTCTCAGTTCTTTTAACACCTAATTTTGCCGCAAGGTGAATTACTGCATCGCATCCCCTAACTGCTTGATTAACATTATTTATATCCAGAATACTGCCCACAAAATGCTCAATATCATTTATGTCACTTTTTACTAAATCCATTGACCTCACAGAAATGTTTTTTTCTATTAATTTATTTATTACAGCCCTACCTATTAATCCATTCCCCCCCGTTACTAAAACTTTCATATTTTCTCCTTAACTATTAACACAAAATTATTTATCTAATACGTTTAATTTCATTAATTGATATTGAAATAATCTTTATACCAATTAATAAAACGTTGAATTCCATCGTCAATATTTGTAGTTGGTTTAAAGTTCAGCATTTTTTTTGATTTTGTAATGTTTGCAAAACTTTCCGTTACATCTCCTGGTTGTATCGGCAATAGGTTTATTTTGGCCTTTTTATCCAACGCTTTCTCAATTAAGTAAATCATTTTCTTTAGTTGTTCACTTTTATTATTCCCCAAATTAAAAACCTCACACTTATAGTTTTTATCGATAGCTTTCCGCGTTCCAACTACAATGTCATCAATATAAGTGAAATCTCTTTTCATATTACCGTTATTATAAACAGGTATTGGTTCGCCAGCCATAATTTTTTTCGTAAAAATAAACATTGCCATGTCTGGACGACCCCAAGGTCCGTATACTGTAAAATACCTAAGCCCAGTTGAGTGCAAACCATATAAGTGCGAATAAGAATGGGCGATGAGTTCATTGGCTTTTTTTGTTGCACCATACAGTGCAAGTGGCTTATCAACTTTATCATTTTCACTGAAAGGCATTTTTTTATTTGCCCCATATACAGATGAGCTTGAAGCATAAATCAACCCCTTAACATCATTATGACGACAAAGCTCAATTATATTAAAAAACCCTATAAGATTGGCTTCTAAATATGCCTGGGGATTTTGTATACTATAGCGAACACCCGCTTGAGCTGCAAGGTTTACAACTTTATGTGGTTTAAATGATTTAAATGACTGCGAAATTGATTCTCTATTTGCTATATCAATTTTATCGAATTTAAACTTTGCATAGGGTTTTAATTGATTAATTCTTGCGACTTTTAGGCTAGTGTCATAATAATCATTTATGCTATCTATTCCCAACACTTCATACCCATCTTCAAGCAAAGACATTGAAAGATGGAATCCAATAAATCCAGCAGCACCAGTAACTAATATTTTTTTTTCACTCATATTGTTTTCTCATAAACGCCAATGAGAAATATTAGATTTATTAAAATAATCTATATCATAAATAGATTTAATATCAATAAACACACCAACGTTTTTAATTATTTTTTCCCATTTAGTTAATTTTATTTTTGTATACTCTGAATGAGCCACAGCCACTATTGCCACATCTATATTAGATATATGATTAAATGGCACTAAGTCAATATTATATATTTCTTTTGCTTCATTTCTATTGGCATATTGATCGGTCACTATAACCTCGCAATTATATAGATTAAGGTTTTCAATTATACTAATCACTTTTGTATTTCGTAAATCGGGGCAATTTTCTTTAAAGGTAAGCCCAAAAATGGCTACCTTTGCTCTCACAGGATTGATCCCCACCCTTGCCATTTCGGTAATGGCAGAATCGGCAATAAATTTTCCCATACCATCATTGATTCGACGACCGGCCAAAATCATCTCTGGATTGTAGCCCACTTCAATTGCCTTATGGGTTAAATAGTAAGGATCAACGCCAATGCAATGCCCACCCACCAAACCAGGCCTAAAGGGTAAAAAGTTCCATTTAGATCTAGCTGCTTCTAAAACCTCGCTTGTGTCTAGCTTTAATTTATTAAATAGCATTGATAACTCATTTATTAAGGCAATATTAACGTCTCGTTGAATATTCTCAATCACCTTTGCCGCTTCAGCCACTGCAATAGAAGATGCTTTGTGTGTCCCCTCATCAAGGATACTATTATATAGCTCATCAACAAAAATAGCTACCTCATCATTTGACCCGGATGTAATTTTAGTAATTTTGGTAAGCGAATGCTCTTTATCGCTAGGATTTATTCTTTCTGGACTATAGCCACAAAAAAAGTCTGTGTTATATTTCAAACCAGAATACTCTTCAAGTTTTGGCGCACACACATCCTCCGTTACTCCAGGATAAACAGTGGATTCATAAATAACAATATCATCTTTTGTTAATACTTGCCCAACCATTTCACTCGCCAATATCAATGGAGTCAAATTCGGTGATTTATATTTATCAACAGGAGTGGGTACTGTAATTAAAAAAATGTTACATTTTTTTAATTTTTCAATATTCGTGGTGAATGAAAGGTGCCTTGACACAGAAAATTCGCTTTTCACTACTTCAAGCGTCGCATCAATTCCTTTATTTAAGGAACCAATCCTCTTTTTATTAATATCAAACCCAACAGTTTCGTACTTTTTACCAAATTCAATCGCAAGGGGTAACCCTACATAGCCGAGCCCAATAACACCAATTTTTAATTCTCTGTTTTGATTGATTGATTTAATTAAATTCATTAGAATGTTTATTCTGATTTGGAAGGAGAAATTAGATTCTGAATATAATCATTATTGCCTTCAGAATTTTCTGTGATAATTTGGTTAATAGTGTCTAAACACTCTTGTGGATATTTCCCAACAGCTGTCTCTTCAGATAGTTGAATACCCCTAACATCCTGAGTAAGTGTATTATATAAATCAACAACCTCAGCAATAGTAGGTATAGGATTTATTTCCATATTTTTTAAAAATTGTGTGGCCAAATAAACCGGCTTGTTAAAATATTTGGCTTTTTTAATTATATAGTCTTGGAATATTGGGACTTTATAAAGTCCAACATCTGTAGACAAGTCTCCTCTATCTATTAAAATTTGATCAACATTCTCTAAAATTGTATTAATGTTTTTTACTGCTGAAAGTGTCTCAACTTTTGGTAAAATTGAAATATCATTATTAATTTTTTTTATTGCTAAATCTATATCGCTATAATTTCTAACAAATGAAAGACCTACAAATTCTAATTTTAGCTCATTTGCAACATTAATTAACTCTAAATCTTTTTCAAAAAGGAATGGGATATCAGAATGGATACCTCTTACATGAAGCCCCTTTCCATTTTTTAAAAAGCCATCAGAAAAAGAAGTAAAAAGTAACTGATTGCGATTACACTCAATTACTTTAAACATTAAAGTGCTATCATCAGCGTAAACAATTTGACCCTTTTCAAGATATTTTTTAAAATCTGGGAAATTTGTATTTGATGCATTTAATGTGAATTCTTGCCCTTTTTTAACCTGAATTGGTTTGCCTAAATTGACTGTCCGAATTTTGTTCCCAGGGAGATCCATTATTATTTTGGGGTTAGAGTATTTTTCACGTAATAAACAGACTGTTTTTTCTACTGAAGCCCTGTTGTTGTGAGCACCATTTATTCTATATAAATAATTATCTTGATGCGATATTTTCAAGCCATTCTCATTAAAAGATGCTGGACCCAATGTAACAATTATTGTTATAATATTATTTTACTCTTTTATAAATAAGTTATCTTTAAGTTTTATCAATTCTTTAGCTATTTCTGATCTCATATATTTATCATCTGGAATCAATCCATTTTTTAGCATCTCCCGGATCTTGGTACCGCTTATCTTTACTATATTATTTTCTTTATGATTACAATGCACTTCTGTAACTATTTGATCACATTTAATACAAAAATATGGTTCTTTAACTAATAATAATTTGATCCCTAGAGAATTATTTTTTTCTAATAAATTAACTAAATTATGAGCCGCATATGGTTCGTAGTAACCTCCAACCCCAGCATGATCTCGACCAATTATGAAATGAGTACACCCTAAGTTTTTCCTAATTAAAGCGTGAAAGATTGCTTCTCGAGGACCTGCATATCTAAAATATGCTTTATATCCCTCAAAATACACGCGATCTTTTGGATAAAATTCAACAATCATTGTATTGTATGCTACTTCAATTGCCTCTACAGAAAAATCTCCCTCTTTTTTCCACCCGATAGATGGGTTTATAAATAGGCCATCGCATATTTCCAACCCAAGCCTTTGTAAATACTCATGGGCCCGATGAATCGGATTTCTCGTTTGAAATCCCACAATTGTATCCCAATTATTATTTGAGAAGATGCTTTTAGTTTTTTCTGGATTAATAGACATAGCTAATATCTTTTCATTCTCAATAAAAACCTTTCCACCAATCCTAAAAGCGCTTCGGCTAAGTTCCTTTTTTACTCCAGGGTGACGAAGGTCATTTGTATTAAATATCTGGATTACATCCGATTTTTGATCAACTACAAAACAGTCTGAAACTTCGATATACCCGACATATTTATTTCTATACTTTAATTTTATTTCATTGGAATTAAATGCTTTTTTATACTCATCTTCAGTTACATCTAGTGTAACTGGCAATGTCCATATTGTTGAATTATTATTTAAGGTTAATTCGTTCAATACGGATTTATAATCTGCCTGAGCCATGAATTTATTTACCGGTTTATACAAACCGGTAAATAAATAAACCGCATCTTGCAAATTTTCACTATTTAAATTTATTGCAGGCAATTTTTATATATTTATTTTTTTAGCCGATAAATAATCAACTATCAACTTTACCGATTCAAACACATTTATCTTATCTGACTCAATAATTAATTCGGGGTTTAGTGGCTCCTCATAGGGTATATCAAACCCCACAAACTCTTTGAGCTCTCCTTTTCTAACTTTTTTGTAATGTCCCTTAGGATCTCTCTTTTCACATACTTCAATAGGACACTTCACATAAACCTCCACAAAGTTATCAAATCTGCTCCGAGCTTCATCCCGCAAATCACGTGTCGATGACAATAATGGAATTATACAAACTACTTCATTTTTAATTAGCAATTCTGCTATGAATAAAACTTTATATCTAAAATCGTCCCTCTCTTGTTTAGAATAACCATCCCTAGGCGATAATATAGATCTATATAAATCCCCATCTAAAACTTCATGCTTAACATCTTTATTTATAAAATATTTTGAAAGGTGTTCTGCTATGGTTGTTTTTCCTGATCCAGAAAGACCAGTCAGCCATATTGCTACCATGTGCTGTCCTCAGTATTTATCATCATTAAAATGAAAGGTAATCACGAGTCCAATTCTATTTTTTTATACTAATGGGCTTCTTTTGATAAATATCAACTATAAAGCTCTTAAAATTAGCAAAAATCCAGAGATTAAAAAAAAAGAGGACATATTTATGAAAATATTTTCTCCTAAAAACAATATAATCCTACGTAATAGTTAGCCTTTTTTATTTACACTCTTCCTTCGCATTGTTAGAACAAACAATCCTAAGCTAAAAAGAAAGGCTGATACATAAACAATATTTATTAATAAAAAAGTTAGAGAATATTTACCGAAAAATACAGGATTTTTGGATTCGTAGCCTAAAAATAGCGGGAGGCCGGCAAACATTATCCCACTAATAATACCAGAAATACGATGGTCTTCGAATAAATCTTTTGATTTACTTTTTAATAAAAATTTTACGCGACGAAGTTTTTTTCTTTCGCCCATATCATCATTATTAATAAAATTACGTGCAAAGCCTATCAAAACGCCTAAGATAAGACCAATTACGCTTGACAATAAAACACTTGCTTTTGTATTTATATTGAATGAGTCAACTGGGATTTGAGGTTTATCTAAAATTTGAATAACTGATGACTCCTGTATTTCTTCAATTTTTGCCAACTCAAGTTGTTGTTGAAGTGTAAGAAAAATACCCTTTTGAATCTCCAACCCTCTAGAAATTCGTTCCTGTTCAAGTAGCAACGCAGGAGATGAAATTTGACGGTTTTTCTCGTTAAACACCTTGAGGTTTAATTCGGATACTTTTAATTCATTTTCTACCGATTTAATTCGATTCTTGATGAAATTTATTTTTTTATTAATTTTTTTGCTTTTATAATATTGATTTAGAGCTTCTAGTTCTATCAATGCTGAATCGGCAAGGTTTTTTGAAAAAAGTGGCTCTGTTGTAGTAACCGAAATTACACTAAAAGGTGAGTTTACTTTTTTTTCGAGCTTTAAAATTTTTCCCAATTTACCCATTGAAGTAATTACCAATGTATTTCGGTTTTTATATTTGGAACCATCTTCATTTGCAAGTATTTCAAGAAGCGTTTTTTCTCGACCAATCTTATCTGTATAAAACTTTTTATTAAGGATATTTTCTGAAAAAGACCTGCTTTTTATGATATCTGGTAACAGTGATGGGCTTGATAAATCAGCCTGAGCCCCCATAGGAATATTTACACCAAATTGGGTAGCCAAACCTGCTAATCCACCAAAAGTACCCCCCTTCTCCTCAGGTAATAAAATGGTAGCCTTACTAAGATAAAGTGGTTGTTTAATGATTTTAACGTAAGTAAAGGTGAAAAAAATGGAAATAAATGTGGTTAAAACAATGATTTTAAAATTCTCAGCCATTGTTAGGAGAAGATCGGAGAGGGAGATCGTATCTTCTTCGTAGATACTCGGTGACGCGTAGATTGGTGATTGAGCTGATGATTGAGGGCTGTCAGCGATTGGCGGAGATGATTGATTGATCTTGCTTACGATATGGTGGGGGACCTGGTTGCGGGCCTTCCAGTTGGATACTGCCTGAGGAGTGGTGTTTAAGGTTCTGGCCATCTCCGCAAGTGTGGTGACACCGCGGGAGGACATGAGGGATTCTAATTCACTGAAGTTCATTAGATAGTGGTGAGTGATAAGTGATGGGTGATGGGTAATGGGTAATGGGTGATGGGTAATGAGTGAAGAGAAAAGGGTGAAGAGGGGAGGTTAAAAAGCATCATTTGGATTGTTTCGATTTTAGGTATTTAATTAATCCAAGTAGCATT
>Ga0257122_1002048_pt1 | contig 13117 bp, 5 predicted proteins | sample SI106_120metaG_FD_190146 | JGI IMG/M metagenome (GOLD analysis project Ga0257122, IMG submission 190146) | Marine microbial communities from Saanich Inlet, British Columbia, Canada - SI106_120 | ecosystem: Environmental > Aquatic > Marine > Inlet | place: Canada: British Columbia | collected... | reverse complement strand
CAAAGCAAGCCGTGTCAGTCGATGACGCCCGGGGCTTCTTCGAGTCACTGGCACCCGGCGAGGCCATGATCCTCAAGGCCGTGGCCGGAGGAGGAGGCCGTGGGACACGTGCCATTACCTCCCTGGATAACCTTCGTGAGACCTTTGATCAGTGCTCGGGAGAAGCGCTGGTGTCGTTCGGCAACGGCGACCTGTACGCAGAGCAGTTCATCCCCCGTGCGAGGCACATCGAGGTGCAGGTGCTGGGGGATGGCAGCGGCGAAGTGGTCCACATGTGGGAGCGCGAGTGCAGCATCCAACGTCGGTTCCAAAAGGTCGTGGAGATCGCACCTGCCCCGGGACTTCCTGAAGGCCTTCGTGACCGAATCATAGAAGCCGCCACCCGCATGGCATCCGCGGTCGACTACCGAAGCCTGGGGACCTTTGAGTTCCTGGCCGACGCTGGCCAGTGGTCCGACGACGCGCCTTTCTACTTCATGGAAGCGAATGCCCGCCTACAGGTAGAACACACGGTCACTGAGGCGGTGACCGGCATCGACCTGGTCCAGTCCCAGCTAAAGATTGCTGATGGACGACGAATCGCCGATCTCGGTCTTGAACAGGAGTCGATCCCTGAACCCCGCGGATACGCCATCCAGACCCGCGTCAACATGGAGACAATCACCGCTGACGGGCAGACGCTTCCTTCCGGCGGAACTCTTACCGCCTTTGACCCGCCCTCTGGCCCCGGTATACGGACGGACACTTACGGCTACACCGGATACACCTCAAATCCTTCCTACGATTCATTAGTCGCCAAGCTGATCACCCACTCCCCTTCTCCCGACTTCGAGGATGCTGTCCGTCGAACTTATCGGGCGCTTTCCGAGTTTCGAATCGAGGGTGTGCCGACCAACCTTCAATTCCTACAAACCCTGTTACAGCATGAGGACTTCACAGGCCTCAACTTCCACACCCGATTCATCGAAGAGAAGGCCGCCGAGTTGGCCACGACCAACGGTACGGTCCACCCACGCCTGTACGCAGAAGCAACGGCCACCGTCGCGGTTGCCGCGGACCCCGGTGGCTATGCAGGTGCGCAGATCGACACCTCGGATCCTCTGGCCCTCTTCAACCACGACCGTGACGTTAAGGCAACACAAGCGCCCTCCGCGCCCGTAGATGACGCGCCGGACCTCACAGGCCCGGACGGATCGATCGGCTTCCCCGCGCCTATCCAGGGCACCATCGTCTCCGTCCATGTAACCGAAGGCGATACCGTGAGCCGAGGCCAACAGCTCGTGGTTATCGAGTCGATGAAGTTGTTCCACGAGATAAAGGCCGAACAGTCCGGCATCATCCGCAAGGTCACAATGTCCGAGGGCGACACGGTGCGGCAGGGTTATCCGCTGGTCTTCGTTGAACTATCCGGAGAAGTCGGTGATGAGGGCGATATTGCAGACGCCATTGACCCCGACTACATACGCCCTGACCTTGAGCTTCTCTACGAACGCCGTGCATTCACGCTGGACGAAAATCGACCGGATGCGGTCGAAAGACGCCGACGATTCGGTTACCGGACGGCGAGAGAGAATATCGACGACCTCGTGGACGAGGGAACCTTCGTCGAGTTCGGCCCGATCGTGGTCGCGGCTCAGAGGGCGCGTCGCACCGAAGAATGGCTCCGAGAGAAGACCCCAGCCGACGGTATGGTTCTGGGTCTTGCCCACGTAAACGGCGACCTGTTCCCGGAGACCCAATCCCGCGTCATCGCAATGTCTTACGACTACACCGTCTTCGCCGGGACACAGGGCACCCGCAATCACTACAAACAGGACCGAATGTTTGACCTGGCGCAACGCCACCAGATCCCGGTCATCGCATTCATGGAAGGCGGCGGCGGTCGGCCCGGCGACACGGATGGCAAGGGCGGTGTCGCCATGGACACGAAAACGTTCACAGACTGGGCCAAGCTCAGTGGTCTCGTTCCCCTCGTCGGCATCACCAACGGTCGGTGCTTCGCCGGGAACACGGTACTGCTCGCCTGTTGCGACGTGATCATCGCCACCGAGGGTTCGACCGTCGGGATGGGCGGTCCCGCCATGATCGAGGGCGGCGGCGTTGGCATCTACACGCCAGAAGAGGTCGGGCCTATGTCATTCCAGGTCCCGAACGGCGTGATCGATATCCTTGTAAAAGACGAAGCTGAGGCAGTGGCGACCGCCAAGAAATACGTCTCCTACTTCCAGGGACCCGTCGATGAGTGGGAGGAGAACGACCAGCGTCGCCTGCGTCATGTTGTCCCGGAAGACCGCGTGATCTCGTACGACATGCGAGAAGCCATTGAGATCATCGCCGACAAGGATTCCGTGTTGGAGATCCGCAAAGAGTTCGGCATCGGCATCATCACCGCTTTCATACGGGTCGAAGGCAAGCCGATGGGACTGATCGCCAATAACCCGCACCACCTGGGAGGTGCGGTCGACAGTGACGCCGCCGATAAAGGCGCTCGCTTCCTTCAGCTCTGCGATGCTTTTGACCTACCGGTCGTCAGCCTTATGGACTGTCCCGGAATCATGGTCGGACCAGAAGTTGAGCGCACGGCGCTGGTCCGGCACGCGGCACGCCTGTTCACGACGGGTGCCAACATGTCCGTACCGATGTTCGGCCTCATCCTTCGCAAGGCTTACGGGCTTGGCGTTCAGGCGATGTGTGGCGGTAGTTCAATGTTCCCGACCTTCATGGCGGCGTGGCCGACGGCCGAGTTTGCCGGGATGAACATCGAGGGCATGGTCAAGCTGGGTTACAGGCAAGAGCTGGCCGACATCGAGGACCCGGAAGAGCGGATCAAGTTCTATGACGAGATGGTCGCCGAGCGCTACGAGAAGGCCAAAGCGATCTACGCCGGGACCTTCTTCGGCATAGACGATGTAATTGATCCCGCGGAGTCCCGCAGGTGGATCGTGGCCGGTATGGCGGCGCAGCCCCCGAAGGAACCGCGCAAGGGCAAAAAGAAGGCCTACATAGACACCTGGTGACCGGCTGGGCGGCTATTTGGAGCGATGATTTATGCCGTCCCGAGCACTTGGGAACCGTACAAGGTCAACATCGTAGGGGCGAATGACTATCCGCCCAAGGGTCGATGATGATCGGCCCCGTAGACGCGCGTTCAGCTAGACACTCGCCCACTTCAAGAACCTCAGCACCCGCGCACCCCGTCATCCCAAGCGCAGCCGAGGGACCTTCACCAACACACCGTTCTGAATACGCATACCGAGCACCCTAAACCTTTGGCCTCCTCCTCCCCAGCCCTCTCCCGCAGGGAGACGGGGCACACCACCAACTACTTGAAGGTTCGATCCGGCTCTTCGCCAATTATGCGATCGACTTCAAGTTGATCTAGCTCGTCGTCACCCAGGTCCAGCAACCCGGCAAGTATCTCGCGAGAATGCTCTCCCAACAGCGGGGCCGGCGTGTCTATCTTGAACGGGCCTGGTCCGTTGCGGTACGGAGTTACCGGGTGCGGCACCAGTCCCGCGTACTCACGCTCGATCCACTGCCAGTAGTCACGCTTCTCAAACGCCGGGTGCGTCAAGAGATCAGGCGTCCCAAGCACAGGTGCGGCCGAAATTCCAGCTTCCTGTAGCTGATCAGCGAGTACGTCACGGTCACGAGTTCGCGTCCATGAAGCGATCTTCTCGTCGACAAGGTCGTGATCTGCCCATCGAGCTTCCAACGTGGCGAACCTTGCACCTTTCAAGTCTTCGTCGCCGGTCAATTCGGCAAAGCGTGACCACGTGTCATCGTTGTCGATAGTCAGGGTCAGCCACATTTCATCGCCAACGCATGGATATACGCCCCTGGGAGCGACTTGAGGATCCCGACTGCCATAACGGGCCGGGGGCTTATCCAGGAGCACCTGTGAAGCCACCCCGTGAAGCGCCAGAGACGTACTGGCCTCCACGTGAGATATGTCCAGGTGCTGTCCTTCTCCGGTTCGCTGAGCATGCAGGATGGCGATTAGAACTCCCGCTAGCCCGTGAAGGCCGGCCACAGGATCGCCAAACGCCACATGTGTCATCGAGGGGGGATCTTCTGGCCGACCCTGGAGATGCGGCAATCCGGACGCCTGTTCTACGGTCGATCCATACGCCCGGAAGAAATGCCACGGTCCACCTGCGCCAAATGGAGGCATGGATAGCATCACCAGTTGCGGGTTCGCCTCCCTCAGCACCGGCTCGTCCAAATCAAGCTTTGGGAGTACCCCGGCCGAGTAGTTCTGGATCACGACATCGGAAACGGAGACGAGTTCCTTCAACAGGTCTTTGCCACGAGGATCAACAAGGTTCAGCGTCACGCCTCGCTTGTTACGGTTCATGATGTTGAAGTTGGGCGCTTTTTCGTACAGACGTTGTGCCACGCGCTCAGGTGAAACGTCCCAGTCCCGCCACCAGTCGAAATACTGGCGTGACTCGACCTTAATCACCTCGGCTCCGGCGTCCGCCAGGTTTCGAGCGCATAACGGGCCCGCCCAGCCCATGGAGAGGTCAATCACCCTCAATCCGCGCAAGAGGTCAGGACGGAGTACTGGCTCACGAACCGGAGCAGGTTTGGCCGAACCTACCGAGACTCCCTTGCTTCTTGAGGGATGGGCCCTGGGTGTCCCAAGAGGTCCGTGCTCGCCTAACGACGCGACCTTCCCGTCTTTCAACGCCGGGGTGTTGTGCAACCTGAAGGGCTGACCGGGCACTTCAATATTTCGTCCCCCCGGTAGCGTGATCTCACGAAACGCATCGACAGCACGCAGCTGGGCGCTTTTGAACAGGTCCGACATTGTGGGAACGAGTGCCAGTGGGACGCGCAGTTTCTGCCCTTCAAGGAACCAGTATTCGGCAGTCTTCTTCTTCAGTGCCGGAATTAACGCATCGTCGATCTGCTGGGCGCCCATGATTCGGTTGGCTGCGACATCGAACTCAGGTATCGCCGAAAGTTCCTCGACACCAACCAGCGTGCAGAAGGTGTGCCACTGCGCCGGAGTGAGTGCGGTCACGCCGAGCCAGCCATCACTCGTCTCATATATGGATGCCGGGTAGGTCGGGTAGAAGCGGTTGATCCCGAGGCGATTGGCTCGTTCAGGAAGACCACCGGGCGGATTCGCCGCTATCGATGCGCCGTTGGACTCTTTGAGGGCCATCGCCGTTTCGAATAGCGAAAGATCGATATGGGCGGCTTCGGTTCGCTGTCCCAGAACGCTAGATATGAGATGAACCGCTGTGGCGGAGAAACCGTTCACGCCCCCGAGCAACTGGACCGGGTACCCGCTCATGAGTAGCGGCGGGCCTTCAGTGGGGCCAAAATTCATCACCTGCCCGATCATAGACAACACGCTCTGATCGTTGCCCGGTTTTCCGGCCATCGGACCGTTCTGCCCCCACCACGTAAGCGATGTCAGGACTACCTGTGGCGACACAGCTTTCAGTGTCTCGAAGCCTATTCCTAATTCGTCCAGCGTTCCGGGGTTCTCGGACTCCAGGACAACGTCAGCGCATTTGACCCACTCCAGCAGATCGTCCCGGCTGGCCCTGTCCGTTATGTCCAGCGCCAACGACTCTTTGTTGGGACTGAGCAGTGCATGTAAACCGCTGTTGTCGGGCGTTTCAAGTGACGGATCAAACGGGGCGAGTCGCCGGGTCGGGTGACCGGTTGACGGGTTTTCCACGTTGATAACGCGTGCGCCAAAGTCGGCGAATACCCGTGCGCAGGAAGCCGTCGCAATTGAGCCGGACAGGTCCAGGACGGTGTAGTCAGAAAGCGGAAGAGTCATGCGGTTGTCGATATATCGGTTTACACGTGATGTATAGAACGCTGTATCGAGCGCAGCCTATACGAAACGGAAGTGAATCCGACAACGATTTCCCGTTATCCGGACCGTAATTCCCGGACAGATATCAGGACTCCGAGGGCAATCGCCCTAAGCCATCCGCATCGTTGGCGGAATGGAGTCGAACATGACGTCCACGGGGGCGTCCTGTCCAGTCCAGAGCTTGAAACCCTCTGCGCCCTGGTAGATCAGCATCGACAGCCCACCGGCGATAGTCGCCCCGGCATCTTCCGCTGCCTCAAGGAACGGCGTCATCGGCGGAACGTACACAGCGTCGTAACAGACTGCGTTGCCTGAGATTAGTTCAGGCGGGATCGGCGACGCTTCGTCGGCTGAACCACCGCGCATGCCCATGGAGGTCGAGTTAACGATTAAGTCCGCGTATGGAGCGAAGTTGGCGAGTTGATCGACATCAAGCGACATCGTGTCCGGGCGAAAGCGTGGACGTGACATATCCCGCGCCAGGGATTCAGCCCGTTCCACGGTTCGATTGGCGATGGCCATTCGCGTGACACCGGCTTCCCTGAGTGCGTAAACGATTCCGCGCGCAGCGCCACCGGCACCGAGAATCAGCGCCGACTTCCCCTTCGGTTCGAACCCTGCCGACTCCCTCAGCCCCCTCAGGAACCCCGGTGCGTCCGTGTTGTAGCCCTTCAGATGACCGGCTGTGTTTACGATGGTGTTGATCGCACCTATCGCCTCCGCCGCCGGGTCGAGCTCATCGACCAATTCCATCGCAATTTCTTTATGCGGTTGTGTGATGCAGCAACCCAGGCAGTCGTCCGAACGAAGGCCTTCAACTGCCGCAGCGAACTCTTCCGGACGCGTAGGCCAGCCTTCGAATTTGGCGTCGATTCCCAATGCGTCAAGCGCCGCCTGTTGAAAGACGGGGGATAAGGAATGGTGCAGCGGGAAGCCAAAGATGCCGAGTCGTTTGGTCACTGATTTATCCGTCCCATTCGATTCGCCCGTGCGGCGAGAAAACTTTCCAGGATGATCACCGCCGCCATCGAGTCTAACTTTGCGCGGTCCCTGCTTGGCTCGAAGCCCGCAGCCCTCAGGCGTGCCTCGGCTTCGGTGGTCGTGAACCGTTCGTCGTAGCTCTCCACCGGTATTTCGGCGGATTTGCGAAGAGCAGATGTAAAGCGACGCATCTTGCGTGCAGCCGGGCCGTGGGAGCCGTCCAGTGAAAGCGGCAGCCCAACGACGATAGTCTCAGCACCCTCACGTTCAGCCATATTTATGACTGCCGCCAGATCGTCCGATTCTTCACACCGAACCAGCGCCTCAATTGGCAGGCATATGACGCCGTTCGGATCGGATATAGCGAGACCGATCCGGGCGTCTCCCACGTCAAGTGCCAGGGCACGCATCGTCGTTTTAGGCCTTGCTACTTGCGAAGGCGTCCCGAACGACGTTCGGCGCGGCTTCCAGTGCCTTGCCAAGCAATGACGCATCGTTCCCGCCCGCCTGCGCAACGTCAGCCCGTCCGCCCCCACGTCCACCCATGATCTCGGCGATGCCCTTCACAATTGCACCAGCGTTGTGCCCCTGCTCAACGAGATCTTTCGTCACCATCGTGATAATCGTCGGCTTGCCTTCAGAAGCGCCACCTACGACGACGATCCCGCTGCCAAGCTGGTCACGCAGGTGGTCACCCAACTCACGTAGCCCCTTGGCGTTTACGCCCGACTTCTCCATCACCACGACCTTGGCCCCGTCAACGTCCACGGCGGTCTCCGTGGCGCTGGGTCCAGAGCCGCCACCACCCAGAAGCGCCTCGCGTTCAAGACGGGAGACAGTACGTCGGGCTTCGTCCAGTTCGTCAAGCTGGGTTTCGATGCGGGAGGTGAGATCGAGGACTGGTGTGCGCAGCTTCTCAGAAATGTCAGCCAACAGTCCGAAACGATCCCACATGTGCTCCTCGGCACCCTTCCCGGTCAGCGCTTCCAGCCTGCGGGTTCCAGAGCCGATGCCGCTTTCGGTCGTGATGAAGAAAGCACCGATGCCGCCGGTGTGTGCCATGTGCGTCCCACCACAGAGCTCATAGCTCCAGGGGGCGTCGATCTGGATGGTCCGAACGTCGGCTTCGTACTTGTCACCGAAGAACGCTAGAGCGCCCCGGTCGATCGCCTCCCGGTAAGACGTGTACTCCACGTTAACGTCGTGGTTCTCTCGGATCTTGTCGTTGACAATGTCCTGGACCTGTCTGATCTCGTCTGAAGTCATTGGCGCAACGTGGGTGAAGTCAAAACGAAGGCGGTCCGGCGCTACCAGAGAACCGGTTTGCCGTACATGCGTGCCGAGCACCTGTCGCAGCGCGGAGTGGACGATATGTGTGGCGGTGTGATTGCGACGAATCCGCTCACGCCTCTCCTCATCGACCGTGGCGGTCACGGCGTCGCCGACGCGCAATGTTCCGCTCTTTACCGTGGCGGCGTGAACGTTCACATGGGAGTACGGATTCTGGGTGTCGGTGATCTCGACCTCGATACCGTCAGCCGTCGCAGTTCCGGCATCACCGATCTGCCCACCGCGCTCGGCATAGAAAGGCGTCTCGTGAAGGATGAGTTCTATCTCATCTCCCTCAACGGCTTCCGGGGTCGATTCGCCTTCTTTTATGATGCCAACCACCTGCGTATCGACCGTCAGAGTCTCGTAGCCCCTGAACGGCGTGTCATCCACGCCAAGTGATTCATATAGCCGTCGGCCCGCAGTGTCGCCAGCAAAGTTGGACCCGGAGGCACGTCCGCGCTCGCGCTGGGCTTCCATCTCCTCTTCGAAACCTTCACGATCAAGCAGTAGATCGACTTCGCCATCTCCGGCAATTCCGGGTGCGTTATCGCCCGTCGCCGCGGTGTAGCGGTCCAGTGCATCCTCCCTGACCAGTTCAGGAGGGAAGCCGTAGGTGTCGTACAGCAAGAAAGCCTCGGCGCCGGAGACCATCGTCGGCCAGTTCAGTACCCGTTGGGTCGCACCGTCACCGGCGTCTGGTGAGACAGCGCCAGTTATGGAAGCAACGATAGCCTCGTACGCAGTGCGTTCGCCAACAGCGGAAGAATCATCGCCTTCAGGTGTTGCGAATCCTTGATCCGCGAGGAACTCAGTGACACCTTCCGGTGTAACGCTTTTCGACATAGCCGCGTCCAATATTTCGGACACATTCGTATGCGCGTCCCGGTACGAAAACATCCCGTCAAGGACTCGACTGCCCTGCCTTATGGCCCGGGCGAAGCTCTCTTCTTCGATCTCCATTACTCGCAAGATGAACGGGCGGTTGTCCCTGAGCTCCGGGTACACGTCCATCATCTGGTCCATCGCCACTTCAGCGACCTGACCGATGAAAGGACTCTCAATCCCGAGCGCAAGCCCAAAGCGCATGGCGCGCCTGACAATGCGGCGGAGCACATAGCCACGTCCGGTGTTACCCGGTACCACGCCGTCGCCGATCAGAAATGAAGCTGACCTCGCATGTTCCGCTATAGCGCCGATAGCCCGGTCGATTCCCGGGTTGTCGCCCCATTCACGGCCTGCGAGTTCTTCAACCTTTGAGATGACCGGGACGAACACGTCCGTGTCGTAGAGCGTTGTGGCGTCCTGGAGGACCGCCGCTGCCCGTTCCAGCCCCATGCCGGTGTCGATGTTCTTGTTGGGAAGCGGGGTGTCGTTGCCCTCAAGGTCACGATAGAACTGGGTGAAGACGAGGTTGTACACCTCGAGAAAGTCGTCGTGATAGTTCGGTCCCCAGACCGTCTCCCGGATCGGGTCATCCAGCGCCGGGATGTCTTCCAGCGCCCCGCGGTAGTAATGCAGCTCGCTGCACGGCCCACATGGACCTTCAGCACCGGCCGGGCCCCACCAGTTGTCCTCGTCGCCGAAACGGTAGATCTTCTCCGGAGGTACGCCCAGATCAAGCCACACCTGTTCGGCCTCGTCATCATCCTGATAGATCGTGATGTAGATGCGGTTCAGGTCGAACCCGAGATGGTTGACCATCAGGTCCAGAGACCACTCACATGCCTCTTTTTTGAAGTAATCGCCGAAGCTGAAGTTGCCCAGCATTTCGAACAGCGTCAGGTGTGAAGCGTCGCCGACCTCGTCAATATCGGTCGTGCGGAAGCTCTTCTGGGAAGTCGTGAGCCTTGGATGCGGCGGGGTGGACTCACCAGCGAAGTAGGACTTGAACTGTGCCATTCCGGAGTTCGTCAGAAGCAGCGTGGGGTCGCCAGCAGGAATGAGCGATGCCGCAGGCATTCGCAGATGATCCTGACCCTCAAAGTACTTGAGGAAAACTTCGCGAATCTCGTCCGCTGAACGCGGCATTGAACGTGGGCTAGTCATGGATACGGGCTCGCGCTCGGCCTCCGGCTACATCGATCCTGGGATAGTTTTCGTCGAGATCACGGCCAGATTTACGGGACGGGTAAATACCGAACGCGCTTAGAAGGGCTACATTCTATCGGGAGTTAGACGTTCGTCGTCAGAGACTTCTTTCCGGCTGATCCGCTGCCCGTTACTATGCGCCCTCCAGGAATGATCCGGCGATGGTACTCAGTGCGACCATGAAGATAAGGACCGTCATTATCGTCAGGGCCACCCTTGGACCGACGGTAACGATTGATCTGAGGTCTACTCCCATCCCGATCGCGACCATCGCCATGACGAACAGCAGCTTGGAAACGTCCCGCACATCCGCCCCGAAACCTTCTCCGATTACGCCGACCGACCTGAAGGTGGAAAGGATGATGAATCCAAGCACGAACCATGGCACCCAGCGAGTGATGAGGAAGGCCGACATCGGTCCGCTCGGTGCAGCGACGGCGTCCTCTTCTTCGTCTCTACCCGAAGTATTTCGGCGATAGATTATCTGGGCGACGATGACCATGGGTGAGAGCATCAACACCCGGGTCAATTTGACGACCACCGCAACGGACGCAGACGTCTGACTGACCACAGCGGACGCGGAATACACCTGAGCCATCGCGTAGACGGCCATCCCGGCAACGATGCCGTAGTGATAGTCGCTCAAGCCAAATATTGGCGCCAGGAGTTGCAGCAACAATATCTGCGAAGCGCCCAGAACCGCCGATATCCCGATTGCCGCCCCCACATCAGACGGCTTCGCTTTGATCACGGGGGCCATCACCGCGATAGCGGAGTTGCCGCAGATCGAGTTACCGATTCCTACCAACGTTGCGAGTTTGCTATCGAGTCCGAGGATCACGTGGCCAACGAAATAGGCGAGCGCCATGCTCCCTATCACCCCGGTGACGATCAGTGCCAGCAGGCCGAACCCCGATTGGGTAATGTCCGGCATGAACACGCTGGCGCCGAGGATCATCACGGCAAACTCAAGGACGTTTCTGCCAGCGAATTTTGAACCCGCCGCGTGCCACTTGGCCGTCGGGAACAGGTTGTTTACGACCATCCCGAATACGAGAGCCACAAGTAGGCCGTCCAGATACGCGCTATCAACCGCCCGGTCTGCCAGATAAATAAAAACACCGGCCGTGGCGGAGAACGCCAGGCCGGGGATGAATGGACGCACTCTGATTAAAAATGGTGCGCCCGAGGTGGTGGTTAAGATCGACATCGAATATTTCGACATCGACACATACAAGTACAACAGCAGTTAATCGTAAGGACTCCTGAACAGCGCAAGCCCGGACCGGTTTCTAGTCAATCTTTACCGAATACAGATTCCACAGCAGTGTCCAAGACGGCACCAATTCTGTCCATCCGGTTTCCTGTTCCCGAATGGGTTGAAGACATTCAACACCCCAGGGCGGGGAAATCACCCCTCGCCGTCGTCCTTGTCGACTTCGTCCGGGTCGACCTTCCGGCGCCGGGACGACTGTTCACGCGCCAGTCGGTCAAGCTCCGCCATCCGCTCTGCCGAACGAGGGTTTGGACGGTGCTCATCGCCTTCTGAATCTACTTCGTCGTTCAAGAAAGCCGGGCGTGATCGCTGCCGAATCTGCCGCGAAATGTCGTCCAGTTCCGTCAATCGCTCAAGCGATCGCGGGTTCGGACGAGAACGCCGTTCAACTTCAGCCGTAAGTGCTGACTCTCGGAGTGCTTCACGACGCGCCTCTTCCGGCAGGTCCATATCCTGCAGGGTCTCGGCCTCAGCGAACGCGTCTTCCGAGCCCTGGTTGCCTTTTGAGGGATGCGCGCCGACGCCCCAGTAGATGGTCTGATGTGGGAACGGTATCTCGATGCCCTCGGCATCAAACCTGTCCTTGATCCGCTTGCGCAGTTCACCGGCGATCTCCCATTGCGTGAGCGGTCGGCAAACGCCAAGCATCTTGATGGTGATCTGGGAGTCGTCAAAAGAGTCAAGCCGAAGGACCTGTGGCGGGTCGATAATCTTCTCCGCCCAGTAATCCTCTCCGGACAGCTCCATCCCGATCTCGTTCAGGATGTCGAACACAAAGTCCATGTTCTCTTTGTAAGCAACGCCGACGTTCAAATTGATGCGCGACCAGAACTTGGTGTAGTTAGAAGCAACGCTGATCTCGCCGTTGGGAACGACGTGAACCTTGCCGTCCAGGTCACGCAGCACGGTGCGCCGGAGGTTGATGCTTTCCACGGAACCAGCGATACCGGCGATAGAGACGACGTCACCGGTGCGGTACTGGTTCTCGGCCACTATGAAAAAACCGGCGATCATGTCCTTGACCATTGACTGTGCGCCGAAGCCGACGGCGATACCGGCGATACCAAACCCGGCGATCATCGGGCCGATTGGCACTCCGATCTCGGAAAGCACTGAGAATATTGCGATGGCCCATACGAGAATAGTCAGCGCGTAAACGATCACCCCGGACAGCGTCTGAGCGCGCAGTTCCTGTGCCCGATTGCTGGACGAGTTGGGGAGACCCGGGTCCTCGCCCTCTGTGAGCACAAGTTGTCCCATGGCAACAGGGATGAGTCGTCTCAGCAATCTAATGGCAACGTATGCTGCGGCCCAGATCACAAATATCGGGACGATGTGTGGCCGGATGTCATCTCCTATCGAGACAAATCCGCTACCGATCGCATCCAAGATCGGTGACACGTTCTGGTCGAGTACATGGGCGATCCACAGGCCGAATGGCACACCAACCAGGATCAGTAACATTGGCCCTTCAGTGAAGAACAACACGAAAGAGCGCACGCGGTCGTCAACGTGGCCCATACCCTGATCTTCAAGTGCCGCTGCGCCTGACTGAAGCAAGCGATGGAGGTATATGCGGAGGATGAACCAGACGACAA
>Ga0257122_1002044_pt1 | contig 13128 bp, 11 predicted proteins | sample SI106_120metaG_FD_190146 | JGI IMG/M metagenome (GOLD analysis project Ga0257122, IMG submission 190146) | Marine microbial communities from Saanich Inlet, British Columbia, Canada - SI106_120 | ecosystem: Environmental > Aquatic > Marine > Inlet | place: Canada: British Columbia | collected... | reverse complement strand
CAGCGAATTAAGCGATTAACAATGAGGAACAGAAAGAGAGAGAACCTGGCTGCTTAGGCAGCCTTTGGCAAAAACCGTCTCTTAGTTTCAGGCGGCCCTTGTCCGAACGACTTTGCCGACGTACACGCATTGGGGTCGGCCACGGTTCTTTCGTAGTCGGGATATTTTACCATCATGTAGATGCAGGGAATGAAAAGCGCGAACATACAGATCGGCAGATAAGCATAGGCCTGCCGCTGATCGCTGGGTGTGACCGTCTGCTGTTTTACTGCGAATGCATGGTCGAGTGAAACCGGTGACGTGTCGGCCACGCGGCGGCCGTTTACATAGACTTGGTTTGCTGGCGGCTGGCTGGTGAGCGTAAAACGCGCTTGTTTGGGGACCTTGCTGTTGGTTCGATACACCGTCGAACAGCCAACACAACAAACGAGAACCAATGCTAGGCCCGCGCGGTAGACGTGGCGTTTTCGGGCTGAGCAGGTCAATTCGAAGAATTTTGAGGGTGTTAGGTTATGCATACGGTCTCTCCTAAGCAAAGCGCACCACGCTCTGGTCTGTCCTCGCCCCGACGGGCAGGTATCTACACTTCGCTTGACCGGTGGTCAATGGTTTGTTGCGGAGAAGGGTGATGTCGGCACGTTTTTGGGGGGTGCGAAATCCGGAAAGTGTCAACTAGTCAACTATGACACCGGTTACATCTCTTGATTAGATAGAGAACCGCGAGATATCGGGTAGTTTAGGGTAGTGCAAACTGTCCGAGGCAGAGGGGCGGTGGCAAGCACGCTGGTCGAGCGTGAATATCGACCGGCAACTGCTATATGTAACGGTCAGTAAGGTGAGCACGTGAAGAACCTGATGATCTCGTATGTCTCGCGATTCGACGATCCCTCTGCGATGTCTTCCGTCGCGTTCATTCCGGCTTTTGCATTCTGGACCACAATCGGTATCATCGAGCTGCATGCGGGTGTCCCGCGCGCGCTAAGGGGGGTGTCGTGTCTCAACCCAATCGGTCGTTGTTTAGGATCAGCTCTGTCCTTTCGCTTTCCTTCGCCATCGCATCATGTAGCGGTTCTAATCCAGGTGGAACAGGTGGAACAGGGGGAACAGGGGGTGTGGGCGGTGCCAGTGGAGAAAAGGGCATCTGTGGGAAATCGTGCACAGAGGATGATGACTGTTCCTTTGGCGATAAATGCGACACCGCCAGCGGTGCCTGTAAAGACTGCCTCAGTGACGCGGACTGCAAGGGATATGGCATTGAAACCTGCGGTGCGATTGGTTGCCTTTATTGCGCCACGGACGCGGATTGCGAAAAGAGCGGCCAATTTGTAGGGACGGGGCGCTGTAGTATCGACGGCCAATGCGAAAAATGCGACGTCGATAAGGAATGCGACTACGAAGGAAATACCGAATTGACTTGCGATACCGTCAACAAACGCTGTGTCAGCTGTTTGAGCGATGCGGATTGCAAAATTGACGCCCAAGATACGGGAATGTGCACGCCACGCGGTACCTGCCATGCTTGCGGAGCTGATGCCGAATGCAAGACGGCCTTCAGCGAGACCTTTGCTTGCTTTAAGTAGCGCCGGCTTCGGTCCGCAGCGATCCGCTTTCCAATCCAACATTTGAGAATGCGACCGAGATCTGTTTTGACGTAACCAAGCTCATACATTGAAGAGGAAGTGCATGATGTCGCCGTCGCGGACCACGTAGTCTTTTCCTTCCGTGCGCAGTTTGCCGGCTTCTTTTATCCCTTGTTCGCTCTTATATTGATCGAGGAGGTCGAGAGTATAGACCTGAGCGCGTATGAAGCCGCGTTCGAAATCACCGTGAATTGCGCCGGCAGCCTGAGGTGCTGTTGCTCCCAAGGGAATCGTCCAAGCGCGGATTTCCCTTTCTCCGGCGGTGAAATAGGCGTGCAAGCCGAGCAAAGCGTATCCTTCGCGAACCAAAGCGTTGAGGGCGGGTTCCGCGAGCCCGTAGGCATCGAGCAACTCTAGCCTTTCGCCTTCTTCCAGGTCGGCGAGCTCTGCTTCGATTTTGCCGCAGACAACGACGACCTTGGATCCTTCATTGGCCGCATGAGCAGCGACCTGCTGGGAATAGGGATTGCCGTCAGGAAGATCGTCCTCCCCAACGTTGCAACAGTAGAGCACGGGTTTTGCGGTCAGTAGGTGAGAACTGCTCAATGATTCGTGCTCGTCTGCCGATAAATCCATAGTACGGACGGGAGAGCCAAGCTGAAGGTGAGCGATGACACGTTCAACGAGTGTAAATTCTGCCTTGGCGTCGACCTTACCCGTTTTGGCAAGCGACCGGACGCGATTCAGCCTTTTCCCCATGGTGTCGAGGTCCGCAATGATCAGCTCGAGCTGAATGACTTCGATATCCCGCAACGGGTCCACATCACCGTCGACGTGCACGACATTGGGATCGTCGAAACAGCGGACGACGGCCAGCACTGCGTCGGTTTCTCGAATATTGCCCAGGAACTTATTACCCAGCCCCTCGCCTTTGGAAGCCCCTTTGACGAGTCCAGCAATATCTACGATTTCGATCGCCGCAGGAATCGTCTTTTGTCGCTGGAGATAGTCTTGGATTCTCTGCATCCGAGGATCGGGAACCAATACAATGCCGATATTTGGTTCAATGGTGCAGAACGGATAGTTTTCGCTTTGCGCTTTCGCTGACGTCAGCGCGTTAAAGATTGTCGACTTGCCCACATTGGGTAGCCCGATAATGCCTATACTCAGCCCCATGAGATCCTCACAGCCGTTTGGGTCCTGCCATATACTACTTTCATGCAATTAATGCACTGCGCGAGGTGCAGCCTTTGCAGTGTGGCGGGTGTGATGGCTCCGCCGTCCTCCTGAAAACGACCCGTTAGCGCCCACGCTAGGCCGGCGCGAATCCTGCTCTCTATTCCGGACAACAACCCAACCAACGGACCCTAGGGGGACTTAAATGAAAACTATATTATTGAGCTTAGTGGCAGTCGGACTTACTGCAATCGCCTGTGGGCACCAAGGTGGCCTGCCATCGCCTGATACGACCTTGCCCAGCGTGTTGAACGATAGCGGTGTTTCATCTGAAGGACCAAGCACCTCGACTGAAATTCGCTGGATCGATGTCCATGCGCATCTGGATCCCAGCTATATGGATCGGGGAGAGATCGTCTTTGACTGGGATACCGCGGCGACCAACGCTCTGGCGAGCATGGATGAGTTGGGGATCAAAACGAGCTTGATCATGCCGCCGCCCATGTCGGATTTCAACGTTGGTTCGCCCAAATACTATTCCTTTGTTGAACTCTCCGCAGAGCTGAAAAAACACGGCGATCGGTTTGGGCTGATCGGTGGCGGGGCTACCCTGAGCCCGATGTTGGACCAGTACAAGCCTCAGCATGTGACGGAGGAGGTCAAAACCGAGTTTCGAAAACGCGCGAAAGCCATCGTGGACGCGGGCGCAGTAGCTTTTGGTGAGTTCACGGCGTTGCACTTTTCTTTCAATGAGCATCATCCCTATGTCGAAACCAAACCGAACCATCCGCTCTTTCTGGAATTGGCGGACCTCGCCGCCCAGTATGGTATCCCGGTGGATCTGCATATGGAGGCGGTGACTGAGGACCTGATCGTACATGATGGCCTGCTCAGCGTTTCGCCGATGAACCCGCAATTGGTCGAGGAGAACATCACCGAGTTCGAGGAATTGCTGAATCACAACAAGCAAGCGAACATCGTTTGGGTTCACGCTGGCTGGGATAACACCGGCCACTACACCACGCAGCTAATCGACAGCATGCTGGCCGCACACGCCAACCTCTACATCCAGATCAAGGTTATGGAAAAGGTTGGGATGCAGTATGAGGCCAACCGTCCGGTGGATGAAAACGGTGTCCTGAGGAAGGAATGGGTGGACCTGATACGGAAGTACCCCGATCGTTTTTTGCTCGGTGCCGATGGATTCTATGGCATAGAAGGGCTGACCCACCCCAAGCCGTTGACAAAGCGAGCGTCGGTGGAGGCGTTGAAGCAGTTGCCCGTCGACCTGGTCCGCAAGGTGGCCTATGAGAACGCTCAGAGGATCTACCGAATCAACAATTAAGGCATAAGCTGGTCGCGAGGTTGCACTGGCTAGTGTTTCACCTAGCGCTCTGATAATTGGATAAAGAAGAGGGCATAGTTTCGCTGCACGCTTCGTATCTGCTCGAAACTACAGCCCATTGTCCGCTGGGTGGGGTCGTGAAGTTTGGGAACATCGCTTGCAATGAGGCCTTCCATGAAAATCGCCATCCCATTTCTGACAACCTTCATGTTGATTTGCCTGACGCTGCCTGCACACGGGGCGAAAGGAACCGCCGCTCGAGGGAAGTTGAAAACCCGCGCGCTGAAGGAGCAACCGCTGCGGCGTGCGCAACATAGATTCCGGAAATCCAAAGAGTCGGGGCGACACCTCCTTTTGATGAGAAAGGAGAGCAGGCTGAATGAGGCGAGATTGTTGTCTTTCAAGAAGAATCCCAACAAGGCCGTGTTCGACGTCATCGTTGTCGGAATGGGGCCCGAATCGAATCGGGAATACAATATTGCCCAAAAACAGCTGGGAAGAAATCCGCATATGCTCGTTTTTGAGCAGGACCTTCGGCGTACTGTCGAGGGTAAGAACGGCTATCGTGACAGTCGTTTCTACGGATGGGATCTCGGTTGGTCCGCACTGCCCTTGAGGCGAGGCGCACAGCTCGTTGGCGATCGCCAGATCGTTAGCATCGTAGAGGTCGCGGGTGGCTTTCCGGCGAAGTACCAATTGACCACCAACCACGGGGACGTTGTATGGGCGAACAGGATCGCGATGGAATGGCGGATGAATAGAGCGCACCACTGGACTCACAATCTGCCTGTGACCCGCCTTGTGCGGTCCTTCCTTGCCGAACACGAACAGCAGCCGCTGACGCTCTCACCATTTGAACTGCCGTCGTACCGACGGACGCCGACTGACTGAGCCACTCCATGTTTCGCTGATCCCCTTCGCTCAACGGAACCATGGCGACTGATCGTAGGTTCTGCCCTTTCTTGGCAGGATCCACATTTCCGTGGCAGCGGACGCAGTATTTGCCAAAGAGGGGGCCAATTTTCTCGTCCCATTCCTTTTTCGGAGTGGCGTTTTGAACCCATTTTACAATCTCGAAACGGGCATCAGTGGGGGCCTTATCCTTCATGGTGCCGCGCAGTTTTTCCTCGAGTCGACTGCCGCCGCGATCGCCGTAGAAGCAATAGGCGATATCGTCTACGGACTATCTGAGTTTCAACCCAACAACGGCAATCTCTGGCACTGGAATTACCTGCTCAACACGGCTATAAACGTCCAATGGCGCGCCATCCAATGCGTACACATTCCTACGACGGAGATTCGTTCAAGGAGCGAATGGCGCGCACGTTTGATGTGTTTCAGTATAGTGGCAGAGCGTTGTCACTGGTGTGGCAAACCAGTCGGGGAATTCTCATTGGCTATGCGGGCCTGACACTTTTGGCCGGTTTGATACCTGCCGGAATGGCGTATGTTGGAAAGCTCATTGTGGATGGTGTGTTGGCCGCGGCCGACTCAGGCCTTGTTGCCGACCGAAATGCAGCGTTGGGGTGGATCGCCACCGAAGCGGCTCTGGCCGTAGGCTACGCTGGAACGAATAAAGGGCTCGCTATCTGTCGTTCCCTTCTCAGAGCGCTCTTGGGGCAAAAAGTAAATGTTCTGATCTTGGAGAAAGCCCTAACGCTCGAGCTCGCACAGTTCGAGGATTCTGAATTCTACGATCGACTGACTCGGGCCCGTCGGGAAGCCTCGTCACGACCACTCAGCTTGATCAATCGTTTCTTTGGTCTGGCCCAAAGCGCCGTTAGCCTCGTGACATATTTTGGTCTCCTGTGGAATTTTTCTGGGTGGGCCGTATTGCTACTCGTTATTGCGGGTACCCCTGCATTTGTCGCGGAGACAACCTTTTCGAGGGCAGCCTTCCGGCTCTTTAGCTGGCGCACGCCAGAGACGCGCCAGCAAATGTACTTGGAGTCGGTTATTGCGCGGGAGAACTACGCCAAAGAAACTCAGCTTTATGCATTGGGCGACCGGTTTCTTGATCGCTACCGAGATATCTTTACCAAGCTCTATGGTGAAGACCGCAATCTCACGCTGAGACGCGCCTTGTGGGGGTTTCTGCTGGGCGTGTTGAGTACCGTCGCGTTCTACGGGACCTACGGTTGGATCGTACTCGCCACGATTGCGGCAACCATCACACTTGGAGAAATGACGATGTACCTAGCGGTATTTCGGCAAGCGCAGGCAGCGTTTTCTGGCAGCCTAGCGGACATCGGAGGGATGTACGAAGACAACCTCTATTTGGCCAAACTCTTCGAGTACCTTGATCAACCTTCGCGCGAACGCACGGGCAATGCTTCGTCGGGGCCAAATCCCGGGGACGGGCTTCGTTTCGAAAACGTGTCGTTCACCTACCCGGGGAGCGAGTATCCCGCACTCGTAGATATTAACTTTCATCTTTCGCCGGGACAGAAGTTGGCTTTTGTGGGCGAGAACGGTTCGGGAAAGACAACCCTGGTCAAGCTGATGACACGCTTGTACAAACCGACGCGAGGGCGCGTGCTATGGGATGGACTCGAACTTGAGGATTGGGATATCGATGTCCTGCGGCAACGAATGGCGGTGATATTCCAAGACTTCAGTCGTTATCAACTCACGGTGGGTGAGAATATCGGAGCGGGGGACAATAGGAACTTCACGGATGAGGCGCGCTGGACCAAAGCCGCGGAGAAGGGGCAGGCCAAGCCGTTCATCGAAACGATGCCCGAAGGCTATCATACACAGCTCGGGCGGTGGTTTGCCGACGGGCGCGAACTCAGCGGAGGACAGTGGCAAAAGATCGCCCTATCACGGGTGTTCATGCGTTCGCAGGCGGACCTGATCGTCCTCGATGAACCGACGGCGGCTATGGACGCTGAAGCCGAAGCACAGCTTTTTGAGGATTTCCGTGAAGTGACGGAGGATCAAATGGCGGTGGTGATTTCTCATCGCTTTTCAACCGTGCGCATGGCCGATCAGATCATTGTAATGGAAGGGGGACGGATCGTTGAGTCCGGGAGCCATCAGGAATTGATGACGACGGCCGGGCGTTACGCGAGGCTATTCACGCTACAGGCCGCAGGTTATCGCTAAACGCTCGCGTTTGTTATGACCGAGAGATAGGGCACGCGGCATGGGGAGTGGGTGCCATCGTTGCTCAAATGATTGCTAGCGGTGTCCGAAATCCGGAAAGTGTCAAATAGTCAACTATGACACCGTTGTCTATTCGAGGCCCCAGATATTGAAGGGCATGTTCTCACCACCGTGTGAGGCCAAATGCGTATCGAAAATTTCGGTCTCTACTTTGCAGACTCCCGAATTCCGACAGACGATCGCATGGGTCTTGGTCGCGTTAGGTGGGCGATGCCTTGAGGCATCGGGGCCGGGGCGAATGGATGCATCCGCTTTATAGGAGATGCCGCGCAATGCAATCTTTGCCGTCTGGGTCGACTCGTACCAATAGTCCAGCGAGGCGGTGTTCTTGAGCGCGTTGAGGCTCCAGCCGCTTTCCGCATCGCTCCATCCGAAGCTCTTGATTCCTACGAAGACGTTTTCGCGGTTCGCCGAACTCGCCCATGACGATGAAAAGGTCGTGTTGTTTTCGTGGTCTAGTTCGTATGTCGGTGAACCACTGCTTCCTCGCAGTTCCCAATCGCCGTCGTCGGGGCTGTCTTGAGTCAGTACTTCAATATGTGCCGGGTCGTAGACGAAGACCGAATAGTGAAGGGTCAGTAAATAGTAATCGGGTGCGCCCTCTGTGCCGATTTCATTGGTTCCTCGAAAGTTCGATGAATATTGAATGCTCGGGGTCGAATAGCTGCCGTCTCCGTTGTCGACGATGTTCGGTGTATCAAAGGAAACGCTCGCTGCATGGTCGCGCAGTCTAATATTTGCCGCCGCTATTCGGCCATCGGCATCGTTGCTGAAAAATTCAACCTGGTACCCCGTTAACAGGACGAAGGCCTTCTTCCCTGCATACGTGAAGTTGTCCTCCGCCGCGGCAGCAGGGTCGAGGTTGAAAGTGCCCAACGAACCACTGCTGTTTGAGTCATACACCACGAAGGCCGACGACTCGCTAAAAACCTGCATGTAGCGCCGATTGTAGGCGACGGCCGAAAAATGGGTATATGTGAGATCGGCGTCCGTGGAACTTTCGGATCCATTGTATTGGGTGAGATCTTGTTGCCCTGCGATGGTCCCGGTGCAGCGATCGGTTGAGCACTCGACATGATTGAGGCCGACCCTGGACCCTGCCTTGTGGTAGAGGTAATTGACCTCATCGTCAGAATATATCGACTTGAAGCCGTTCCAAACGACGGCAACAGACCAACGAGCTGATGTGGAGTCCGAAAGCTCGTCGTCGGGATCGACGTCGCCAACAGGTGAGAACGTTCCCGTCCCAGCCGACTTACCTAGGCTCTGATTTATCGTGGAAACGTCGTCCTTGGAACTCCCACAGGCCAAAACCGCAAAACAGACATAACAAAAGGCTATCGCATTCAGCGTTATCTTCATCTTAATTCTCCTTATGTGTCTTAGCTTTTGCAAGGGCCGGGCCGAAATAGGAGTGCTGTAAGTCTGGTAGGTTATGAGACGATCGGCTAAACCGAGAATGACCAGGGGGATGGGTGAAACTTCGGTTGCTGCATTGTCCGTGTTTTGTGTCTACTTGAGGCGAAGCTGTCCTGAGCCCCACCCGGGTTGATTTTCCGAAGCTGTCCTGCCTGATCCCCACCCGGGTTGATTTTCCCCTGATCCCCACCCGGGTTGATTTCGCCCCTGATCCCCACCCAGGTTGATTTTCTGAAAATAGTCTGTGAAAAGCGCGCAACAATCGGCAACTCGGTCCGAAAACCTAGTCGATGAGTCTGCCACGCCCGATATTCAAGAATACGACCTATTTGGTCACCCGTCGCTGTACCCAGCGGCAGTTTTTGCTACGACCCTCAGAGAAGATAAACCAAATCATTCTCTACTGCTTGGCGGTGGCTTCGACCAAATACAACGTTCTGGTTCACGTCGCCTGTTTTCTCTCCAACCACTATCACCTCGTGGCGACCGACAAAGATGGCAGGATGCCGGAATTCCTAGCGTATCTAAACAAGTACATCGCCAAATGCCTCAACGCTGAGCATGGTCGGTTTGAAAACCTCTTTGCGGCCAACGAAAAGACGTCTCTGGTTGAGCTGGCCGAGGCCGGCGATATTATTTCCAAAGCGGCCTATGCACTGGCGAATCCCGTACTCGCAGAACTCGTATCAAGTCCAGAGAAATGGCCGGGTGTCTTATTGATGCCTTCGCAGGGGGCTTCATCCGAGATCTCCGTGGATCGGCCCGAGGGATACTTCCGCCCCAACGGACCGACGCCTGAAAAGGCCATCCTCAAACTCACAGTCCCCGACGCCTTTTCGGACGATGAGGACTTCTTCCTGTCTGCTCTCTCCACTGAGGTTGCCGAACGCGTGTTGGCCAAGACCGTAGAAATGAGAACGAAAAAGAGAAAATTTATGGGCGCTAGAAAGGTTCTGCGCCAAAATCCATCGAGCTCTCCGCACAGCCGAGAACGGCGTTTTCGGCTGAACCCTCGCGTTGCGGCGAAGAATAAATGGGCGCGGATTGAAGCACTGCAACGGTTGAAGAAATTCGTCGAAGACTACCGTAGAGCGTGGTGCGCCTGGATGGGCGGGGACGAAGATGTGGAGTTTCCCAAGGGCACCTATGCTCTTGCAAGGATAGCGACCGTGAGAATCTGCACCTAGCAGGTAGTTCGACTTCTTTCAATTCGCAAAGAAATGCCAGCATCCGACCACTCCCAAGGCGCAGCTCCGCCCACTCAACGCGTGTCGACCCTCCAGAAACTACGAGCGCCCTAAACCGGGGCATGAACAATAGGGAAAGTGCTGCCATCGACGTTTACCGTCGTCCTCGGCCACCGTTTGGGGGGCGCCAGACGCGATGAGACTCTTGGCATTCATCGTGTCGCGGCACCAACCCGGGTGGGGGATTGCCGGGTGGGGGATTGGGGATTGCCGGCTATTTCAACTCGACCACTCTTTCCACCCATTGGGCAATATGGTTGTTGGTTTGGGGAGATTGGAAGGGAAGCCAGAAGGCCGCACTGCTGGGGTCGTTGCCCTCAGCGGCCTGTTTGGGTGAAAAGGCGCTCATCCAAATCTGAGGCGTGGCCATGTCGCCCATTTGTCCCTGCATGTCATTGATGACGACGTTGCCGTAGTTTCGAATCGAAGAGAAGGTGAACCAATAGAGGTCATCACCTTGGTGGGTTTGGCGAAAGGGTGCCCAACGCCCCCAGGAGTTTCCCGAACCCGCGTGGGCATTGGCGTTAGACAGAGCCACCGGTTCACCTCCGTCAGCGCTAACAACCCAAAGCTCTGCGCCGGGATCACTATACGTATCCATATTCAAAGGGTCGTCACTATGAGAACGGTTAAACAGGATCCACTTTCCATCTGGCGAAAAGGAGGGATAGTAGTTGTTAAGGGAGGCGTCGGCCTCGACTAGGATCTTTACTTTGCCGAGACCCGTTTGATCGAGGTCGGCGATTGCGATCGCGCCCTGCCAAAACCCCAGATCCTTTTGGTAGTTGTTGCTCACCACAAACACCAACTTTGTGCCATCCGCGGAAATGTCGGGCATTGTTGCAGGTTGCCCGCCAGTTTCGAGTTCGCTCTTTTTCACCCCCGTCTCGGCATCGATCAGAAATAGGGAGCCCTTGGAGGCGGCGACCAGCGTCTTGGCGTCGGGGCTGAAGGCTTTGTAGGTTGATTGGAAACTACTGGCGTTGACTTGCTGGCGGGTAGCAACATCGATGATCCCCGCATCACCCTTGCCCCCCTGGAAGGTGAGGGCGATCTTTTGACCGTCGCGTGACAAGACATGGCAGCCGATACATTTGCCGCCTGTATCTGAAGCACTGTAGAAGGTCTCCGCCTGGGCCTCTGCCTTGCCGAAGTCGTAGCGAATGATCGCGCCGTTATTGCTTGTGGCCCAATAGTAAATGCCGCCCTCGATTGAATCGCGGGCAAAGGTCATCTTGCGGGTGGTCGCAGTATAACAGGGGCCGCCCGGGGCGGATGCGCTGCTGAGGGAAATTGTTACTTCTTCTTCCGGATGTGCTCGGGCCAAGAGGCCCCATATCTCGTTGTTGATGCTTGTGTCACTCGCGTCGGTGTAGAGGTTGAGCTCCATTCGGTCACTGGCTACCCGAAGTAAAAAGCGATCATTGTTTCCTTTGCTCCAATAAAATGAAAGACCGTTGAGGTTTGCCGGGTAGAGCGCGTCTTCGGCGGGGTAGGTAAGCTGGGGCGCATCCGGCGATTCTTGGCAGCCGGCTGCAAACAGACTTTTCATCGCTGCGTCAGCGTCGTATTGGTCGTAGGTGAGGTGCACTGCAAAAGAGGTGGACGCGACAATATCGCCGAATGTGGCTCGAATGGTCGTCTCACCCGCCTGACTTCCATTGGCCTTGATGGTTGTTCCCTCAATACTAACGAGTTGTGGGTTGTCTGCGGTCAAGGTGACTTGCCCGCTTAGATCATGCTGCGACTGGTCTGCTTGTCCCATGACCTGCAGGGTGACTTGTCCAGCTTCGCCGTACTGAAGTTGTAGTACGGGCGCGTTGGGGGTCAACGAAAGTGACGTGATCTGCAACTCTTGGTTGCCTTCATCTGGAGTGCCGTCTCCCGGCATCAGTCCTGAACATCCGCCGCCCAGAAATGTGAAGACACCGAATATTAATAGGGTTCCACTCTTACTAGCGTTCGTCTTGCTCAACATCTACAGCCCCTTCTTCCGACAAGACCCCCCATAGGTCGAGTATCTGCAGGCGATAAGTAGCAAGTGCCGTGCCGGGGCTAAAGAGTGTGACAGCTTAGCTGCACTCTGTTCGGGTCACATCGGCCAAAGGTTTTTTGGGGGCAGATGTGATGGGACTGTTGGCATTCATTGCCTTGGGGCATCAACCCGGGTGGGGATCGGGGGACGCTCCATTCGGGAATAGGTATCGAGCAGCGAATGGGGGGGGACGGAGATGTGAGGGACTTTCTTCTCAGGGGTCACTAGTCAACTATGTCACCGTTGATTGTCGGCGGGCGGTAACGCCTGGTTGGCGTTTGGTTTCGTAACGCTATTTTTGGGGATTTGGAGGGATGGCTGTGAAGTGACTCAACGTACACGGGAAATCTGTGGTCCTGAGATTGAGATGTTCAGTGGCCACCGCGGCACAGGACTTGCTCTGAAGGGCGGCTAGACGACATCAGCCAAGCGAGAAAATCATGAAATACTCCCACGCTCCGCTTCTTTTTTCGGTGGCTCTACTTGCCGCCAGTGCGACCCCTCATCACGAGGCTCTCGCGAGCCCAAAGTGCGCACGGGTGCGTCGGGGGACCATGGCGAGATATGTTCGCACCACGCCGCTGAATATCAAGACGCGGGCACTAAAGGCGTTGCGTGAGCACGTTGGGAGCGCAAATAGCAGAACAAGCGCTTGGCGTGAGGCCCGAAGGCATTTTGGTATCGCCGCCAGAAAAGCGATGACCTCTGGGGCGGCAGCGGCCTTTGCGCCCGTTTCGGGGCCGATACTGGGGGCCGTGACCGCCGGGCTTACGGTCTATGTTCATCCCGACGCGAAAGCGATCGACCCAACCGGGACATCCTGGGTGCCGTCTCTCCATTATGTTGGCACCGTGAGTAGCCTTGCGGTTCTGGTCACGGCTCCCGTTGCGTTTGCCAAGTACTCGGCCGAAAACGCGCGCGAATCTTTGGCGCACACCGCCGACGGCATTGGAATACTGGCGAAGTCCTTGCGCGACAAAACTGTAAAGAAATGAACCGCCACGGTGTCGGGCTCGAAAGACGGGGCTAAAATGTAGTAGTTCGGATTTGATCTGACACTTGCCGTTCAGGCAAGGAAAGGGGTTACCCTGGTTGTATCTAACGCAACCGGAGCCGAAGCTCCAAAAGGGTAACCCCAATGACTAAAGACCAGAAAAT
>Ga0257122_1002041_pt1 | contig 13132 bp, 15 predicted proteins | sample SI106_120metaG_FD_190146 | JGI IMG/M metagenome (GOLD analysis project Ga0257122, IMG submission 190146) | Marine microbial communities from Saanich Inlet, British Columbia, Canada - SI106_120 | ecosystem: Environmental > Aquatic > Marine > Inlet | place: Canada: British Columbia | collected... | reverse complement strand
ATGAAAAAAAGCTGTGAGTTTTGTAAGAAGATGGTTTCAAAGAATGTAGAGTCAGGTTTATGTAAAAGTTGTTTTAAAAAATTGGAAAATTGGGATATTGTAGAAGTCAATAAAAAATTAAAGGAATTTGAGAAACTCAAATCAAAGAATGCTATAAAATTCCTAAAAGATGAGATTCTTGATTTATTTGTAAAGATGCATCAACTTAAAGAATATCTAGTAGAGAATCACACAATCTATGAAGATGATTTTAAGAAATTCTGCTTAAATAAAGAAGAATACGAAAAAGAAAAGATTGAGGTCGGTCTTGCTAAAGTATATATTGTTTTATTACAGAAAAATAAGCGACTAAGAGATTTTTACGGAAAGAATAAAATAAACGGTGGAAATTTTGTTGAAATAACCAAAAAATCTGATTTTAATAAAATATTAGATGGCGATATGATTTATTTTCTATCTTCAAGAGATATAACAAAGGAATATAAAGAAGAAATAAAAAAATCTGGTTCAAATTGGAGCATTAAACTATCTGTCTCTGAAAAGAAATTTAAGAATCTCAATGATGCTTGTTCAACTCATATTAAATCCTGTAAAGTCTTTAAGAAAACTCACAGATTCCTAAAAGAACTTATTGAGTGTATAGCTTTGCCATCATTAGTTGGTCTTGACTATGCTGACATCAGGCAGATTTTTATGATGAATTCACGAATAGAGTTAAAAAAATATAAGGCAAAACTTGACGAGAAAGACGAGATTATTAAAGATATTAAAAAAGATTTCAAAAAAATTGATGGCTGTTTTTTCGTTGTAAGTGGTGGAACAGATATTACTTTAGATGAAATTCTTGATGTTGCTGAGAAAATTGGTAAAATCTCTATTTTCATGGTTTATGGTGCGAGAATTGAAGAAGATTTGAAAGGAAAAATTGAAGTAAGCCTATTTGCAGGATGGAGAAAATGAACGAAAAACTAACAGTAAATATGAATCTGGGAGACATTACTAAAATACCTGTAGATATTATTGTAAATTCAGCAAATAGATCATTAATGCGAGGTAGTGGGGTGTGTGGAGCTATCCATAAGGTAGCTGGAAAAGAACTTGAAAAGGAATGTATGGAAATCAAAGCAAAGTTAGGATTAGATTTTCTTTCAATTGGTGAGACTATTGTAACCAAAGCATATAATCTGCCTGCGAGATATGTTATACATACTGTTGGAGCAAAGAACAATGGAAAAGAAGACATCTTATTAATAAAAAATTGTTACTACAATTCTTTAAGGAAAGCTGAAGAACTTAAAGTCTCTTCTATTTCTTTTCCTGCAATATCTACAGGAGTATATGGGCTTCCATTAATAAAATCTGCTGAGATGGTAAAAGAAGTCCTAAATTCTCTTCCTGAATTAAATTATCTAAAAAAGATTATACTTGTTATGAAATCAATAGAAGACCAAGAAATCTACAGTAAAATTTTATCATCTTGAAAAAATGAAAAAGTATGTTGAAACAAAAGACAAAAATACTTCAAGTGAAAGTATGTTCATTAATGGAAAATGGAAAACCAAATATTTTCATTTTTTCTGCGATATTTGTGGAGTTAAACATCCGGAAGTATGTGTAAATGAATTGTGTGAAGAAGAGGGATTTCCTGATGGTGATTATTGTTGGAATTGTCAAAAGTCTATGATAGAACAAGGTTTTGTCGGAGAAGACAAGAGCATATATTTTTTAAAAAAGGATTGTCCAAAATGATAAAGGAATATGATTTAAAAAAACAAGGATTAAATTTTAAGTCTGATTTTAATTGGAATTTTGATTTGATTAAACATTTACTTGAAGTTAGAACAATACAAGGTTATCTAAAAATAGATTTAATCAAAAGTAAATCCAAAAATAATATTTATCTTAGTAGAAGAACTACAAACTTTAATTCTCAGAAAGCCACCTTTGAAATAAAAGAGTTTTCTTGCCCCCTTACTCAACCTTATTGTTTATTATCCAGTTGAAGAATAAAAGATTACATCTATTTATGACATCAATTAACACTTCTTGCCCCTTCCATTTTTTTAGAGAATTCCCTTTTTACTTTATATAGAAACTTAAATTTAATTGTAACTAACATCCGCGTTTGGCGAAGTTTTCCCCTCACGAAGTGAGCTGGGAAAATTTGTCTGAGCGAACCTCGAAAATTTATCCCATATGGATGAGAAATTTTCAGAGCTGTGAGCTCAGACCGAGGAACGGAGGAAAAACCTTTAGAGTTTTTCCGAGTACCGGAGCGTTAAACGCTTGTTACCCGAACCGAGCCTACGAGTGACGACCAAAGGGAGGAACGGAGTGGAGCGAGGGAAGTCATTTTTAGGGGCGTCACTGAGCGTAGCGATACATTAGTTTAAAGAATTGAGGGGCTTTGACATTAAATTTATAAGTTCTATAATATTCACATTGATTATGATGCCTGAACATAGTGCTTTTGATTGCTTTGGAGGATACGATGCTTTTGTTGATAGGGTTTATGAACTTGCAGTTGAAAAACTAGCAGGAATGGGAGAGGAACATGTAAGAAGATTAGAACAAATTATGAGAACCCCAAGAGATGATGAAGGAATTTTAACTGGATTAGAAAGAATTTCAGCAAGAGACCTTTCACCTGCAGATGTCAGAAATTTAATGAATTATGTAACTCAACCCAGTTATCATGATTTTCAGATAGCAATTCCAGAAGAACTCTATGACTATTGGAGGCAACAAGGTTCTAAGATGACTGGTATGCCTTTTGATTTTGATGGTAGAACAGGCACTAAAAGAACATTAAAAGATTGGCCTTTAGAAGACATAGTATATATAAGGGCGATGAGTGAATTAACTCTTATGGTTAATGAGCCTAGGAAAGTAGTTCAACAAAAACCAGAACAACTTCCAAGATAAATACAGTTCATATACTTTCAGACATATACTCAAAGCCCCCTTTTCTCGTTTCTAGCCCCTAAAAATTATTTTGGGTAACATCGGGATTTAGAGAAGTTTTTGCGTAGCAAAAATTTGGATGGAAGAAACTGCAAGTTTCTGGAATCTCTAAATCCTTGTTATATTCCCCGAAGGGTTGATTTTTAGTGCAACGATGCCAAAGGCAAAAAATCAAAGTTGTGTTTAAGTTCAGATAAATTTCGACCAAAGGGAGCCTATATGTCCGAAGGACTAGAATTCCCCCCCTTTTGTTTCTTTTTTTAAAAGAAAGATTTTTTTAATTACTTTTTTGTTTTTTGAGAATTAAATATTTAATTTCTTTTTATACAGTTTTCTATGGTATTTCAGATATTTTTTTCTTTTATCTGAGAGGTAAATTATCTTTAAACCATATTCTTTTAAAAAATTCTTTAAATCATCAGATAATTGATTAGACAAAATTATTTTGCCATCATCTTTAAATGAGATATATCCTTGATCAAATAAGATATCCATATTTCTACTTAATAACAAACCATTTTCTGAATCATATGCTTCATTATCGTTAGATTTTATGAATGGTTTAATGTGACTTGCTACAAGAGAAGGATAATCTAAATGTTCCACCATACACTTAATTTCGCCTTCTTTTTCTTCAGATTCTTCTTTAAGTTGATTTTTATAAAGTCTGTGCAAATAATTATCTCTTTTTCGTATATCTTCTTTTAAATCTTCTCCAAAAATTACTTTTGCATCTTCTTCAAAATACAATACCCCTGAAACAAAAACTAAATCATCTAATTTTCCAAGAATCGTTTTAAAATGGCTAACTTGATTATATTTTCTTTCATAAAAATTTATTTCCCTTGAATTTTGTTTTGCATTTTCAAGTTCTTCTTTGTTTAGATACCCGTCTTCAAAATCTTCTATTTTTTGAGTCATTAAAGCTACTATATCTTCTTTTGTTAATTTTCCTATTTCTTCTAAAGTTTTAATTAAGAAATTTATTTCTCTATTATCTGAATCTTTTGTAACATCTTTATTGAAACTTGAATTTTTATAAACAATTCTCGAAAAAATTGTTCTTCTTTTTCTATTAGTTTTTGCTTCTAAAAATGTTTTACAATCCTCATTGTATGATTTAAATTGAAAATTAATAAATCCTAATTTTAAAAACTGATTAATGCTCTTCCTTAAGGAAGCACCATTTAACCCATTAATATTACTTACTTCTTCTTGTAATTTTTGATATAATTCAGGAGTATACTGTTTGGTGTTATTTGTATCAATAAATTTTATTATTGTTTTAAGTGTGTTTTTGAATTTATCTGAATTAATATTTGTATAAGCTAAAGTTATACTCCAATATTTTTCATAAATTTGATTATTTGAGTTTTCCATTTTATTTTTTTGTTTTAACAATGAATAAATATTCCTTATTTTTAGTTTTCTTAGTTTTTCCAGTAACTTGGTAATTATGTTCTTTTTCAATTACTTTGACCTCTGTTGAATATTTTTTTAATAATATTAGTAATTGTTCTTTTGTTGGGTATGATGAGTTATTATAACTTAATAACCAATATTTATATTTCTTTAATTTTGAAAATAATTTATCAAATATTAAAATTGCTGTTTTTTTATCTACAAAATTGTTTTCAAAAGGTTTTAATTTCTTGTTTTTTATATACTCATCGATTAACCCATAAAATCCAAAGTAATTATTCATAGTTCCAGTATATGGTGGGTCTAAATAAATTAAATCTGCATTTATTTTTGGAATTAAGTCAAAAATATCCATATTAAAAGATTTATTTTGCTTATGATTATTAAAAACAGCATTATTGTATTCTTGTAAATTAGATAAGAAATGCTCTTTAAAACTTTGATTATGATATGCTCTTTTTCTTTTATATTTGGCATAACTATATTCTTCATCTCTTAATTGTTTTATTTTGTTCCAAGGGAGATTAAATCTAGAATAAGGCATTTTTCTAACCATGGATCTCCGAATTAAAGAATAAGCTAGTGCTTTTTTAAATTCTGAATTTAATTTTTCAATATTTTCTCTATATCTATCCAATTCCATACATTCTTCTGGGAAAAAGAATTTTTCAGAATAATTTTTATACATAAATCCTTTTTTGGGTTTTCCTGAAAAAATTAATATTATATCGTCATCATTTAAAATTATTTTATTATTTTCTATTATCGCCTTAGATAATAAAAAATTAATGGATAAAATATCATTACTAATTACCTTAAATCCTTTCATTTTAGCTGCATAGCTAACTGAGGCTCCTCCTGAAAATGCATCAAATATAGTATTTACATCATTAGGAATATGTTCACAAATCCAAGGTACAATTTTTTCTTTATTTCCTATAAAGTTTATTTTTGGTAGTTTATTCATTTTCATTAAGCATTTTTTTAATTTCTTTAGCAATTGCTTTTGCCATTAAAGGTGGAACTGCATTTCCCACTTGTTGTTGTTGTGAAATTTTATTTCCTTTAAAGATAAAAGTATCTGGAAATGATTGAATTCTAGCCAATTCTCTAACTGTTAAGGCTCTATTTTCAGAATAATGAAATACTTTTCGCATATCACCCGTTACGCAAATTGAAGGTTTTGAACTATCATATTTTATGTATTTTCTAATATCTCCAGATTGGGGTCTGAATTTTAAAGGTATTTGATTTCTATTTCCAGCATCTGTAATATAACTCATTTTATTCAACATTTCAGGAGTATGATTCATAGCTTCGTGATTTGCTAATTCAGATTTTTCTCCAGATTTAATTTTAGGTAAATCGTCAATTGCATCTTTCACGGTTTTAAATTTTTTAATATTTTTAGTTGGAAATTTATTTTTAATTTTTAACCGATTTCCCATAAATATAACTCTATTTCTTATTTGTGGAACTCCATAATCTGCAGAACATAAAATTTTACAATCTACAGAATACCCTAAATTTTCAAATGTTTTTATAATTTCTTCTTTGGTTTTTCTCTTATTATGAGTAAATAATCTTGCTACGTTTTCCATAATAAAAATTTTAGGTTGTGTTAAAGACACCACTCTTGAAAATTCTTTAAAAAGATGATTTCGAGGGTCATCAATAAAATTTCTACCTATATTTCCTGCCATACTAAAACCTTGACAGGGAGGACCGCCAATTACAACATCAATTTTTTTGTTTTTAGTTAATAATAAAATTTCATTATCAGATAATTTAGTTATGTCTTTTTCAATCAATTTGTGATTTGGAAAATTAAACTTATAAGTTTCACAATAGTATTTTTCAAAATCTATAGAAAAAACATTTTTAAAATTTGCATCTTCAAAACCTAGTGATAAACCACCTGCTCCTGAAAATAAATCTATTGTAGTATAGTTATCCATTTTTCCTCTTTTTAGAATCTTTATATTTTGTAATTAATTCATTTATAATTTCATTATATGAATGTTTTTTTACAAAATCTAATTTTTCAAGTTTTGATTTAGTATCAATTTGAATTCTTATTGTTGTACTGTTCTTTGTTACAGACATATATACATTGTAGACTAATCATTATATAAATGTTTGTATTAATTTTTAGAGAATGGTTTTCTATATATATCTTACGCCTATTTGTCCAGTGGGAAATAGAATTAAAAAATAATTTATTCAATGAATAAATTAAACAAGTTTATTGATTCTGAGTCTCCTACAAAATCATCATCATCTTTCCAAAGAATATAAATATTACAATATCTTATGAAGTTGATATACTCATCTATGTCTGGCTTTTTTTCAAGAATTAAAAATTTTAAAATTTCTTTAGTTGTTTTTTTATTTACTAAATCAAAATACTCATATTCTAATAATTGAGAAATACCTTTTCTAATTTGAGATGTTTGATTTGTACTATTCAAACTTTTCATCTCACATAAAAATATTTTGTTATTTTTATCAGTAAATAAATCTATATGGTTTGTTTGTAATATTTCTCTTTCATCAAATCCATAACTTTTTAATTTTGTAACCATATCATTAATAAGTTTTGTGTGTGCTCTATTGGATCTTTCTAAAGATATATTGTCTCTTGAGTATAATGTATTTCTTCTAATAACAGGTGAATCACTTACAGATTGTTCATCTAATATTCTTGGATTATAAGAAATCCTTTCAGTTGAAGGACTAATAAAAGAATCAGAACCTTCGATATCTTCAATATTTTCAAATAAATCTTTTACTTCATTTAATTTATCAGGATTAATTAATATTTTATTACCTTGTTTAATAACAAAATCAGTTGAAGAATATAAACTAAACATGTGTTGAATAGGATTATTTATAGATGCATCAGTTGTACTTCCATCTTCTTTATACCAAAAAGGGTATTCTTCATTATTAGTTCTTTTTTCTTTTATTTCAGATATTATTTTATCTAACTCCGAATCTTTTTTCACATAAATTAATTTGTTTCCTGCTTCTAATTTTGTTAAATATCCTAATTTAAGCAATAAATAAAGTGTTGATTTAAATGGATAAATATCAAAATCTCCATCCATATTCTTTTCAGTAGGATTCCAAAATTTAATATTAAGTAAAGAATTTCTTAAAATAATTCTTCTTTCATTTTCAGTTTGACTAGATACATATTCATGACCATAATAAGTTAAAGATAAACTAGGTGCAAGAATTAAAAAACCTATTTTTTCATAACCTTTTATTTTTTTTCTAATACTTATTAAATCAATAGATGAATTAGATATTCTTTGAAATTCAGTTTGAATTTTAGTATATGGGCTTGTTCCTTCTATTTGTTTAAGAAAACTTAACTCTTTATGACCTGTTTGGAGCCAATCACTTATAGCTCCGGGAAATTTCCAAAGTTTATTTGTATCTGCCATATAAAAACATATAAAATTAAAAGTTTAAAAAGGTTTCTTACAAATTTTTGATAAAAATATATATTTATTAAATATCGACCAAAGGGAGTCTATATGTCCGTAGGACGGGGGAATTCTTTTTGTTTCTTTTTTTAAAAGAAAAGAGAACTTAAACACAATTGAATTGAACATCGCGATTAAGAGAAGTTCGGTTTTGAGGCAACCCACAAAACCGAATTTGGATGGAGAAGTCTGCAAGACTTCGGAATCTCTTAATCGCTGTTAAGTTCGTCTGACCAAAGGTAAGACCTAAAATTTAGTGCAACGTTCCGAAGGAAAATTTTAGAGTTGTGTTTAAGTTCCAATCAATTCTTGACGAAGTCAAGACTATATGTGCGTAGCACGGGGGGAGTTCAGTTCAATCTAAAGAGCTTTAGCGATACATTAAGAACAAGTATCAAGGGACAATTTTTTTAGAAATGAACATCATAAATAGATTGTCTTAATTTTTATTTGATTTCAGTAAACTTTATGTTTGATTTCATCTTATGTAATCATAGAATATTTGATTTCAGTAAATAAGATATATGTTCTCACATTAAGATATATTAAACTAAATGGAGGTTTGAACAATGGAAACAAATAAAAAAATCATAATTGGAGTTTTTTCTATGTTATTGGTAGGAATAGCTCTTGTAAGTGCGAGTAGTTATTTTAGTATGAATGAATTACATCAGAGAATGATGGCATCAGACGACTTTGAAGCTATGCATACAGCAATGATTAGTGGTGACTTTGAAGCAGCAGAGAAATATCATGAAACACTTGATTTTGAATGTCCTATGCACGAGCTAGTAAAAGAAGGGAATATTTCTACAGATGAATTCCAAGTAATGCACCAATGGATGATAAGTGGTGATTTCCCACAAGAAAAGCCTAAAGAAATAAGTAATGCAGGTTGGCAATTACATAAGAGTCACCATCCAGAAAGTTATAAGTAAATAATAGGGTTTGAAAAATGTTACGATATGCTGTAAAAGAATTAGTCAAAAGAAAAAAGAAATATGCTCTGAATATACTAGTAATAAGTTTAGTGGTAGTTTTACTTATTACATTAACTTCTCTTAATACAGCTTATAAAGATGCTTCAAAACTCCCATTTGAAAGCATTCATAGTAGCATAATTGTCCAAAAGAATGGAAATGTTGCAGAGAATACTACTGGGGCGCTTGTTTCATGTTCTTTAGCACCTATAAAAAAAGATCTCATAAGTAATATTAAATCATTAGACGGTGTTTCAGAAGTGTCATACGGCTTGTCATTATGGGTTTTTGATGAAGATACTTTTAAGCGAGTTCTTGGAGTTAATTGGGATGATTCTCTTGGGAGGAAAATAAAATCCAAAATATACGTTGGTTCTTTGCCACAATCTGATGAAAAAATAATTGTTGAGAAAACATTTGCTCAAGAAAACAACATCATATTAAATCAAAAAATAATCATATCGGGTGAAGCATTTATTGTTGCTGGACTCAGTGAAACATCTGGAAAGGATATTGTTTCATCAGACATCTATGCAAATCTTAAACCAGTACAAGAGATGGCGTACAACTCAAAGAATCTCCAAGATACAGAAACATTTGATAGATCTGATATTAATATAATCTTTGTTGATGCAAAACAGACAAAAGTGGCTGATGTATCTGAGGAATTAGATTCTTTACTGAATAAGCAAGACTCTTTTTCAGGAAAAACACCAACAGGACAAAAAATTGGATCTTATTCCATTTATACTCCTGAATCATTTGAAAATCAAATAAGTTCAATATTCAACATATCTGACAAGATTGTTTTATTGTTAACTATTGTAATATTAATCGGTACTGCACTCATTCTCTTTAAGAGCATGGCTCATGCAATCACTGAAAGAAAAAAAGAGTTTGGAATAATGAAAGCAGTAGGATTCACAAATAAAGATTTGAAAAAACAATTAACACTAGAAATATTAATCCAAGTAATAGTGGGCTTTTTAATTGGGATTCTAATTTCACTAATGGTGCTTTTTGCATTGTCAGGATTAACAGTTTCAGTAAATATTCCTTGGGAATTAAATCCATATCCCCATTTTTTAGCAAGTGATCCAAGTTCTGTTAATACAATACAAACTTATCCATTGCCAATACAATTTAATCCACAGCAGGTTATTTTGCCAATGCTAAGCATATTAATAATAAGTTTTCTCACCATTCACATATTGCTTAAAAATATAGGGAAGCTAAAGCCAATGGAGGTATTAAAATATGAATGAACTAATTACAGTCAAGGAATTATCAAAAACTTTGGGAAAAGTTAAAGCAGTAAATAATATATCATTTTCAATAAATAATGGGGAGTTAGTAGCAATTCAAGGTCATTCAGGTAGTGGAAAATCGACTCTTTTAAGTTTATTATCTGGGCTTGAGAAGCAAGATGAAGGAGAAATATTATTTGATAATATGAAAATAGGGAATATGAGTGAGGATGATCTTGCTCTTTTTAGACGTAAAAATGTAGGGATAGTTTTTCAATCATTTAATCTTATACCAACACTCAATGTTGTAGAAAATATTGCTCTGCCATTATTTCCAACTAATATCAATAAAAAAGAAATGATGGCAAAAGCACAAAAAAGTGCTGAATCAGTTGGACTAAAAGATCGTTTAGATCATTATCCTAATGAGTTATCAGGTGGAGAGCAACAAAGAGTGGCTATTGCTAGAGCTCTTATTAATGATCCAAAAGTCCTTTTTGCAGATGAACCAACTGGAAACCTTGATTCTAAAACAGGGAAAAAGATTCTTGAATTATTACAGTCTCTAAACAAGGAAATAGGATTAACTGTTGTTATGGTAACACATGACGATTCCATTGCCAAAGTGTGTGATAGAATAATTAAATTGAAAGACGGAGGGATTCAAGATGAATAAATCAATTTTTATAATGCTATTTATCATAACTATAATGTTTCAATCAGTGTTAGCAATAAGTGATCCTGTGGAAGTTGTTGTTTTAGGAGTTGTAACTCACGGACCTATGCAACCAACAGTAAGAGCTATTGAAGAAGTAACAGCAAAATATGGTTCGCAAGTAAATACTAAGTGGATTGATTTTGAGAGTGATGAAGGAGAAAAATATGCTCAAGATCATGGACTAACTACTCACATGACTATTCTTATTAATGAAAAATATGAATATGATATAAATGGAAAAGAGATTGTTTTCCAATGGTTTGAAGGAGGACAATGGACAAAAGAAGATTTGGACATTGTTATATCTAATTCTTTGAATCCAACAGAAACAGTTTCTGTAAGTAAATCAGTTGGAGAAAAATCTAATCTTAACATCTACTATATTATTGGAATAGTGCTTGTTGCACTCATCGGTGTTGGTTGGTTATACTTCAGAAAGAAGAGGCAATAATAATGTATTTTCCTTTTGTATTAAAAGAGTTAAGTAAAAGAAAATCAAGAACACTCACAAATATACTTACAATAGTAACTGTTGTGATAATTCTTCTTTTAGTCTCTGGAATAATGAATGCTTATTCAACAGCAGTTTATCAACCATTTGAAAGCATTAATTCAGATCTCATACTGCAAAAATCAGAAAATACAACAAAGATAAGCAATTCTCAAATAAGAATACCTTTTGGAAAATCACAATTTACCCAAGAAGAAATACAAGAAATATCTGCTTTAGATCATGTACAAAGTATTTCAAGTTCACTTATTATCTGGAATTTTAATAAGAAAGGATTCATATCAATTGAAGGATTAAAACCAAATTCTGAAATATATGCTAGTAGAGCATCTCAAAGTTATAAAGGAAGATTTCTAACAGATGACGATGAGGATAAAGCAGTAGTTGAAAAGCATTTTGCTAAGTTCAATCATTGGGTTATCGGTAGCAATATTTCTTTAGGAGATAAATCATTTGAAGTAGTTGGTACATTAGGAAATGATGATAATGGACAAATATTCTCATCAAATGTTTACCTGAACGTAAATGATGCACAGGATCTAATAGTAAATAAAGGATTTAATCAAATATATCTCAAAATAGATGAATTGTCAAACGAAGAAGAATTAAAACTTCAAATAAAAAATATAAATGAGAATATCACAATCATATCAAGTAATTCTATTTCTGCAACACTGAGCAACACAGTAAATATTTTTCAAAAATTTCAGTATATTGGAATAGCAATAATCCTATTCATCACAGTGCTTATCTTGCTTAAAGTCAATAGCTTAAACATACTAGAGCGAAGAAAAGATATTGCAGTAATGAAAACAGTAGGTTGGACAAAAAAAGCAATAACTAAACAATTATTAAGCGAGTTTATCATTCAGACAATTATTGGATTTGTAATTGGAGTTCTATTAAGTAAACTAATTGTTCTAGTAATTGGAACAATACAATTTGATATCCCACTAGGAATAGAAAGTTCTACAATTTCATTTAATGTTTACTTACCTGCAATTATGATTATAAAATATTTATTTATGCTTGCAATTACCTCATTAATTACAGTCTATTTTGTTGTTAAGAAAATTTCATCAATGAAACCTTCTGAAAACCTAAGATCGTATTAAATCAGGTTGTTTATAAACACATTTATAAAACAGCAAGAAATATATAGTAAATAGGAGTAAATTGAGTAGAGTGAAACGTATGGAAATATCAAGAAACAAAATACTGATTTCAAGCGGATTAGTAGGTTTATTAACAATCATGATAACGGTTTTTTCTATTTATCACACCCAACACTTAGGTAAAGCATATTTACAGTATCCTTTATTTCTTTATGGAACAACAATAATATCATTGGCAATTGGCGGATTCATAGTTTATTTATTTGAAGAAAAGATCAATAAACTACAATTGAGTAAACTATTGGCAATATTACCTAATGATGAAAGAAAAGTATTGAAAATTCTTTTTGATAGAAAAGAAATTGAACAAAAGAAACTTACGACACTTGCAGAACTTAGTACTGTAAAAATATCGCGAGTTATATCCACCTTAGAACAAAGAGGAATTATCGAGAAAAAAAAACATGGATACACTAATTTGATAGTTTTGAAGCTATGATGTGAAAAATTGTCCCTTTACTAATTATTAATTTCTTGACGAAGTCAAGACTATATGTCCGATAGGACGAACTCCCCCTTTTGTTTCTTTTTCCTAAAAGAAAAGAGAACTTAAACACAATTGAACTTAACATCGCGATTAAGAGAAGTCGTGAGCGAAGCGAACGATTTTGGTGAACGAGT
>Ga0257122_1002040_pt1 | contig 13136 bp, 5 predicted proteins | sample SI106_120metaG_FD_190146 | JGI IMG/M metagenome (GOLD analysis project Ga0257122, IMG submission 190146) | Marine microbial communities from Saanich Inlet, British Columbia, Canada - SI106_120 | ecosystem: Environmental > Aquatic > Marine > Inlet | place: Canada: British Columbia | collected... | reverse complement strand
GAAAAATACTTAACAATTTCTCTGATTTTCTTCTCAGAAATTTTGGAACGGTTTGCATACTTGTTTTTCTTTATCATGACGATAGATTAGCGTTTTTTATTTCGCTATTCTAGGCATGACCCTTTTTTCTTTTTTAAGTATTTGGCGAGCAAAAACAATATGTTTCATTTATTGGGCAAATTTATGACGCCATTTTTTCACAGAATCATCCAATATTTTTTGGGTTTGAGAATCAAGGTCAACTCGTTGGATTTCTTGATCCCCAACAACAAGTCCAATATTTAATTTCCCATCGGCGTACCCTTGCAACAAAAATCGAGCAACCGCACTTAAACTAAGTCCTTCCGCTTTGGCTTTTTTCGCAGCAAGATCTTTCACTGATTTGTGTACCATAATGGTAGAATTCATTTTTTAATTATTAATCACTGGAATTCTATAGGTTTTCTATAGAAAAGTCAACTTCTTAAAAGGGTTCTGGGCGACCCATGCACCTAGGGACATAAAATATTAAAATTATTCCTTTCATAAATTGCAGGGATGCTTACGAGGCTTGAAGCTAGTGTTTATGCGGGGGTAGAATCCCTCCGCCCCAGCCATTACGTGCACTATGTTCTATAGTGATCCACGTACAAAAGAAACAAGAGGGTTCTAGACCCGCTTTTTCTTTGTGTTGTGTGGGATTGTATCGGCAAAAAATATGCGCACACGACCCGTGTACCTAGGGAGGGGGGGGCACTAAGTGAATGTTGTAAAAGTTATTTTAATAAACATTTTTTCTTTAACGCCCTCTTCCATCACAAACAGTAGCCGCCACATAACGACAAATTTTTGAGATGTTATGGAAGTTTTGCGAGAAGTAAAAGTGTTTTTTATTCCGATTTTCAAAGGTGAAGTAATTCCAAAGGAGTCTTCTCTTATAGAACGAAAAACACTAAAAAGTCCTAAGTTTTTCATGTAAGAATTGAAACAAGGAAGGCTGTGATTGAGTTTTGGGCTTTTTTCTGTAAACGGAAAAAGTCGGAAAAATCTTTTGCAGAAAACGAAAGAAAGAGTGAGAATTGATAGTCAGGGTGTACCGTTTTAGGAATTTTTTATATTCATAGAATATTTTTGTAAGCGATATATTTTGAAAGATTTTTATATTTTCCTGCACGCGTGCGAGCAATAATTCGTTCAACAACGAACAAAAATGCAACAGCGAAACAAAATTCTGAAATTTTTTGAACTTTAAAACTCGAATATCTTCAAGGTTTAAAGTAGATTTTATCTGCTTAAAAGAATTCTCGACTCCCCAGCGTTGTAGATATAGATTTATAATTTGCTTATTAGTGAGTTCGTTTTCTGGATCTAAATTGTTCGAGATCAGGAGACGAATCGGTGATTTTTTAGATTTTTGTTTTTGAAAAATAACGAGCTGATATGAACAATATTCTGGGGTTTTTCGTTGTTCCGTTCCGTCTTTGGAAATAAGGACTTTGTAGCGTCCTGTCTGGATTTGATCGACTCGCTTAGTTTCTCCTGTTTCGCTAAAAATAACATGTCGATCACACTTCAAGCGCACGATAAATCGAGTAGATTTCTCACTTAAAAATTCAAATAATTTTCGGTCATCATTTCCTCGATCTAAGGCGAAAATTGGGTTTCGCATTTTCGTTAGTTTTATCAATTTAGTAAGAATCTCTTTCCGTATCTGAGGCAAGCAATGGCGTGTATTATCATGCATTCTGAGCCGCCACAAGAGGTTCCCGAATCCCACTCCGTGTACAAAAAATCCGCGTCCTTTTCGTCGCTGACTCCCATCAAACGCCATGGTCATATTTTCAATTTTCTTTGCTGTAGGTTTCGCAATATCCGTTAAATCGTACGCGATAACACCATCTTTAGGTAAATATTTTAAAATTTGACGGTCAGAAAAACTTTCCACAGGATTTAGTAAATCAAGATTTCCAAGATGTCGTGAGAATTTTTGAGCAATTGTTTTGGGGAGTTGTTTACTTCCGTCGCCCAAATGCTGCAAAATCCCGCTTCCCGTTTGAAATATGCGCTTTATCATTAAGGTGAGCGCTTTTTTCTGGGGAACACTCATTTTCAGAAACACCGTTTTCGTGTTGTTTTTTATGGAATCAAGGATATATTTATTCATGAAAAAACGGGTTATAAAATGGGTTCTTTCGTTCTATATTATACTCCGTTTTTTCCTTTATACATCATGGTTCCCGCATTTTTTGGGTTCAAAAACTTAGGACTTTTTAGAAAAACAATATTGATGAATGTTGTTTTTTAAGGTATAATAAAAGGATTCATTAAATTTCTAAAAATGAAGATCGAAAAATTCGACAACAATGACGGAATCGAGCAAGAAAAATTAATGGCAACAATTAATTTTGAAGAGGATAAAAGTTTTAAAGAAGTTCCCTTCCCAGACGGAGTGAATAAGTTAACGAACTGTGGTAACTATAGCATTATAAGTCTTAAGGACGGAATCACATATGTTGATGAAAGGGGAAATATACAGCCAGATGTAGATCCTATGATTACTGGAACGCCTATAACTGGAGACACCCTAAAAAGAATCTCTCCTCTAAACAATTTCAAAGACTATTTAAGTACTAATCCTGACAGAGATGACGAAGACTATATTGGAAACGTATTTCCTGCCGATAGCTTTTCACAAGAGTTTCGAATAGCTTTAATCGAACACGTTCTAGCGCCTACTAATGAGAATTATATTAGATATGGGAGCATTAACTGGGAAATAAAAAAGAATGTGAATGTAACAAAGGATAATAAGTTCCTTCTTGTTGGTGGCATGATTCCGGTAAAAACATGTGACGATGATGGAAATTTTGAACCCCCTCGAAACTGGGAACTTTTTCCTGAGAATTTCCCTAAAGACATTACGTCATCTAATGATCACGTTCTCTCTCCCACATATTCAGCAACAATCACTGAAGATAGTGTGCAAATTATTAAAAACGATGGATTACCAATATTTTTAACAGAGGATAAAATTAGTTCTGTTGGCGACAATATATTGATAGACCCTAAGGACGAGAATGTTTTGTTTTACGTAAGTTCAAAATCCCCTAGTGAAATTTGGAAAGTAACCATCGATCCCCTATCCGATAAAATAAAAAAAGAAAGGTTGATCATGCCTACTGCATATCAAACGTTTCGCGGATTCAAACTAGACCCAAGTGGAAACTTTTTCATGGGGATTGGCAAAAGAAACGGTGTGAATAATTTGGTTACGTTAAATCGCTATTCGATGAAAGAAGGCGGGGAGATCGAAGAGATAACACATTTCGATTTTGACGATCAAGAACGTTTGAGACTTATTGATGAACGCTATACATTGAAATGCTACAAGACAAACTTTGCCGAAGTATCAAAAAAGTTGGAAGCAAGAGTACTGCAAGAAAAAATGAGTTCTTTGGAAAAAATAGATGTTTTTGCAGAACCAGCAAAATCAGAAGCGCCCGTAATTCCTGAGGATGAGGCAGCGACCTTTGATGGTCTCAAAAAACAATATGAACAGCAATTTGAGCAGCAAATGCGAGGGAAAGCGTTCGATATGAAGGTAATACAAGATCTAAAAGAAAAATTACAAACCCTTCGAACATCACTGGAATCCAAGGAGATAAATGAGCTACAAATCAACTACATCACACGTGATATCGAAGCAAGAATCAAGCAAGAAGAGACAAAAATCATTAATGCAGAAAAAGAACTCCAGGTGACCAAAGTAGATATCGCCGTTACCGAAATTCGAGGAAGGTTAAACCAGGAACTTTCATTTTCTCAAATTAATGTTCTTCGTCCGAAAATTAAAGCAATTCAAAATACATCTAATTTACCTACCAAGTTACAACAAGAAGTCTCCACATTAGTTGAACAGTTTACAGATCTGGAGGCTACTTTTTACAGAAGTAAGGGGGCGGAAATCGAAAAAGAAGTTCAAGGCATTTTTGACAGTACAAAAAGAGAATTAGAAAAGTTAACGAGCAAGCCACGATTTGATGCATGGTATGAAACGGAATTGCCAAAACTGAGAAGGTCTCTACAGGAACACGCTGACAATTGTCCCCCGACGGCCACCGAAACACTCGAAAAGATTCATACGCTTCGAACAAATCTCAATGAACTTGCGGGGAAACATAACGAAAAATTCCAAGAAGAATATGCCGAAATACGAGAAAAAAGTGTCGAAAATCAAGGGACTGAGCGAAGGCTGTTACAACATGATATTGTAGATTTTTGGACGCGAGTCAGAAGCAAAAAGTTCACTTCACGTGAGGAGGCAGAGACATACCTTCAAACGAGTGATTTAAAACAAGAATTACTTGAGCGGATGAGTCTTTTGCACGAAAAAAATTCAGATGTTGCTAAGGAATTTGAGAAGAAATTCAAAGTGGAGGAATCTCAAATTTTATATGAAATCGAATCTCAGGAAGGAGAACTTCTCAATGAAACAGGCGAACAGATGGTTGCTTTTGGAAAAACTCTTTTTCCTCGATGGGAAGGAACAGTAGAACGACAAAGAGTGCCTCAAAAAACAGAACTTCTTTTTCAAGAGAATCAAAAAACGTATGGTCCGGGTGTCAAAGCGAAAGACATATTGGGCGACATTAGTCTCCTTTTGACGAATTCAGAAGGACACGAAAAGAAACTTCGTCTCTGGCAAGATCAGCAAGAAGAATCTGATTGGCGTCTTGGGGCTATGGAATACCGTGGAAAAGAAGTAGCAGAATCATATCTCACACAAGGAGAATATCGTGAATTTAAAAAGTTATGGAAATCATGGAATGAAAAGAATTCTTCGCTCAAGAAACAGTGGAAGGAAAAACAAAAAGCATTGCATGAAAAATATAGCGAACGAAAAAAAACAAAAGAACGCAAAGACAATAAAGAAGAAGTACAAGCGGGGGACGAAACGTGGAAAGAAGAATATAAAAAACTATTGGGAGAATATTCTACCTTTTGTGCAGAAAACAAAGTACTCTTGCTTCTCCATGTTGAAAAAATTGCAAATGCGCCAGAGGCTGAATTTGAAAATGGAAAAGGATTTGTGCCTGAAATTAAAAGTAACTGGGTAGTGGGACCTGAAGATGAGGACTTACTTGAGGAAATGGCACAGAGATTGCAAATGCAGTCTGATCTAAAAGAAGGAATGCTCGACATGAAGGGCCACACCGGAACAGGAAAAGATGTTATTCTTCGAATTTTTGCTGCCAAGACAAATCGTCCGCTTTTCAAAATGGACTGTACAAAATGGACAACTGAGGCAGAACTCGGAGAAGATTTGATGTTGGAAGTAGAGGATGGAGCGACAAAAACCATTAAAGTTCCATCAGCAATACTCGAAGGAATTAAAACTCCTGGAGCTATTGTTTATTTTAATGAATTTAACGCGATGCCAGAAATCGCTCAAATTTTCTTGCATGCATTATTTGATGAATCTCGTGCCATGACGCTAAAAACAAGATCGGGAGAAGTTGTAAAAGCGGCAAGAGGAGTACTCTTTGTGGATTCTCGTAATCCTGGGTATCCAGGAACATTTGACCCACAGTGGGCAACGAGAAGTCGTATGGTCGAAATGGAAATTCCATATTCATCAGTGCATCGAGAAAAAACTGAAGAAACGTGGGACAAGGATAATTCTAATAAACCATATGCCGTCACTGAAGCACTTAAAGTGGCGAGGAGTATAGATTCTCTAGAGGATCTGACATTTGATCCAAACCTCCAACGAAATGAATTCGTTCGTCTCTGGGAACATGTCGTAAATGGAATGCCGAAAGATGAGACTGTTCCGGAAATAACGGACATTCAAAAATTTGATTTAGAAGTGGTGTTGGCACTTGTGCAATTTGTGGGACATTTACGCAATGATTTTGTAAAAGGATTTGATAAAGGTATTCGTGCTTCAGAAAAAAAGAATCTTTTGCCCATAACACAACCGATCACGCTTCGTGAAATGCGTCGTTGTGCCTATGTATTGAGCCGTATCTCCGATGAAGAAAAGTTGAAGCTAGATCCAGAGCGATGTGCGAAGGATCTGTTGGAAACAGAGTATTTGATCAAGATCGACTCCGAAAAAGATCGTGAAAAAATCCAAACCTGGCTGAATACGCAAACATCTCAAAAACGTGTGGCCGTTTCATAATGAATTCTCATGCCACTTCAAGAAAATATTCATTCTAAAGAAAAAAAATCAACTGCAAGTCATTTGCGGCAGGTGCAGCATTTATGTCAAAATTTCAGTACAGAACAAGTGAAGGTTGTACCGGGAAAAGATTGGGCTATACACTATCCGAAAGGAGAGGAAAACAGAAAGGAACTGCTACAAGGAGTTTTGGAAGGGAAATATACGAAGGCAGAAGTACAAAACGATTTGCAACCTGATGGAATTATTTTTCCCTCAGAGGGTTTGGAGACGGAAGGATTTAAATCCATAGAATCTCAATTACGAGATATTACAAGTAGAATTCAGCACTCTGATACAGGGCAGTTATTGGATATACTGGAACAATCTCAAAACAAAGATGTCGCGATTGATGATGTTGTTTCTTTTTACGATTCAATCGTCCAAAATCGTACGCGTCAAAAACTCATCGATTCTTATGGAAACACTGGAAAGGAGCAGATTAAGCATGCATTAGAGCAGGAATATAAAACGGCGGGGACAGAACGTTCTTCAAAAGAAAAAATTATTCAGCAGCTCAAAAATGAATGGATTGAAGAAACACTTAACGCAGAAAAAACAAAAGAAATCGCATTATCAGAAGAAGAACGAAAAGTTTTGGACACGCTTCGTCCTGCTTTTGAGCAATATGTAAAAAAGGGAAATCATGAAGGATATGATACTCTTTTTGATTTCTTTCAAAAAGATCTCAAGATAAAGGAGATTCCTTCACAAACAAAGGAATCTGAAACTCCTCAACTATCTGAAGAAGAAAAAAGCAAACTTCAAGAGGAATTGGAACCGTTTATGCCGGATCCGGAAGCACCAAACCAAGAAGAAGACCTCACGATTCCTCCCGCGGAAAAAGATATCTACGAAGTTCCACCACTGCAAGAAGAGACTGAAGAAGAAAATAATAACGAGCAAGAATCACAAGAAACAGAAGCCGATTCCACAGAGTCAAAAGAAAAAACACCGCAAACAGTTTTCTTTGAAATTACGGCAAATGGGACAAGTAAAGCCGTTAAGATTGGAAAATATGCAGATGCAAGAAAAAGTTATTACAATCCATCAACTCTTGAATGGAGTACACAAAAAAAAGTTTCGGAATATAAAGAAACATTAGAAGGTTCTGAAAGACAAACCATACGAGGCCGTTTGGAATCAAAATTGCACGCGCTTCCTATTCCAGTAAATCATGCCATTGATCTTCAATCACTTACACATACCAGTGAACAACCGCCACGCATTTTTCGCGATCAGAATGGTTGTTTTTACATACAAGGTACGGGGCAAGGAGAATTTTCGATTGATTTTCTGAGAGAAGACATTCCTTTTCAATCCAGTGTAGTATCTGAAGATTTACAAGAAATATTTCGACCTGGCACACTTTCAGGAGAAACCGAATCGTTGCTCAAGAGTCTTTCTGGAACAAATACCCAAAAGGCACTCTCCATACAGCAATATATTAAGAAAAATAAATTTTATCCAGGAAATGGAAGTGATCTCAAAAAAGCAGGGGCACTGCAAGCGAAACTAAAACACACGTCTACGGGAGAGAATTATATTCAAAATCTGGATATATCGAAATTTCTAGAATGTTATTCCGCACAAAATCTTTTTATTGCACTATGCCGATCTATAGGCGTTCCTGCGCGATTAGTGACCGGACATAGCATTGATTCTGCAAAAGGAGGGAAAGCAAAAATAACAGATGCAACGGGACACGCGTGGTCCGAAATCTGGGATGGAACTCAATGGAAAACAATTGATGCCACTCCGTCACAAACGGAAGAAAAAGAGGATGAATCTCAAAAGGAAAAGCCCGACAACACGCCTACCGAACAAGCGAATACTGACGAGCTGGAAACTTCATCGCCTCCTCCCGAAGAACCTCCTTCTAAAAAAGACGATGATCCCGACACAAGCGAGACTGCTGAGGGTGATTCCGGTGAGACAACCGATTCTTCTGAATCATGTGAAACATCTGATTCTTCTGAAGTAGGTGAAGCCTCTGATAGCGATTTTTCTGAAGCACAAGAAAATCAACAACAAATGGAACAAACGTTGCAGGAAAATACGCAAAAACAAAAACAAATGCAGGATCAAATGACTCAAGCAAAATCTGCCGAAGAACTTCAGCAGATAAAAGATGAGCTTGAAGAAAATGATGAATTACTAGATGACTCGAAAAAAGAATTAGAAGAAAAACTTGAAGCACAAGAAGATGCGCTCAAGGACGAAATAAAAGATATGCTCGAAAAAATGAGTGAAGACGGATTTTTGAATGAAGAAAAGCTCGAAGAACTCAAAGAACAATTAGAAGATGGAACCAATCTTGATGAACTCTCTCAGTTTGAACAACAAATACAAAGAGAAAATAAACTCTATGAAGAATATGAGAAAATACGAGAGGAAGTAATGCCGCTTATAGAAGATTGGTACCAATACTTCGTTGAGTGTTTGCCTCGTGAAGAAGAATTCACATATGATGAGGATACTGAAAGTCGTCGAGGAAAATTTGATTCTCGAGCCGCAAACAAATTTCGTAATTGGGTTTTTGGAACGGTTAATAATCCTCGGATTATTGAACAAAATTTAGAACCCAAATTTATCTCCTCTATTGTTCTGGATATAAGTGGATCTATGAGTGGACAAAAAATAAAAGATGCCCAAAAGCTACTGATTTTTTACAACGAACTCTTTTCGATGATTACGAAAAAGTTTGGATATATCCGATTTTCTATCCACCTTTTTAATGGGGGTATTACAGAAGTAAAAGACTTCGATCAAGATTATGATTCTCCAGAACAGTATACATTTCCTGATGGATCAACTTCTACGATAAAATATCGCCTTATGGACACCGTCAAAGCAGGAGGAGGAAATGATGACTTTTCTGCCATAAAAAGAGCCTCTGAACGACTTGAAACTGAAAAGGAAGGCTTCCCTGATTACGCTTCTGCGATGTATTTTATTGGAGACGGAGGAATCCCCGATTCAGAGGCAGAAAAAATAAATGAGTTTATGGAACAAGATTTTGGGGAACATCTGAAATTTGGTGTTTTATTGGGAAGTGATGAAAACGAACGGCAACAACTCGTGAAAATGTTCGGCGAAGAAAATACTGAGATGTCTCCCGATTTCGACGATTTAGTGGAAAAAAACATGTTGCGATTTTCAGAAGATGTAACTGAATACGTTGAAACCTTATAAACAGTTATTCATAAAGAACGCTTAGAATCACTTTTCAACACCAGTTGTGAGTAATTTTTCTAGGAAAATATGTTTGACATCCTCATCCAATCCCAAGCTGTTGCAGACACACAGCGACAGGTTTTTAAGATATTATGGAAGTTTGGTAAGAAAAACTTTATTTTTTGTAGAAAAACAGAATCCTTCCATTTTTGAGGTGTCGCCAAGTGGTAAAACACTGAATTTTGATGCCAGCATCAGGAGGCAGGGTCCCTCCACCTCCTGGACATGAAATATTTGGATTTTCCCTTTGTAAAATCGCAAGGAACCCTGCCGGGCTTGAAGCCAGTGTTTCTCAGGGGGTAGAATCCCTCCGCCCCAGCCAAATTATGCACTAAGCGAGATAGTGATTCACTTTCTGGCTCTTTGTGCTGTTTCGTGACCCGAATTGTTTGGGGTTTTTTGGGATTGGATGGCTTGAAAAAGGGAGCTAGTGTCCCTTTACCCTAGGGGGATGGGGCAGTAAGTGCTTACTTACATTGTTTTAATTAATAATTTTATTAACGCCAAGCGATTCTCCGTAATATTCTTAAATTTATTCCTAGTCTAATTTTTTTACTATAACTTTCTATCAGATCTTTCCTGTCCGTATATCTGAAAACCAGCCGAAGTAGTCTGTTGGAGTTAGTAGTTTAAATATATAGTGCTGTTTCAAATAAGGATGATGCTCTTTTGGTATATCTACGGGGTTTACTTCGATGAGCTTTTCGTTTAATTTTTTGAAATGCTCTGTTGCATATTCAGCCTTTTTTGGAGTCGCTTCATCGTCATCATCGTCAGATTTAATTTCTACTACATGTATCAATTTTTCTATACCTTTGTCCTGCAGGGATCGAAGGCTATCAAGGTATTGTTTTTTGTCTTGTTTTACCAATTTGTCGATGTACTGATCGAGATCAATCTGAATAAAGAAATCAGGATTAAATCCACGACGAACCCGATCTTTCCCTTTTTTCCAGTATTCATAGTCAATTGAGTAGAAACCTTTATCCGGCGATTTAATCCACGAGGTGATATATTGAGAATGTTCGAGTAAACGAAAGGTGAATTCTCGTTCAGGATGGTGCGTCACAAGGATAGTGCTTTGTGGTGTTTTAAAAACTGACGGATTAACGATATATGGTGGACGAGGATCGTTTGTAACGAGGGGGCGAACATACTCACCATGTTTTCCAAGCAGATTCATAGGATCAGAAAAACTAATCTGCTGTTGGTCACTCTCGCTTCGCTCTTCGTTAATATAACGAAGTACCGCTTTTGTTTTTTCATCGACCTCTTCATTATATTCCTCGCTGAGGAATGCTGCTGCATCACGCTCCAGCTCCCCAACTCGTACAGATCCGCGTGAAAGAGTGATAGTAGATACACATTCCACATCACCAGTTATATTAATAAAGACTCTTTTCTTCTTCCCAGGAGGGAGAAACTGGTTGAAATACAGATCAATTTGTTTTTTGTTCTCTTCGACCAGTCCATCAGACTCTATCCCCGCGACAGTCATGGCGCTGAGTATTTTTTTTCGGATTTCATTCTCAGACGGACATCGTGTTTGTACTCCGTCTCCAAAATCAAATTTGAGTCCTTCCTGCTCGCGAGAACGAAACCTTCTATGAAGAGCGTCTACGATCGAGTCAACTGATACTTTCTTTTTGTGTAGTGCATAATGTTTCGTTCCTTTCTCAAAATATATAGTGGCGTCTTCTGTAGTTGAATATTTCGTAAGTGAGAGAGTCCGCATCTGCATTTCTTTTTGCTTGTCTTCCTCAACCACTTCGTTTTTTGATGCAGTTATGTAATTAAGATTAAACACAGAAAAATGTAGAGCACCTCTCTTGCCTGTATCTACTAATAGGGGCTCAGAGACGATAAACATATCACTATGAGTCACCGCATGCACCAGCTCCTGGACATGATTTGCAAAACTCTCATGGTTGGTGACTGTTAGTAATGGGTAGTTTGCTTGTATATCTGCATGAGTAACCTTTCTTGGTATTCGCAGACCTCTCCCGATTACCTGTGAGATAAGCAGTTTGGAATTAAATACCTTTTCTTCCATGGGAACAATCTGAAAGACATTGTCCACATCCCATCCTTCAAGGAGTTTGCTTACCGAAAAAATAAACTCTACAGCACCTCCTATCTTATTTGGGTCTATTTCTTCGATATTATCAAGCTTCGCCTTAAATTCACTTTCTGAATTTCCACCCGTTACACAGATCACGCGCTCACGCGCAATGTGTTCGAGTTCGGTTTTTGTGCTTGCATTCCCTTGATTTTGTTCCCACTCCGCGAGAAATTGAACAAATTCCTCTGTTCGTTTCTTGGCATTAGCAATGGTAGGACAATAAAAAACAGTGATCGGCTTCACTTGACGTTTTTCTTCTCTGATATAGCTATATTTTTCAGCATTATCGAGGTGGTTTTTGAGTACAACTTCAAATTTTTTGTAGGTTGTAAACTGAATCGCTCCTTCGTCGGTCTCAGTTCTGATTATTGGATTGATGTCCTTGATGTATTTTTCGTCTATGGCCATCCGGACATTGTAATCATAGATCACATCAGCGAAAAAATCATCACTGTTGTACGGTGTTCCAGTAAACCCGATGTGTCGTGTAATCTTGTGACGTCCATCATCCCGATGATAACGGTCGTCATCATATCTGCCTATTCCTAGCAAAAACTGCATCCAGAGACGCTCATCACGCGCTTCAGATTTTTGTGCATTATCACTGACATCTGCATCCATCTCGAGTTTCGTTTTGGTAGCATTAAACTTAAGGTGTGAATATGCATGATGCACTTCATCAGAAAGCACGAGCACTTCATCGACACCATGGAAAAATGTGTCCTGAATCCCACCAAACGTAAATACAGCATTTATGTTTTCGATGACGATCGTATCATCTTCGATCGCATCATTATCGTTTGCTATCGAAACTGCTTTTCCTTGGTATTCTCTTGGGAGGAGATCGTTCCATTCTTTTTTATCGAGAAACTCTCGAAATTTTTCACGCAAACCTTCCTCGATAATCGTCGATGATGGTCCGAGGACGAGGACACGCCGAGTGAGCCCCATAACGATTGATAGATAGGCGACCGCAAACATCACCCAGGTTTTCCCAGATCCTGTCGCCATGTGCACGACTCCTGAGAGTCTATCAGCTAAAGGGATCTGTCCAATCATCAACTCTTCACTTCCAAATCGTTGACGGATGTGGTCTTTTGCTTTGAAATTTTCTCGAGCGAGATCGGTGATCGTATCATAACTCCCTCCCCAGAGATAGGTCATCGTCTGTTTTATAGCCTCATACTGATACTCGCGGCCAGCAGACATAGCTCGGACATAGTCCTCGATATCGGCAAATCGAAACTTCTCATAGTTACACTTACGGGTATTGATATCAAGCGTGTGTTCTGAGAGATTGAGGGTTTCTACTTTTTTGGTGCGTCGAGTTTGTCTAGCAGGAGTCATGTGATTTATTTGATAAATAGCCGTTTACTTTCATTTCCATGCTTATCGATCGCGATGACAGCGACTGAGTCACTGAGACCTGGGAGTTTGATGGAACCATCTTCTTTGATGTCTTTGGCAAAGACGGTTTTGTCCATATCAAACGGTTTTCCTTCTTCATATCGGTCATCGATGAGCAGCATCGCAATACCTGTAAGGCCCGAAAATCGATTACCATCTTTATCC
>Ga0257122_1002032_pt1 | contig 13171 bp, 10 predicted proteins | sample SI106_120metaG_FD_190146 | JGI IMG/M metagenome (GOLD analysis project Ga0257122, IMG submission 190146) | Marine microbial communities from Saanich Inlet, British Columbia, Canada - SI106_120 | ecosystem: Environmental > Aquatic > Marine > Inlet | place: Canada: British Columbia | collected... | reverse complement strand
CCCAGACAAAATCAAGATGATCGTCATTGGCGCTCATGGGTCCGCCAAAGATCACCGCACCTTCGTGATCATTCATATGGGCAGGCAATGGATCACCGCCGGACGGACGGCGTATGTCGAGGCTATAGCCCAGGCCCCGCAATTGCCGTGCAACACGTCCCGGATTCGATGTTTCCTGGTGAACAACCAATAATATTTTGCCAGTCATGGCGCAAAAAGTAGGGCGCTGTTACCGTCGAGGCAAGCGTAGAAGGCAGAATTAATCGTGTCGGAGTCCTGTTTACGATGCCACGCAGGCGCTTTAGTCTGAATTACAGTGGTATGACGGCGTATCCACAATTTGCGAAAACATTGTGGATGAGGATGGACGAACGTGACCGAGAAGACAAATCTTGTCAGAACTGTGGATATCGGTGTTGTTCTGATTGATCGGGATCATAGAATCCTGTCCGTGACTGATACGACTGAATACATGTTCGGCCACGATAAAGACCATCTTGTTGGCAACACTATTCAAATGCTTTTGTCGGATGAATCTGCTCAGGATCTCGAACGTATCCTGCTGGATCATGCCAGTGGCGTTGCCTCCGATCTGGTTGGTGTCGTCCGGGAAGTTCATTGCCAACACCGCGACGGGCACCAGTTTGTTGCAGATTTTTCCATTAACGAAATCGATTACGCGGGCCAACCGGCATATTTTTGCGGCATTCGGAATATCGAAGACAGGGATAATGTCCGCCAGCACAGCCGCAAGCTGGTGGCAGAAATGCACGCTGTTCTGAACAACGCGAGCTATGGCACCATGATGCTGGATAATCAGCTGCGTGTGCGCCATACCAACGACACATTCAGATTAATGTGGGAAATCGATCCATCCGAACTCACCGACAGTGAAACCGTTGAAGATTTCCAGAAAGTACCAGGCAGACAAGACATGTATCCGGACGGAGGTCTGGAAACCTTGCATTCAGAAGACGGCGAAGCTGTGGAAATCCGGCTCGGCAATGGTCGCATTCTGGAACGGCGTTGTGTGTTCCTGCCCAGCGACAATATCCTGTTGACCTATTACGACATTACCAGCCTGACCCGGGAGGCTGATAATGCAAGAAGTAACGCCGACCGACATACATACGCCATGCAGGCGGCGGACCAGGCATTCTGGGACTGGAACCTGCTGACGGAAAAAATGGTTATCGGCGAGCGATTCTGGTTGCAAATTCAGAGGATTTACCTGGGACCCGAGATCGACTGCAGAGATTTTTTCGAACTGGTTCATGAAGATGATCGGGAATTCCTCGAATTTACCTTGCGGGCCTATGCCGATGGTGAAGTGGAAGATCTTGTCGGTGCCGTTGATACCTTCCGCATTGCAACACCAGACGGCGATGAAAGGTTTTTTGCCCTCGGTTTTTCAGTCGTTGAATCAAATGCAACGCCTTATCTTACCGGCTTGATCCGCGACATCACTGAGCCCCGACGGCTGCGCCGGGCCATCACCGAGGCCCGGGATGAAGCCCGCGAAGCCAATCAGGCAAAGTCTGATTTTCTTGCGACCATGAGCCATGAAATTCGAACACCCATGAACGGCATTCTGGGTATGGCGGGATTGTTGATGGATACACCGCTGGACGCGACCCAGCGCGAATATGCCCAGATCGTGAAAGAATCCGGTGAATCGTTGCTAACGATCATCAACGATATTCTCGACTTCTCAAAATTCGAGGCTGGCCGCCTGGAACTTGAGGTTATCGAATTTGACCTGCAGTCTGTAGTCGAGGGGGCCTGTCGATTATTGGGACCCAGGGCGCACGCCAAGAACCTGGAACTGGAAACCGAATTTACAGATAATCTGCCGCATGTCCTGAAAGGAGACCCGGGCCGACTTCGACAAATTGTTCTGAACCTGATCGGTAACGCGATTAAGTTTACCGAAAGCGGCGGCATCAACCTGCGCATCTCAACACTGAATCAAAAATCTGAAGTTGTCACGGTGAGAGTGGAAGTCATCGACACCGGCATTGGTGTTCCGGAAGACAAACTACAGTCCCTGTTTGAAAAATTCTCCCAGGCTGATTCCTCGATGAACCGGCGTTACGGTGGCACCGGATTGGGACTGGCCATTTGCAGGAGCCTGATTTCGTTGATGAACGGTGAGATCGGCGTCAGCAATAACGAAGGCGGTGGCAGCACATTCTGGTTTGAAGTGCCACTGGAGATAGCGCCTGATTTGCCTGTAGAGTCATCACACGCCAGCGACATTGCCGGGCTGCGCATCTGTGTCGTCAGCAAGGTAGACAGGGATCGCAACCAATATCATAGCCTGTTCAGTTCGTGGAATATGGCGGTAGAAGCAACCGCTTCTGTTTCTGGCGCGGCCAGTATGATCCGCCAGGGCACCCAGACCGGCACCCCGTTCGACTTCGCATTGCTGGAGGCCAACAGCGACGACATAGACCCGGCAGCCTTCGCAAATACCATCCGAAGTGATCCGGAAACGGCAGGCACCTACCTCATTCTGACAACCTCCTCAGGCGTCCGCGGCGAGGCCGCTGAAATGAAAGAAGCCGGTTATTCTGCATATGTAACCAAGCCGGTTGAACGCCCGATCCTGTACCAGATCCTGAGCGAACTGGCCGCCAGCAAAGGAAGCCAGGAAACGCCATGGTTGACAAAACACCTGGCTGCAGAACATGGCCGACACCACTTGCGAATTCTGGTTGCCGAAGATAATCCGGTGAACCAGAAACTGATCCTGGCCCTGCTGGACAAACTTGGCCACAGCGCAACCCTGGCTGCAAATGGCGAAGAAGTAATGGCCATTCTGACCGACGGTGAATTCGATATCGTGCTTATGGACGTATTCATGCCGGTTAAGGGCGGCATCGAAGCAACCATGGAAATCAGGGCGCTTCCCGGTGAGCTCGCCAAAATTCCCATTATCGCCCTGACGGCAAGCACAACATCAGAGGATATCGCACGCTGCAGGGATGCCGGAATGAACGGCTTCCTCGGCAAACCGATCGATCCGGCCCAACTGGCTGACACATTGCAGGATTCGACACGACCCGGAAGTATTTCCATCATCCCGGAACCAGAAAAAATATTGATCGACGAGTTTGATCCGTCGACAATTGATCAGCTTACCGCTGTTCTCGGGCCTCACAAATTCCTCGATCTGGTTGATACTTTTATTAAGGATCACAGCGCCCGGATTGATCGACTTGAAATTATTGCCGAGGAGAAGAACCTGGATGCTCTGACGCGCGAATCCCATGATCTGAAAGGAACCTGCGGAAATATGGGATTTGTCGGGCTGGCAACATTGGGCCAGGAAATCCACGACGCCTGCAAAGCGGATGACATCGGCCTGGCTGTCCATAAACTCAAAAGCTTGCCAGGATTAAATACCAGGGCCCTGGTCTTGTTGGCAGAACGTAAAAAAACCCTGCCGGGGTCAAAATAAAACTGACCTGGGCAGGGTATTTATTGCAGCGACAGCTCAGGCACATGAGCCAGAATGCCGGGTCTTTTATTGGGCAGTAATACCGCCGTCCAGCACAAATTCCGATCCTGTCATGAAAGACGATTCATTGGAGGCAAGATACAAAATGCCCTGTGCAATGTCGTCAGCTACGCCCAGGCGTCCGATGGGGACCTGACGGATCAATTTGCTCTTCACCACTTCAGGCTCCGGTGCATTTTCATACATCGCCCTGACCATCGGCGTATCAATGAATGTCGGGTGCACAGAATTACAGCGGATATTGTAGCCTTTGCGAGCGCAATGCAGGGCAACCGATTTGCTTAGCAAACGCACACCACCCTTCGAGGCATTGTAGGCAGCCATGTTGTGCCCGCCAATCAAGCCAGAGACGGAAGATATATTGATAATCGATCCACCTCTTTCCTTTGAGGATTTTTTCATGGCGGCGATACTGTGTTTGCAGCCCAGGAACGTACCATCCAGATTAACTGCATTTACAAACTGAAAGCCTTCAAGGGTTTCAGTTTCGATATCATTCATGTTGCCAACACCTGCACTGTTCAGCAAAACATCGAGATACCCAAAGGCTTCCATCGTTTTATCAACGGCGGCAATCCACTGTTCTTCGTTCGTGACGTTCAGGGATACAGCAATGGCGCGGCCTTCACCGCAGGCCTGATTGATTCCATCGGCAACGGCCTGCGCCCCATCCAGGTTCATATCCGTGACAGTGATGGACGCACCGTTCTGGGCCAGAACCATTGCTGACGCAGCACCCAGTCCGGAGGCACCGCCTGTGATCAGGGCAACCTTGCCAGCCACACGACCTGTTTGATCTTTATTGCTCATAATGATTATACCTGACTTTCTACGGGTCCGTTCGGGGTAACCAGGACCTTGCCATCCCGACTACCTGCCATGGACCTGGCCAGGGCATCAGAGATGTGATCCAGATCATAGGTACTGTCGACTGCTGCAACCAGTTCACCGGTTGCAATCCTGCCAGCGATTTCGGTCACTACTGCCATACGTTCACCAATCGGTGCATTGCGGAACCAGCGCGCCAGCCAGAACCCACGAAGTGTGACATCATGGAAAATTGTTGCTGCGGAAGATAATTTGCAAGGTTCACCCGAGAGCAAACCGTAATTGACGACAACGCCGTCATCCGTCAGGCAATCACCAAGGGCCAGGGTTGAGTCACCACCGATTGCATCCAGGCCAAGTTTGACCGGTGCACCACCCGTGATTTCCCGAACTTCCTTTGACATGCCGGGCCCTTCAACAACGACCGCATCGGCACCCATTGCTTTCAGTTCATCAGCCAGCTCAGCCCGTCGCACAATGTTAATGCTTTTGGCCCCCTGTGCTGCTGCCAATTGAATGACATAACGACCAACACCGGAATTTGAAGCGTTCTGGATAACCCAGTCACCTGGCTCCAGGCGTACAAAATCGCGCAACATCAAATAAGCCGTTGGCGGGTTAATCGTCAGCATGGCCATCTGCAATGGATCTGTTCCCGGTGGCACGGGCACAATTTCAGCGGCTTTTGCCGTGATTTGCTGTCGCCAGGTCCCGGCGCCCACCGGTAAAAAGACTTGTTGACCAACTGCAATATCTTCAACGCCTTCACCCAGAGACGCTACACGTCCAACACCTTCATTGCCGCAATAGGCAGGCAGCGGCGGCAAAATGCCATAATCACCGGTAACGGTCAGCACATCCGATGGATTGATGGGACTGGCCAATACATCCAGAACCACTTCACCTGGTCCGGCCGACGGAGCGTCAACTTCAAGCACTTTGACGACGTCAACAGGATTGCCGCGTTCGGCATATTGCACAATTTTCATGGGAGATCCTTCTGAATTTTTGAAGCAGCAGTGTAAGGGGCAAACGTCTTCCTATGCTACAGTTGCCATCAATTTTGTTATGCGAAGAAGTTTGGCCCTTGAGGTCCCATAAAATGGCACTATATTTTTCTGAATTTATTTATGAATGGGAAGTTGATGGAAGAAACAAGTAAAGAGACACTCGCCATGATCCAGCAGATATGGCAAACCGCGCAGCAAAGCCTGACGGAATATGGTCTGGACGTCGTCGCCGCCATTGTCATCCTGATTGTTGGTGTCTGGATTGCAGGTCGGGTTGAAGCCGTCATTAAAAAAGCACTGGGTCGGGCCAAACGTGTCGACGCGATGCTGGTCAGCTTCTTTGCCAGTGCCGGGCGTTATCTTGTCCTGATTTTTGTTGGTGTGGCTGTTCTTGGCCGCTTCGGCATTGAAACAACGTCTCTGATTGCGGTTCTGGGTGCCGCCGGTCTGGCCATTGGTCTGGCTTTGCAGGGGACCCTGAGCAACGTCGCAGCCGGTGTTATGTTGTTGATCTTCCGCCCCTTCAAGGTGGGCGACTTTATCGAAGGCGGTGGACATGCCGGGACCGTCAAGACACTGAATCTGTTTTTCACGGAATTAGCGACGCCGGACAATATTCAAATTGTGGTACCAAACAGTGACGTCTGGGGCACTTCAATCCGCAACTTCTCAACCCATGCAGAACGCCGCGTCGATTTTCTGATTGGCGTCAGTTACGACACGGACCTGGATCAGGCCATGGCGGCACTGAACGACGTTATTGCCGCAGAACCCCGCATCAAATCAGACCCCGAGCCCATGGTCGCAGTATCTGAACTGGGTGACAGTTCGGTCAATTTTGTGGTGCGGGTCTGGACACAGAATGCTGATTATTTTCCCGTGCGCTTTGATATGACCAAAGCCATCAAGGAAAAACTGGACGCCGAAAAAATCGACATCCCGTTCCCGACACAAACCTTGCACGTGGTCAAAGACTGACAAAAAATAAGGGACTGATCGGCCTGACACCAATCAGTCCTTTATATTAAGGGCAATGCCTGGAGCGTTTCCGGGTTTCACGGAAACGCAGCGTTGCTTTTAACTCAAGGTGTGCGCCAAATTTTAATGCAGAAGCGATTCCGTTTAAGTCGGAATCGCCCTAGAGGTTTTTGGCCATACGTCGATAAGTAGGCGTTTTGTATGCGTCCCAGGTGTTGGTGGGTATCTCACGAAAACCAAGACGTTCAAACAAACGATGGTTTTCCTTGTGATTTGCCGGTGCATTCAAGGTCACTCGGCGATATCCGCCCAAACGGGCACAGGCACAGACATGTTCGATCAGGGCCACTGCGATGCCGCGGCGTCGGTGATCCGGTGAAACTGCCAGTGTGTGCAGGAAGAGATCATCTCCCTGTACTGTATACAATACGCTACCTACCAGCCCGCGCCCAAGATTGGCGACGGCCAGGGTTTCGTCTTCAATAGTCTGGCGCAAAGAGTCCTGAGTGAAAGTCAAAGCAGGGACTTCCAACTCGAATTCTTCTGTCTGATCCGCGTACGCTGTGTGGATCAGCTCCAGAACTTGTTGTGCTACTGCCGCAGAGGGCATGGGTTCTTTAATCTTGATTACCATTGTCTCACTTTGTGAGGCTTAGCCTCGCAAGGGGTTTCTCATCAATTGGCCAGTGTACAATCGCAGCACCAATACCAAGTGCCACGCCTGTCCACCATATCACATCATACGATCCTGTGGTGTCAAAAAGTCGCCCTCCCAGCCAGATTCCGAGGAAGCTGCCGAGTTGATGACTCAGGAACACGATGCCAAACAAGGTTGCCATATACCTCAAGCCGAAAATTTGTGCAACAATTCCCGACGTCAGGGGTATCGTAGATAGCCAAAGTAGCCCCATTGTAGCGGAAAACGTGTAAATCGTCATCTCATTTTTTGGTGAGAGCAATAATCCGAGGATAACAAGCGCCCTGAACAGGTAAATATAGCTCAGTGCTTTCTTCTTGCTCCAGCGTTGCCCGGCCGCCCCCGACATCAGCGAGCCGATGATATTAAATCCACCGATCAGAGCGAGGCCTATGGCACCAACTTCTGCGCCCATGCCCAAATCGCTGATATAGGCAGGGAAATGCACAGTGATAAAGGCAACATGAAATCCGCAGACGAAAAACCCGATTGTCAGCAACACAAAGCCTGAATGGTCCTTTGCTTCACGCAGGGCATTCAAAAGGGTCTGATCGCTTTCATCTTCGCCTTTTGCCGTCGTATCGGATGGCAGGGCAAAGGCCAGCGGAATGATCAGAAGCACCAGGGCCGCCATAATATAGAGCGCTGGTTGCCAGCCATAGGCATCGATCCAGTAGCGGCCCAGCGGGGAAAACACCACCTGCCCCAGCGAACCTGCTGCCGTACCCAGCCCCAGCGCCAGAGAACGCCGTTCCGGCCCCACAACGCGCGCCATCGCCGCCATGGCTATGGAAAAAGACGTAAAGGCCACTCCAAGGCCTGTCAGCAATCCGCCAAACAGATGCAAGGCCTCGGCACTTTGCGCGCCAGACATACCCCAGACGCCAAGGCTATAAATCAATGCGCCCAGCATCAGCACCCGCATAGGTCCGAATTTATCGGCAACGGCACCGGCAAGGGGAACGCCCAATCCCCAAACCAGGTTCTGAATGGCCATGGCAAGGCTGAACGTCTCGCGGCTCCAGCCATTGGTGATGGTCATGGGTTCGAGGAAAAATCCGAATATGGAACGCGTGCCAAATCCGACAATTGCGATCAGGCAGCCTGCCGTGATGACGACAGCAGGTGTCCGCCAGGAACCGGGAACCATAGATGTTTCAGGAACTGTCATGATGGTGCTTTCAAATTAAAGCGGGAAAATCAGACACGTCGTCGTGCCGTGTGCCAGAACATTGCCTTTGGCGTCCCGAATCGTACCCTCGGACACACCTACTCTTTTTCCAGCATTGATAACCGTGCCAACAGCTTCAACCTCACCAGTATCAGCCGTCATGCCGCGCACCAGATTGATTTTGTATTCCAGCGTCGTGTAACCCATGCCTTTGGGCAAGGTGGTATGAACAGCACAGCCCATGCAGCTGTCGAGCAGCGCCCCGGCCCAGCCACCATGGACGGAACCGATCGGGTTATAGACTTCGATTGTCGGCGTGCCCCGAAAAACCGCTCGGCCATGCGCAAATTCAGCCGCATAAAACCCGAGGGCTTTGGCAATGGGTGCCGCAGGAATTTCTCCCCTCGAAATGGCCATCATGAATTCAAGGCCACTCATGGATTTCAATGTTTCAAGTGTGGCAACCCCATGACTTGCGGCGGCTTGATCCTGAACGGACGTTTCACTGGACATATAACCACTTTCAATACATAATCGTGTAACTACACATGTGTATATACACGATACATCTAAAAACTGGCAAGCAGTTATTATGAACGCGCCAAACATAGCAAATGCAAATAACGGGTCTGGAGATTTCCAGGCAACGCCCTGTACGTGCCATATGCTCCGACGAACTGCCCGGCAACTTACGCGGTTCTACGATCAGGCCCTGAAACCTGCAGGCCTGAGTCTTTCGCAATATTCTGTTCTGGCACATACGCATCATGCGACATCGCTGACAATCACAGCCCTGGCTGAGCTGCTGGATGTTGAACGCACCACTCTGACCCGCAACCTTCAACCACTGGTACAGGCCGGCTGGATAGATATTCGAGATGGCGCCGATAAACGCAGTCGTGCTGTTCATTTGACGGTTGCGGGCACCAGGCTATTTAACCGCGCCCGTCCTCTTTGGCAGCGCGCGGAAAAGGAATTCCGCCACAATATCGGGCGTGATGAAGCCGCCGGATTGCGACTATTGCTGGATGACGCCGCCCGCGCCGCTGATATCTAAAGCATTTTCTGAAAATTCAAGCAGATATTAACCAGCCGTTTACCCACCCCTGCCATAGTACTGTCAGGGGTTGCGTTAAACGGGGCACAGGCGGAGTTAATTACGTGTTTGAAAGAAGACAATCAGGCGACAAGTTCCCGGATAACAAATCCGGCAAGTCAGATTCAGGCCGGCAGAGCAAATCAGAGCGCCGCAACAAGGAACGTCGTGGCCAGCACCGCGGCGACACCGTTGATCGCCGCTATCACGATCTCCCACGTCGCTGGAGCGGCCTGCACGGCATTTAACCGACCCGGCATCTACATCGGTGTAGTTTGATTCGGACGACAACTTTGTTATGGTCTGCGACCTTTCCAATCAGATTTTTATGACAGGCCGCCGATTGTGGAAAATTCACTGAAGCACCAATGGATGCGTTTTGACGGCTGGCCCGTCAGCAGTCACCTGTGGCTGGTTATCCTGATTGGCTTTCTGGTATTCTCGGTTTCGGTCTGGCGACATGGTGACCGGGCGCCGGATGCTGAAGCCATCGGCGTTGTCCAACACGCTGTCGCCCTGCATCAGAATTTCACCTTCGGTTATGCCAAAAGCGAAAGTGCCGCGACCAAACCGTCAATGTTCCTTCCCCCGCTGCAAAGTACCGTCATTGCCGGCGTCATGAGTCTGGATCAAAATCTGGCTCAGAGCCTTCAATGCCATGCCTGGGCTTCACAGGATAAAGCAACAACAACTTGCGCAACGGCCTATCGACCTTTTTTCCTTGTCCAGGCCCTGATCCTGTCACTGGTCCCCTTCTTTGCCTGGCTGATGGCCTGGCAGCTCAGCGGCAAAAAAGCCATTGCGTGGAGTAGCGTTGTGCTGGTGTTGCTCAGTGGCAGACAAGCTTATTACGTGACGTCGTTTTCGGACAACGTCTTCATATTACCGCTGTTTGCTGCGTTGCTCTTTACCCTGGTTGTCACCCTTCAAAGCCGCTATTGGTTGTGGATCATCGCAACGGGTCTTGTATGTGGATTGCTGGCACTGACGCAGCCGATCTTCGCCTGGATTTTCTATGCCCTGCTTGTGATGCTGTCATACTGGAGAGCAACAGACGGACAGAACTCCCGGTATTTCTGGCAAACGGCAGCCCAGCTTGTTGTGCCCTATTTGTTGGTCACCGGTCCCTGGATGTGGCGAAACTACTGGGCTTTTGATACCACGGCACTAACGGACGGCTATATCGCTTCGATGTTGGCAGAACGTCTTGCCTGGAATGTGATGAACGGCCTTGAACTGGCTGTCTCCTTTGTCTGGTGGCTTGGTGGCATTGGTCCGGATCTGGCGTCGGCTGCCTATCCGCAAGAAGCCTGGCAACGCCTAGATCCAGCAGCGGCAGGTGGAATACACGCGTCTGTCACAGAATATTCCCGCCAAACCCTGATTGCGGCGGGGAGCCTGAAAAATCATTTATCCTATTTGCTGGACGCTGAATTGTGGCCCGGCATCGGCAAGCATTTATCCGTTACCCTCGCCTTTATCTGGCGCGGTCTCTGGGTCGGAGGTATCTGGAGTTTGCTGGCAGTGCCGCTTGCAATCGCCTTTACCGCCGTTTCAATTTCACGTCGCCGCACGGACATCACCATGCCCATGTCCACCTGTGGATTGATGCTGCTGATGTTCGCCTTTGTCAGCGCCGACCTGCCTGCTAACAGCGATATCTATATTCCAATGATCAGTGTTCTTGTTGCCATGCTGGCGGGCGAATGGTTTCGGCACAATCAAATAACCGACGGCCAGGAGCCGGTGTAACTCTTTCCAGGCAACCCGGATTAACCCGAATACGCGTTAACGCTTTGAAAGCGTGACCACGCCTGCACAGTTCCATTCATCGACCTGTGCCATAAATTCACCCGACCACATCCGACCGTCATAGACCAGTTCAAGAGCTGCGACGACTTGCGGACTGGCAACCGTTCCTTTCAGCACATCAAACCGGGAATCCAGTTCTTCGTTGATCTGGACGCCTCCGTCTGTCCAGGTAAATCCACTTTCCGTCAAGGTTATTCTTTCTTCCAGCCAGGGCAGGCTGCAAATTGAACCATCAGGTTCCATTCTCAGAATCCATTGCCCGAGAACGGACCGTGCTTTTTTGACAGGAGGTGTGTAAACCGGTTTTGGTTTGACATAGACAGGTTTGGCCACGGCAACCTGTTTCCGGACGGGTTTTGGTTTGGCCACGGGCTTGGGTTTGGCCACAGGCCTGGGTTTTGGCTTTGCAACAACGCGCGGCTTTGTGCGGATTTCAAGTTTTCTTTCGGTTGCAGTGGCAAGGACAACATCCGACTGACCCGAAAAAGAGGCGTTTTGCCGCCGACCAAAGCGGCGACGCGCCTGGTAAGTCATTTCATCACTCAGATATTCCCGCACTTCCTCAAGAGAAACCTCGCCATCCGCATTTCCCCAATCACCCTTGTCTGCTTCTCCGTAAAGTGCCTGCAACAGATAGCGTGTAAACAAACCCATGCCGGCATCTTCATCCCAGCTGGCGAGCTGGTCACCACGAGCGGCCGTAATAGAGATAACACTGCCCGTCGATTTTGGTGCCTGCGGCACGATGCTGAGACCGGAAGCGGATTTGATCACCAAACCAGCAGAAGTCTCACCCGAGAAACAGGCATCCAGATATACAGCGACAGATTTTGCCGGAACTTTTGCCAGGTTTCGGTACAAGGTATCAACAGAATAACCCGTTATTTCTGCCCTGTTGGGATTACCACCGACCGGCAGTAGATAGGCCTTTTTGTCTTTCATACCCGGTACGCCATGACCGGAGTAAAAAACCAGAACATCGGATTTACCGGGCCTGACCCAGTCAAACAACTTGCCTTCGTGTGACTTTTCATTGCCAAACACATTGACCATCTGTGCCTGGGTTGCATCACGCAAATCGATGATATTGCCGTCCCGATATCCCAGAACGTCCGTCACGTACTTTTTCATGGCGTCCGCGTCATTGTGCGCGAATTTTACATTCGGGACATCCTCGCCGTAATCGCGATTGCCAATAATAACCGCAACGGCATGTCTGTTCGACTTTGCAGCAATAGCGTTTGACGCAGGCAAGACAGACACCAGAAAAGAAAAAATCGGTAGGAGAAGAGCGACCGCAAATACAATCTGACCGAGGTGACTGGCGTTCCTGATTCGACACTGTTCAACAGGGGATGCAAAAGCAATCATGATTGCCTCTCGTATATTAATTTTGCGGATGAATATTCTTACCACAAAAAGTGATAATTTCAGAGTCATTTCACTATTTGTTATCGCCGCAGATAGCGATGCAAGACCGGCTGATTAGATCAGATTATAACTTGAGCTTCAGCAGCGCCCATCTTTTTTGGCATTGATTCCGTCTGCCTTCGTCATTTCGGCTTTGACACGCGGAACCATGCGCTGGGCACGTTCAGCGGGACGCGTTTCCATATCCCCCTGTGCACCGGCCAGAAGCCAGAGCCAGTCACCCTCGGCGGCACGGGGCAGCCCTGAAATTCTGACCGCAGGTTTTTCGACTATGATACCGCTCTGACGCTCGGCAACTTTATAATTAAAAACAAAGTATGGCGTCATGCCCATGCGAAGATCGGCGTAGGTGATATCGTTATTGTCCTCAAGCAGTGCAAAAAATCCTTGCGAAAAATCGGCCAGTCGCGCAACCGATGCCCCGCGTTCCCGGGCGGCATTCAGCCAGCAATTCAGTCCGGGAGAAAAACGGGTCTGCTGATATATATGCGTTTCATTCTTCTTCCCGAGGACAGGCAAATAGATGTTGTAGTAGCGATCATGATCAACCGCGATCACCCGCCAGAACATTGTGTTGAAAGGTGTTGGCGTGGCGATGATCTGATCGTGGCCAAGGCCTGCGTCC
>Ga0257122_1002031_pt1 | contig 13171 bp, 11 predicted proteins | sample SI106_120metaG_FD_190146 | JGI IMG/M metagenome (GOLD analysis project Ga0257122, IMG submission 190146) | Marine microbial communities from Saanich Inlet, British Columbia, Canada - SI106_120 | ecosystem: Environmental > Aquatic > Marine > Inlet | place: Canada: British Columbia | collected... | reverse complement strand
GCGAAATCAAACGATTGAAGTACCCGTGGAGCAGGTGGCCGTGGAAGGTGTGGACACGCAAGGGCACACGACAGGTAGCGGCTGCAAGGCGACCCAGCACCCCGGCCTTGGCCGTGTGGGTGTGGACGATGTCGGGCCGGAACAGCCCTATCTCCCGTCGGATGGCGATGAACGCCCGGAGGTCGTCCCCGAACCTGACGTTCCGACCAAGGGCCGGGATCTTCACCAGGGGTAGGTCGGGGTCACGGAGTTCCACGAAGTCGGCCTCGCCACCACCGACATCGCCGGCGATCAAGCTGGTCTCGAATCGGCTGGCGTCGAGCCCGCGGGTCAGGACGCTGACCTGCCACGCCGGGCCGCCCACGTTCATGCGTGCAATTACCCGTAGTACCCGTATCGGGCGGCCCTCGAGCGGGTTCATCGGGTCTCCGCCACCAGCCACGCCTGGAACATCAGAAGAGCCCAGACCTGGAAGGTCAGATCTGCTCGGCCGTCACGGTGCGTCATCCAGCGCTGCTGGACAACTGCCGGGTCGAGGAGACCCTGCTCCTTCACGAGCGCCGGGTCGAGCAACTCGTCGGCCCAGGAGCGGAGCGGCCCCCGCAACCACTGCCCGACAGGGACACCGAAGCCCATCTTGGGTCGGTCGATCAGGTGGTCGGGCAGTGAACGCCGCAGCAACTCACGGAGCACCCACTTGCCCTGTCCGTTCCTGAACCTGTGATCATTGGAGAGGCCCCAGGCGAACTGGAACAGATCCGGGTCGAGGAACGGCACACGGACCTCGAGGCTCACAGCCATCGAGGCACGATCAACCTTTGTCAGCAGGTCGCCCGGCAGGTATGTCAGCGTATCGATGAGCATCGCCCTCTCGAAGGGCGACATGGCCTCCAGTTTGGATGGGTGAATTCCCCCGAACTCGGGTGTCGAGTCCTCGGAGCCGATCACCAATCCGTCTGCCCGATTCTCGATCGACATGAGCGAGGCATAGACGTCTGGTGCCCCGTCAGCAGCCAGCAGTCGGGCCACCTTGTGCATCCGATGGCCGGTACGATGGCGAAGACCCGATGGAACCACGGGTCGGGGCAGGAATCCGGCGAGACGGTCCCAGGTTTCGACCGGGAGTCGTTCGAGAGTCGCGCCGAGTACCCGCCGGACGCCTCGGGGAAGCGCCCCCCTTACCCGCTCCAGCCGCTCTACCTGCTGGTACCTGTCGTAGCCGCCGAACAACTCGTCTCCGCCGTCGCCCGAAAGGGCCACGGTGACATGCTCGCGGGCCATCCGGCTGACGAGGAACGTCGGTATCTGTGAGGAATCGGCGAAGGGCTCGTCGTAGATCCTCGGCAGGTCTGGAATAACCCGCATGGCGTCGTCGGGGCTGACGACGAGGTCGGTGTGGTCGGTGCCGAGCGCTGACGCGACCTCGGCTGCATAGCCGGACTCGTCGTAGGACGGTTCGCTGAAGCCGATCGTGAATGTCTGGACCGGGGTCGACGACTGTCGCTGCATTGCGGCCACGACAGACGACGAGTCGATTCCGCCAGAGAGGAACGCTCCGAGCGGAACGTCGGAGACCATCTGTGAGTGGACCGCACGGTCCAACACGTCGCTGAGACAGTCAACCGCATCGGCGCCTTCGGGCAGAGGGGGCGCGTCCCCCACAGTATCGAGCGCCGACCAGTACGGATGTGGCTCGGGGACTTCAGCAGGGTCGCTAACACGGAGAAAATGTGCGGGGGGCAGTTTGCTCACACCCTCGTAGATCGTCATGGGTGAAGGCACGTTGGTCCACCTGAAGTACTCGCGTAGGGCGTGCCTGTCGATCTCGGGGCTGAAACCGGGGACGGACCGCAGCGCCTTCAACTCTGAGGCAAACAGGAACGCACCCTGGTGCAGCCCGTAGTAGAGCGGCTTCTCACCGAACCGGTCGCGTGCCAGCCAGAGTTCACGCTCCCGGGCGTCCCAACACCCGAATGCGAACATGCCCCTTGCAGCTTCCAGGGCGGCGACGACACCATGACAGGCGATGTACTCGATGAGAACCTCGGTGTCTGAGTGGCCACGCCAGCGCGGGCCCTTCAGACGGCGACGCAGATCGTCGGTGTTGTACAGCTCGCCGTTGTAGGTGATCGTCCAGCGGCCGTCGGCTGAGGTCATGGGCTGGGCGCCGGCATCGGACAGGTCAACGATGGCGAGCCTCGTGTGTCCGAAACCGATAGAAGGGCCACCTGCCAACCAGACATCCGATCGGTCTGGCCCACGATGTCGGAGGGAAGATGCCATCTCCTGGACGGCAATCGGTAGATCTACGGGCCGGCTGTTCTGCGAAAGGGCACCGCAAATGCCACACATCCGATGCTCCTTCTCGCTGACTTGAGCTCGCGCTAACGCGTCACGAGCCACCCGCGAGGCTACCGTTGCCCGTGACGGCCAAGGGTGACACACCGGCGGCTAGTCAGCAGATGTCAATGTCACGTTACTGCCTCACCTCGCTGCGGTCCGTTGCGCACTCTCAACCAATGACATGATCAGCAGCAAATAAGAACAATCTGCATCTTCTGCTCGCCGGGTCTCGGCGGCTCTTGGCACATTCACAACGCGACGATGGACCCCGGCAGCGATCACAGAATCGTCCATGTCCTCGTCGGCGAGCCTCTTCCGGACCTCCTGGCGACGGTGACCAATCATGGACTTGAATATGCGAATATCCCCTACCGATCACGCCGAGATCTTCTCCGAGCAGTTTTGGACGCTAGACGGACCCTCAGGAATCTCCTGGTCGACATCGTCCACGGACACGGAATAGAGGGAACCCTGATTGGACTTGCCGCAGGCCTCCTCTCTGGGGTCACTGACCGCATCCACACTCGCGATCACGGACCATGCACCATGAAACTGGGCCCTGGCGAGCGCTTCTCGCCGACCGGCTAATCAACCGACTATCGACCACGATCATCGCAACCTGCAACAACGTCCGAGACTGCCTCGTTTCGCGCGAAAGAGTTTACCCGGCGAAGATCCGGATGCTTGAACTTCGGCTCGACGTTGATGGTTTCGGCAATGTCACCCATGAACGAATCGCTGAAGTCCGATCTCGCCATGGCCTGAGTTCCACTCGATTCATCGTTGGCATGGTCTCTCGACTCGTCTGGTGGAAGGGCGTTGAGCACGGAGTCGAAGCCTTCGCCCACTATGTCGACACCAACCCCGACGCTCTCCTCGTTGTCAGGAAGCATGACCGATTCCAGCAAACCGACTCCACCAAACCCAGAACACATCAGAACCTACGCAATACCCGGGGCGATTCACCCACCGCTGAAACGATCCAGAGTTACGGCAGGTTTCAACCAAGAGTCGAAGCCAGAAGTTCCTCAAGCGACGGCACCAGCAGCAACGAGCCGGCGCGGGACAGATGATTCGTGTCGGTGTAGTACTCATTTCCGTCCTCCGCTGTCCGACAGAACTCCCGATCACAGAAGACCTCATATGGGTCGAATAAATAGACGCTGCCATAGCTATCGGCGATCTCAGACTCCAAGTCAACCAGCCAGTCGCGCTCGGCACGCTGCCTAGCCGCGTCGGTGGACCGGTCTGCACGTGGTCCGACGAGGAGTGACCTGTTGATCGAGTGTTCGTCACCAGCCGGATACGAAGAAACGATGATCACGGGCACGCCGATGGCCTCAAGGGGTCCCAGAACTCCGGCAAGACCCGTCTCCCACAGATCCCGGCTGTCAGGCGTGTCTCTCACATAGCCGACCGACCAGTTGGAAATCACGACGATCGCCGGGCCGGTGAGCGTCGCATGATCGAGAACCGCTCTCCGGAAGACCCCGCATGCGACCGCCTTGTCATTCAGCTCTTCCGCACCAGCAGGAAGAACAAACGAACACCCGTTCAACGACGCCACGGTGGTGCTATAGCCAAGTTGACCCGCTGCAGCGATAAGACCATCCGCGACCGCCCAAGACTGCGAATCGCCCGCCAGAAGAACGACTCCCCGTGGGTCATCAACGTTCCAGGTACAACCGTCAGGATCGAACCTGCCGTGGTCACATCCACTTTGGACGACGACATGCGCCCCGACCGGCCAGTCGAGCCCCCACCCCGACCTTGAACCAACGGCCAACACCGTCGTGGCCATTCCCGGGATCAGCACCGCGGCCAGCGCTACTCCCAGCATCCCTCGGCCTATGAACCGTGTGGACCGTCGAATCGGCACCTCGACATACCTGTATGAGAGATAGGCAGGAAGCAGAGACAGGACTGCCGCCGCGCTCACCACCCACCATCGCTCCGACAGGTGAAGGCGGGTGAAGACCACGGCTGGCCAATGCCAAAGGTACCAGGAGTAGGAGAGATCGCCGATCCAGACGAGAAGCGGATGTTCCAGATAGCTCGTTCCACCTGGCCGCTCGGACGAACGCGAAACGATGATCGCCGCAGTACCGAGAACAGGAGCAACGACGGCGATTCCAGGGAAGGTCTGGCCATCGGAGATGAAGAGCGCCGATCCGACCACCAGCGCGCTGCCAACGATCCCGAGACGGATAAGTAGCCGGTCGGGTAGACAAGCGAGTCGCTCGGACATGAGAACAAGCAGCGCTCCTACGGCGAACTCCCAGGCTCGGGTGGCCGACGAGTAGAAGGCGAAGAGGCGTGACGAGCCTCCCAGAACCGAAAAATTGATGATCTCGTAGGAAGTTGCTACCGACATCAGGATTGACGGGACGGCCAATCCACCAACGACCATCCACGCAGCAGGCGACCAGTTCATCGCTCGCTGGCTTCTACCGAGAGCCCACCCTGCTACGAGGACGGCGGGGAAGACGAGGAAGAACTGCTCCTCGACCGACAACGACCAGGTGTGCAGTAGCGGATTCTGCTCAGCGCCTGCCGAGAAGTAGTTGCCAATCGAGCGGGGAATCACGAAGTTGGCGACCGTGGCAATTGTGCCGAACGCGGTCTTCGCTGTCTCCTGTTGCGGGCCGTTCGGCGACTGGAGGAGAGCCGAGGCGATTACAGTGACGGTTGTCGCCAACGAGAGAGCCGGGAGTAGCCGCCTCACTCGACGCGCGTAGAAGTGCCGGAGTCGGACTGTCCCGCTGGCGACCCATTCGCGCTGCAGCGAGGCGGTGATCACGAATCCCGAGATGACGAAAAAGACGTCTACGCCGACGAACCCACCGCTCAGAAAGAGCCCTGAGTGGTACAGCACCACCATGAGCACTGCGACTCCACGGAGACCTTGAACATCCGGCCGATGGTGATTGTGCGGCCTTCTGGAAGAACTGGTTCCCAGTGCCCGTTGCGCGTCAGTCACTGTTACCACTCACGGGGTGGTCGCCCGACGCTGTAATCCATATAACCCCAGAGAGTCGCAACGTCAAGGAGAACGCTGACCGCCACAGCCTGCAGGAAGACGAACGGGCCGCCGCCAACCTCGTCATCGCCCCGCCAGCGATGTCGACGATACCGGGCGGCCGACCGCGCTACATGCGGACCAAGAAGGAACACGAGGCTTGCTCATCCAATAGCAATGGTACCGATAGAGGCCTGCACCACCCCGATCGAGTTCCAGACAAACACCGGTCTATGCTAGGAGGTGCAGTGTACTGCATTGTGGTATTCGTAGACTCTCCACTTCCGGAACAGCCGACGACGGTGCACTGCGAGATCCCACTCCACCTCTGCCCGTGGTGCCTTCAAGATCCTCGGCCCCGATATAGCCAACCGCCTCAAGCAGTCCAGGTCCTCAGAGGCTCGCCAGTCCCGAAGGCCCCCGACTTCCACCCAGAGTCGGCGCTCCAACAGGCACGGTGCGAGTTCAAAGCGGCACCACGGTCCCTCAACACACTCCCGCGCTCTGATCCCAGTAATGGTCGCTGCAGCCCACCACAGCGAATCAGCTTGAACGCGTCTAGACCCGAGCACAATCCGACATTCAAAATTCGCGTCAGGTCTGGCCCTCAACATCTCGACTAGAGATTTGTCGACACACAACCCGGCGTCAATCAGGAGGATCCAAGGCGCACGCATTGCCTCAATACCAACATTTCGGCCCCGGCCCGGCCAGACATCCCCGGCCCGCGCGATGGAGATACGCCGGCTGTCATCGGCCATCCGCGCCGCTTTCTTGTTGGAACAGTGCTGGCACACCGTCCCCGGCAGCACCGCAGTGGCCACCGTGGGCCTGGCCGGGGCGCTCTTGGGCCTTCCCGACGTCGAGGTCACCGGAATCGCCGCCCGCCACAACGGCCCGCCCCGCTCACCCGACACGACAGCACCACAAACACCGCACATGGGTTGGCTTGCCCGACCTCTAGACGACTCTGTGTTCCTAGTATTGACTCCCGGCCGTCACCATCAGTGCCAACCGGTCGGCAGTAGCATTGATTGGCCTTGTCGCTTCCCAGTCGAACTGACTGGCATCGCAGGCAGTCCATGGCATTGCAGCACCTGGAGGCATAGTGACCAACCGCAGACAGGGACGATGGTCGGCGGTCAATGCCCTCATGCGGCCCTACCGGTTGAAGGTCGCCGGCCTGTCTGCCGTGTCGGCGGCGGGAGGCGTAGCTGAGGCAGCCTTCCTGGTGCTTGTGACTCAGGCTGCCCTGGCCCTGGCGGGCGGCAATGCCGAATACGCGATCACAGGTCTGGACCTGTCGATCCGGGCATCGCTCACCGTCAGCGGCGGGCTTATTGCTTTCCGGCTCATCGCAGCCCTTGCGGGCGTGTCCCTGTCCGCGAGAATCACCTCGTCGGTCATCGCCGACCTGCGGACCCGGTTGAGCCGCTCGTTCCTGCTGTCGTCCTGGCCGACGAAGCAGTCAGAGCCGGCCGGCCAGTTGCAGCAGTTACTCGTGAGCTACAGCCAGGAGGCCACACACACCGTGAACGCGGCTACCGCCGCCATTGTGGCGGCACTGAGCCTTGTTGCCCTGATCGGCGTGGCAATCACCGTGAACGCCATGGCAAGCCTGCTCATGGTCCTCGTACTCGGGGCCATTGCCGTAGTTCTGCTGCCACTACGCCGGATGATCAGTCACTTCGCGAGATCGGCACTCGACAACGAAATCGAGTTTGCCCACGACGTCGCAGACCTCTCCATGATGGGCATCGAGATCGAGACCTGCGGCGTCCGTGACGAGGTCACGGCCCACCTCAGTGACCTGATCCAAACCAACCGTGCACTTCTGAGGCGGGTCGACACACTGAAACTCTCGACTGCACCACTCTACGTTTCGCTCGCCTATGGGGTCGTGGTGCTCGGCATGGTTCTCGTTGCAGCAACCGATGCGGGCCAACTCGGGTGGATGGGGGCGGTCATGCTCATCGTGCTCCGATCCCTGGCCTACGGGCAACAGATGCAGGTTTCGTCCGCTGTCGTAGCCGAGCGTGCACCCCTTCTCGATTCACTCAACGCGACCGTCGCCCGCTACCTCGCCTCACCAGCGGTGGAGGGCTCAGTCCAGATCGAGCACCTGGGAACAATAGAGGTCAAGGACGTGTGCTTCAGCTACACGCCGGACGAGGCAGTTCTGAGTCATCTCTCCTTCACGATCAGCGCCGGTGAGGTGATCGGGATTATCGGGCCGTCAGGCGGCGGGAAGACCACTCTCCTCCAGCTTCTGGTGGGACTCCGGGAACCTGATTCCGGAAGCATCATGGTCGGGGGCCGTGAGCTCGTTTCAGTTGATCGCCGATCTTGGACGTCCCTCGTCGGCTTCGTTCCCCAGGACACCGCCCTGATGTCTGGAACGCTTGAGGACAACGTCCGCTTCTTCCGTGACGTCGACGGGGACGAGGTTCGTCGGGCGGTTGAGGCGGCTCACCTGACAGCCGAGGCCTTGTCGATGCCAGAGGGGCTCGCCACCCGGGTAGGAAGCCGCGGAGTGCAACTGTCAGGTGGTCAACGCCAACGCGTGGCGATCGCCCGAGCGCTGGCCACGTACCCGAGGATGTTGGTTCTGGACGAGCCGACCGCCGCGCTCGACGCAGGGGCGGAGTTGCACATCCGGGACACGCTCGCCCGTCTCGGTGACGAGGTGGCGGTCGTAATTGTTGCCCACCGGATCTCGACACTGGAGGAGTGCGACCGGATCATGGTGTTGGAGGACGGCCGGATCTCGTCCTTCGATCGACCCCATGTTCTGGCTCGGGACAACGACTTCTACAGAGAGGCACTAACAGCTGGTGGGCTTACCTGAGGCCGAAGCGGGATCACTGCTGAATGTCTTGTAGGCATCACGAGGGATGCAGATATGCGTTGAATACATAGCCAACCATGTTTGGTAGAGTACCAATATGAGAGTGAACCGACGGATACTGAAGTTGATCAATTCAGCAATATGGAATCCGTTAGACCTTCATCTTCTTAAGTTGTCTCAAGCAAATCAAGATGATCATGACAGCAAACTCTCAATAGATATCGACTCTGATATTATGACATTGGTCAATACTGATAATCCAACCATTCTTGATGTGGGTGCAAACCTTGGTCAGTCGATCGATCGTTTCAGACAGATTTGGCCTTCATCCAGAATAATCAGTTTTGAACCTAATCCGTCTTCAGTTAGACAACTATTCAAGAAGTACTCTGACACTATAGGAATTACTATTGTAGAGTCGGCCGTAGCTGATTTATCGTCACATCGACGACTATTTCAGTTTGAGGATAGTGCATTGAATTCGTTCTTTGACCGGCATGATGATTCTTGGATTCCTGAAGATTCGACGGGTAGTACTGAGGTATCATGTGTCACACTTGATGACTACTGTGTCAGAAATGGACTAGAGTATATTGATCTCCTGAAGGTAGATGTTCAAGGTGCTGAACTTGATGTCATTAGTGGTGCAACGAGACTTCTCGACAATAGTCTTATTGGCTTGGTTCAGTTGGAAATGATCTTCTGCGACCTCTATGAAGGAGGAGTCCCCGCTGGGTCATTATTGAATAAGATGGACTCACTCGGCTATGAGCTTGTCGGCTTCTACCAACAAGTTGTCCATCACGGCCGCCTTGGTTGGGCTGATGGTTTGTGGCGTGTTTCGTCGGAGCGTCGTGGTTGCCAGTAGGTAGACGTTGGTCAGGACTGACTAGATCGCACCGAACCTCCGTACAGGTTCGGTGCTTGCAGGTAAGGCGCCGATCGGGTTGGTGTGGTCAGTTCAACGAGTGGTCGTGTCGCACCTTTTGTGCCTCGCCGGCCTGTAGAACCAGAGCGGCAAGAAGGGCGCCATGCGGTAGGAGCAGTCTCGGACATCGAACCCAGAGTCCTCGACCTCAGCGATCAGAGACCCTGTGGTGTACCTGCGCCAATGACCGGCCAAATCGTCAGCGTTGCTCCAGAGCCAGGAATAGGCGGGAACCGTGACCACCAGTTGACCTGCCGGGTCCAACACCCTCCGACACTCCTCAAGAAGTCGACCGGGGTCCTCCAGATGCTCGATCACATCGAACAAGCCGATTGCGGGAATACTCCCAGCCGGCAACCGGAGTTCTTCCAGAGTCGAGGCGATCGACGGAACTCCGCTCTCAGCTGTCTGGGCCGCGCCGCTTCGACCAGGCTCCACGGCGACGACGTGATAGCCATCGTTCTGTAACACCTGTGCCACTATTCCCGTTCCGACTCCCACCTCCCACAGCGAGCGGGGCACACCACAAGTGGCCATGTAATCGACAAGAAGAGAGTTGCGGACCTCATACCACTAGCTTCCGTCAACAACGTCGGCCAGTTCATCAAGAATCTCCTCGTCGAATGTCGAGGGTGGACGCTCGCCGGCAATGACCCACCACCCACCTCTGGCATCGGCTAGCGACTCGATGTGCCAACCGAAATCGTCAGCGAGTCTCCGATACTCGGTACTCTCCAATGCGTTCACCTTGCCCCTGTCATCGGCCATACCATCAGTAGCCTCATTGGAACTGAGTTTCACATACACGGTAACGATTCGAATGCATTCGAGGGCGATTCCCGCACCAGACCCCCATAGAAGAGCCCGGCAGGGCATTTCGTAGACTAGGTTTCCGGGTCTCTCAACCGACTCTGAAAATGGCCAACCTCTCTACCAACAGAACACCACAGACGATGCGTATTGACCTTCCTCAACCAAACCGGGTGCCGTTCATCGTCCGGTTGGTCTACCTCACCAACCGAATCCTGCCGTCAAGAGACCCGCTACGCCGATTCGGCTGCCTTCTTGATCTTGAGTGGGTGCTTGCCCGTCTGTGCCACGAGTACTCGCTAAGGGTTATGTCGCCCCTCGACCAACCCCACACAGGCGAGGCAATCGCATTCCTGTCCCGGCGAATAGACCAGACACACAGGGTTCTAGACATCGGGTGTGCTACCGGCGTCATCGCTGCAGGAGTAGCCGAGTTCGCCGCCGACGTCGTCGGTATCGACCGGGCTGTAGCCGACATTACGGCGGCTAATAGCGAACACCTTACCCAGAACCTCAGTTTCGAGGTCGGTGACGCCTTCGACTATCTCTTGGCCACTTCCTCGGAAACGGACGTCGTAATTCTCTCCCACGTCCTTGAACACGTCGACGAACCCGGCATCCTCCTCACCAGGATTGCCCGCAGGTGTCGGTTTCTCTACCTTGAGGTTCCAGACTTCGACCACTCGGCGCTGAACCGACATCGCGAACACCTCCGACGCGAGCTCATCTACCAGGATCCCGACCATCGGTACGAGTTCGACAGAGCAGACATCCGTTCCCTGTTGGAGAAGAGTTACCTCCGTGTCCTGGACCTCGAGTACCGCTACGGCGTCCAGCGCTACTGGTGTGAATCGGTGCAGGGTCAAGGGTCTGATCCCTCGGAGTCAGCGCCTGCAGTCAATCGCCCATCGGCCCAGTGACCCGACTACCGTTCAGCCACAGGGTTGCACACAGGCTGGCCCGCTCAGGACTGCGAGGGGCGTCGTGGTACTGGCGGTTATCCCGGTCACTTCAACACGAACCCAAGCCGGGTCTGGTGTGGTTACCAGACGGCACACCTCTCATTCACGACCCTGACGACTGGACATGTCGTTCCGCCTACGAGGGAACCTACGAACGGGAAATCCTCCGTCTTCTGGATGATCTTCTGGACCGGGGCGATTCCGTGGTTGACGTCGGCGCAAACGTGGGGATCATCACATCACACGCCGCACACCTGGTCGGCCCTACCGGTCGGGTGGTCGCCGTCGAGCCCTCGCCACGCTGTCTGGAAGACCTCCGACGAGTTGCCGATGAGTTCTCCAACGTGACCGTCCTTGCCGCAGCACTGGGACCAGCCCAGGGAACGGTGGAACTGACCGGGTGGGACAACCCGGATCACCGTGGCCTCGGCACCCTGGTGACCGGCCACCGCGCCGGCCTTGAGGAGAACTGGCACGACGGCCAGGCGGTAACCGTCCCCCAGGTGCGCCTGCATGACCTGATCGGGACACACCTCGGCGAAGACTCCCAAATCGCCCTCTTGAAGGTCGACGTCGAGGGATACGAACCAGCTGTTCTAGCCGGCGCCCCGATGCTGTTCACCGACATGAGGGTCCGATCGGCGATCCTCGAGGTCACGCCCTCAGTCGGCTCCGACTGGGTCGGAGAGCTGGTTGCCGAGACCTCTGGCGGATACGACGCCTTCGCCATCGGCGAGGCCGGGGCTCTCCGCAGGAAACTCTCCCTCACTCCGGTCAGCGCAGCATCTGCAGTCAACCGATCAGGCCAGTGGAACCTCCTGCTGCGGCAGAGGGACTGACCCGCTGCAGTGTGACAGGGTGAGCCTCACCACTGGTATGGGATGCGAGGGTCATTCTCGGGCCTGAGTTCCGCGTCGGCAGGATCGTGTGGCAAATCGGCACAGTTGGCGATAAGGGCAGAAGCCTCGCTGAGGCAAGTGAACCCGTACCAGAGGCCTCTAGGAATGCAGAGGCGGTGGTAGTCGTCGGGCCTACCCAACTCGACGATCTCAAGGGCCCCTCTGGATGGTGACGAGGCCCGATCGTCATATATGACGAATCGGACCCGGCCCACCGGCACCGCAAGATTCTGTGTCTGTGCCTGGTGGCACTTCCACGCCTTTACCGCGTTCGGAACCATCTCTGAGAAGTAGCACTCACCGAACGCCGAGAACTCCGGAGCATCGCTACGCATGTGGTGCAGAACCGCACCGCGCTCATCTACGACCTGTCGCAACTCGGTAACGACAACTCCGTCTATGGAGGCCCCCCCGGTCACCCCGTACTCCAGGAAAGTCCGGCCGAACGGGCCACCTCGGTGTACTGCTCAATCTGCATTGTCGTATAACCGTGGAGGTCAGGGTCGCCGTCACGCCAGCGCCGATACCAATCAACGGTCATCTCGACGGTTGTGGGAAGTTGAAGGACCGCCCGCCATCCCAGTACCCGCAGGGCCTTGTCGCAGGACAACCTCAACAGCGTCGCCTCCCGTCCGGCACCGTCCGGATCTTCGCCCTCTTGCCAGCCTGCACCCGGCCACCTGGAGGCCATGGCATCAATCAGTCCCTGAACGCTCAGGTCCTGCTGGGAGTCGGGGCCGAAGTTGAAGGCCTCCCCATCGAGACCCGCGCCCTCATCCAGCAGGCTGGCGCCCAGCCACAGGTACCCACTCAGCGGCTCCAGAACGTGCTGCCACGGACGGGTGGCCAGCGGTCGCCGCACCGTGACCGTATTCCCAGACGACCACGCCCTGATGCAGTCTGGAACGATCCGGTCGGTGGCCCAGTCACCGCCACCGATCACGTTGCCTGCCCGGGCCGTTGCCGTTCGTGTCGCCGACTCCCCGAGAAACGAGTGGTGGTAAGAGTGGGCGACTATTTCAGCACAGCTCTTAGAGCCGCTGTACGGGTCCAACCCCGCCAGAACGTCAGTTTCCCTATAGCCCCACTCCCACTCGTTGTTTCTGTAGGCCTTGTCGCTCGTAACCAGCACCACCACGTCTATCCATGGCCGCTCGCGAACGCATTCGAGGAGGTTGACCATTCCCATCGCATTCGTCTCGAAGGTGGTGACGGGGTCTGTGTGCGAGTCGAGCACTAGTGCCTGTGCCGCCAGATGGAATACGACGGCGGGCCGGGCCTCGTCCATGACATCACCAAGGCGGGCGCGGTCTCTGATGTCGCCGAGATGGTGACTGATTCGACCGTCCAACCCGAGCAGGT
>Ga0257122_1002019_pt1 | contig 13209 bp, 14 predicted proteins | sample SI106_120metaG_FD_190146 | JGI IMG/M metagenome (GOLD analysis project Ga0257122, IMG submission 190146) | Marine microbial communities from Saanich Inlet, British Columbia, Canada - SI106_120 | ecosystem: Environmental > Aquatic > Marine > Inlet | place: Canada: British Columbia | collected... | reverse complement strand
CCAGCGATGTCGTCGACAAGCGTCTCGTGATATCCCTTATCCCCGAAGGCGTTTTCGGCGGCTTCGAGGATTCGATCACGTGTCGTTTCGCGCTGGACGGCCATCGGTTCTCACTGTTCAGCAGGCATCAACCGACCGACCAGTCGGTCGGTCACGCCCAAAGTTTAGACTGCGCCATGAAGTCGGTCAACGCGCGACCCCTCCTCCAACAGATGAGGCTTCATTGGAGCCCCGCTCCCAGTGTCGGAGACGGTCAGCTGGTGGCTACTATCACGGCAACACCCGAGAGACACTTACGCCTCCAAACGTAATTACACGACCCTGCACTATCGAAGACATCCCCGCACTCCTGCAACTGTGGATAGATTCGGACGCGGTTGCGGGGCCCACAGACGACGCGGACGCAATCAATATCCGCTTGCAGCGCGACAACGAACTTTTCGTTGTCACCGTGGATGGCGAGCGCATCGTTGGTTCACCTATGGGCGGCTGGCGCGGCAGCATGGCACGACTCGCCGTGCACCCGGACTATCGACGACGCGGTAACGCCAAACGAATGGTCGCGGAAGTCGAGGCACGCCTGAAGTACCTGGGCTGCATCCGTACCTCGAGCCTGATGTTTATCCACGAACCCGGCGCGCCGGAACTGTGGGCCGTTGCCGGGTATGAGCCAGAATCAGGGATATGCCCTTACTACAAGGACCTCCAGTTGGACGACCCTCGCTCCTGGCTAATCTACCGGCGCGGGATCGGAAGCCCCTCCAACTCCACATCGGTCACCGTCGGCGTAAAGCCTTTATCGGCAGCACGCTCAAACGCATCGGCAACGTAGCCTGGTGTAACGGCATAGTCCACCGATAGGACCAGCTTGCCCGCACCGGTCCAGGTCGACAGAACTTCCTCCAGTTCCTCGGTGATGGCGGGATCGGTGCGCTCATCCTGGGACTCGTACCCGAAGTAAATCCCTTCCATACCGACCCCATCGACCGCCGACAGGTAATCGGAACGCAGGCCCAGTTCAGGTGCGTTTTGGGGAATGATCAAGAAGCCAGGATGGCGTTCACGCGCATACCCGCCAAGGGCCGTCACGAATTCGACCATCTCGTCCTCGGCCGCCTCCCGACCCTTACCGGCAAAGAATTCGTAGGCATCAATGATGTCCAGGTACACGCCATCGAATCCCGCCGCCAGTATCCGGTCGAGATATGCACTCTCACTTCCGAACACGATGGCCTGCCAGTCCGGATCCCAGTACCGAACCTTGAAATTGCCAGCCCAGTCAGGGTTCGCAGAGTCCAACCACGTGGGTCGGCCGGTCTCCCACCCGTCATCCCAGTAGTACCTGTAGTCCTCCGCCTCACCGATGCTTAAGTAACTGATCACCAGAGCAGGCTCGGGCATCGCAGTTCGGAGTCGTTGAATTTCTTTGCTGCTGAACGCGCCCTCGCCATCTCCATCGCGTGAGTAGTCGATCACAGCCACTGGCGGTGCTGCCATGCTGATCGCTTCAATATCTATGTCTGACAACCAGTAAACCCAATTATCTGGACGGTCTGATATTGGCGTCGACTCGGCATCTCGGGCTGGAGTGGACGATGGGACCGGAAGTTCGTTGCCAACGGCCGGTTCCGGGTCGATGTTTTCACCCACTCCACCACCGCCACAAGCGCCGGAGACTAATAGAACGAATACCAATATCGCCAGGTACCAGCGGTAATAATTTATCGAAGCCATTCAAATAGTCCCCGGACCAGCATCTACCGTCGCCCAAAGCCTCGTTCCAGGTCAGGTTGGCTCATGTGGATCATCGTCGGACGGCCGTGCGGACAGGTGTGCGGTTGAGCGGCCTTCTCCAGGCTCCTCAGCAACGCCCTGCCCTCATCGTCGGTCAACCGCATCCCGGCGCGTACTGATGAATGGCACGCCAATGTTGCGATCATCCGATCGCGCCAGGCGTCATGACGGCCTCCGGATGCCACCTCATCCAGCAAACCCCTGAACGCATCGCCCGCGGCTGAAGTTCGGTCCGCCAACATCCGAGGGATCGCCCTTATCAATGCGGTGCCCGGGCCGAACGGCTCGACCACGAATCCCATCCCCGCGATCAGCTCCGCCTGATCCTTTAGCAACTCTTCTTGCCGGGGTTCCAACGTCACCGGTTCCGGCTCCAGCATCTGCTGCGCGTCCGGTGCGCCCGTGTTCAGCGCCGCGGTTATCTCTTCAAATCGCACCCGCTCATGCGCAGCGTGCTGATCGATCAGGTAGACACCGTCTGGACCCTCAGCCAGCAGATACGTTTCTTGCGCCTGACCGATCATCCTGAGAACTGGCAAGGTCTCCATCTGCGTTTGTTCATGCGGCTCTGAAGTGGTCGTTTCATAAGTGTTTGTGACACCGACGCCCGGTTCAACAACGGGCTCAACGCCAACACCCCCTGCGTCATATCGCGACGGCCACAACGGGTTCTGCTCGAGATCAGTCATCGGGGCGCTCAACGTGGGAGGATTTCCCGTACCTGTCCCACTACCAGAACCCGCGAACACATGTGTCGTGGAGGTCGGTCTGAACGTTGGCACCGGCGCATTGGCGATCAACAAGCCGCGAACGGCACGTTGCACCTCACTAAACACGAGGTCCTCTCGGAGGAAACGCACCTCGGTTTTGGCCGGGTGCACATTGACATCGATATCGTTTAACGGCGCTTTCACAAGCACAACAGCTACCGGGAATCGACGCTCGCCCAGCATCCCGTGGTACGCCTGTTCAATGGCATAAGTGATGCGTCTGCTCTGGATCCAGCGTCCGTTTATGCCGAGCGTGATGTAGCCACGATTCCCGCGGCTAATGGACGGAGCGCCAGCCAGTCCACCGACGGCGAAAGCAGGCGGTGATCCATCAGACAACGGTTCCGATTCCGGGATATCCAACATCGCTTCGGATATCCGCGCTCCGTAAGCACCGGCGACGGCACCCCGGAGATCGCCACCGCCGGGTGTGGTCATCCTTTGCCTGCCGTCCGCACTTAGCCGGAATGCCACATCAGAACGCACAAGTGCATACGACGTGATTAACGACTGGATACGACCAAGTTCGGCACCGGGTGAACGCAGGAACTTTTTGCGGGCAGGTACGTTGGAGAACAACCCACGGACGGCGACCGTTGTTCCGGATGGAACACCCGCCCGGCCGATCTCTATCGTCTCGCCAAATTCCAGCAGCAGCCGTTCACCAGAATCGCTTTCAGGTGGCCTGCTGGAAGCTTCCACACGGGAGACCGAGGCGATGCTCGGCAACGCCTCTCCGCGAAAACCCAGCGTGGCTATCCCCAACAAGTCGGAAGTTTCATCGACCTTGCTTGTGGCAAACCGCTGAAACGCCAGCTCAAGTTGGCCGGGGTCGATTCCGTGGCCGTCATCAACCACACGGATAAGGTCTGAACCGCCGCCATCGACCTCGATATCGATCCGGGTCGCACCGGCGTCGAGGGCGTTCTCCAGGAGCTCTTTAACCACCGAAGCCGGCCGCTCGATCACCTCACCCGCAGCAATCCGGGCCGCCGTGGCATCGTCGAGCAGGCGGATCGGCATCTAGCTGGCCCCGGTTCGCGGGCTGACGAAGCGTGAGAACCCCGAGTTACCGGAAGACGCGAAATCGAGGAGCGCATCGGCGACGTTCACCAGCTCTTTGTCGCTGTCGTCCGCAAAGAAGTACGGCCGTACGACGACACCGCCGAACTCGTGAACGATTTCCTCGTGGTCGTCGACCACGAGATCCGGTTGTACCGGCAATGCCGCTCGCTCCACCGCCGCCCGGTAATCTGCCGTCGGCTTCTCAAAATAATCGGTCACCCACGGATCGATCTTGTGCCGGGTCATCTCGTACTTGCGGATGCCCACGCCCGACCAGATGTACATCGCGTGGCCGGCTTCCGTGAGACGACTGAACAGGTTCCCTGCATGCGGACGAAGTGCGCCGTTAGCTGAGATCAGGGTGTAGTCGACGTCGATGAAAAAGTTCAATGGAAATATTCGGCCCGGGAATCAAGATGTCCAGATCGCAGAGTGCGGTGAGTATAGCTTTCGCCCACCGCTTGTTGGAGAACCTGGCTCGGCCTTACAGCCGCCGAATGGAATGATCTACCAGCAGGAACCACGCCCCGGTTATCAAGAGCCCCGCACCCGCTACGACGGAAGCGATCCGTATGTCCCAGATGTCTGACACCTGCGCAAACAACAGGATTCCGATGGGCATGAAACCGAAGTTCATCATCCAGATACCTGAAATACGACCCCGATACGAGTCGTCCACGACCTCCATCAACAGGGCGTTGTTCAGGGAACGGCGACCGGCGTCAGCCAGTCCCATGAAGAAAAGGAATACGTAGGCGGACGCAAGGATCGGCGCAAGTCCCAGCCCCACAACCGCAACACCGGAAAGTAACGTCGAGCCGATGAGCCACAAGCCACGGTGTGCTCCGCGCCTTAGTCCGGCAATGAACAGCGAGCCGAGAAACGCGCCTCCCCCAAAAACGGCCAGCAACCAGCCAACCGTCTGAGGCCCCCCCGCCTCGATCGTCTTTCCGAAGACATCATCCACGTACGCCGGAAGGAAGTTTCGGGCCGCGTTGGCAAACATCGTGGTCCCGAGCGCTATCAACAACAGACCGATAACCGTCCTGTTGCGGCCCGCATATTTCAACGCGTCCATCAGATCGCCCAGCACATTCCGGTGCTTCCCTGCCGAAATAACCGACGGCAACATGGCGCTGAAAATCAGTGAAACAGCGTTGAGTCCAAGGATCGTGTCATAGGCAGCGGCAGGACCGGCCCAGGCGTAAATAATCCCGCCCACTGCAGGAGCGCCTAGTGTCATCAACGACATCCCCATGCCGTTCAACGCCAGTGCGTTCGCCATAAGATTGTCGCCGACGATGCTCGGAATGATCGACTGTCTTGCCGGCATTAGGAAGGCAAACAGCGTGCCTTGGAAGATTGACGCCGCAAAGAGATACCAGATGGTGATGGTGTCGGTGTAAAGAGCCAGAGCTATTACTGCGGCGTTGGCTACCATCCCGAGTTGACCGACCTGGATCATGCGCTTGCGGTCGATGCGGTCTGCGACGACGCCACCGAACATGCCGAAGAGGAGCATCGGCGGAGCGAACCCAATCGATATCAATCCCATCATCTGATATGAGTGGGTAAGGTCCCAGGCCAACAGACCGCGAGCGACCATCTGCATGTTCATGCCGCCCATCATGAACAGCATCGACAGCCAGAGAGCCCTGAAATGCGGGTTGGAGAGTGACTGGAAGGTTCGCTGCCAGTAACCGTCTGCGACTTTGACCTCGGGCGCTATCTCAGCACCGTCGGACGCGACTGCGCCCGTCGAGCCTGAAACGTCCCTTCGGTCAATCGCCAAACGCTCTCACTCCTACTTGTTTGTCGTAATCAGATCCGGAACCCGGCAGATCTAGCCCATCCGGCGCAGGCCGCGCATCGTCCCCATGAACAGGACCGATGAGACGAGCAGTATCACACCGAGTCCCATCATCGAGGCCTGAGCGCCGACTAACTCCATGGCTATACCAAGCGGCAACATCCCGAGCGCCACGACCGAGAAAGACATCATGAAGAGGCTGGCAACATGTGCCCGGTGTTCATCGTCCGTCAATTCCATGGACAGCGCCTGTCCAAGAGCGAATCGACCGACCTCCGCAAACCCGACGGGGATCATCAGGATGATTCCAACCCAGTAGATCGGGAGACTGGAGAACAAAACGAACGCTACCCCGGACGCCACTGAGGTCATCAACAGGATCATGCCACGCTTCTGACCCGAGCGAAGGTTTGCGATCCCAAGCGCACCTATCAGGGAACCAACGCCAACCACCCCGACCAGTATCCCGGTCTCGACTTCAGATGCGTCGTACAGGTCGATGGCTATAGGCGGCAGCATCATTCTGAACGGCATCGTCAGCAATGCAGCGACTCCGGAGAAGATCATCACCTGCATCAGGGTTTTGCGGGTCGAGACGTGCCTGAATCCCTCTATCCAACTCGCCAGTACGGACCTGCGTGGTGCGTTCGGATTCGGCGGGAATTTACCGATCATGCCGGTGACCAGGACAGCAACCACATTGAGAGCGGCTACCACTATGTAAACCCCCTCGGGGCCCAACTGCCAGTACAACACTCCACCGATGGCAGGAGCGGCCATCGCTGTGAGGCTCATGGCGGCCGCGTTCAGCGACATCGCGTTCGACATTAGCTCACGGCCGACCATCTTCGGAATCATCACCTGGCGGACCGGCATCATGAACGAAAAGAGCCCACCCTGGATGACTGAAGCTATCAGCATGTGTTGCCATATAAGCGTGTCGGTCAGCAGCAAGGTAGCTATTGAAGCGGCCAGGATCACCTGTCCGGCCTGGACCATTTGGATCATGAGACGGCCCTCGACTCGCATCGAAAGCACGGGCGCCACTATCGATCCGATAAGCATGGCAGGACCAAACCCGACGCCAACGACACCCGTCAGAAGGAAGTTCTCGTCGGTAATGTCAAAGACGAGTACGCCGCGGGCGAAGAACTGCATCTGTGTGCCGCTCATGCCCGCCATCATCCCAAACCATAAGAACAAGAACTGACGGTTGCGGAGGGATTCGAAGGTGCGACTCAGCACCCTGCTTATCCCGCTGGATGTGTCATCAGCCTGTGGCACCGTGGTCGTCGAAGGGATCGCCGCTCCGGCCGGGGCAGAAATCAGGGAGCCGCGATCAGGTGGTGAGGCGTCGTCAGTTGACGCACCCTGTGGTCCTGAATTCGGTTCGGAAGCAGCCATTCATCCTCGCAGGCCAGTAGCAGAGGCCGTCTAGCCTACTCGAAAGATCACGTTTTGGTGTGTCTATCCGAGCTGACGAAGCTTCTTCATAAAGCCAAGTGAAATAACACTGGTCGCAAACAGGATCAGCCCTAGAACGAACAATGTGGGCTCAGCGCCGTACACCTCCATCGCCAACGACACAGGAAGGATGCCAAGGGGCATTAACCCGAACGTCATCTGGAAAAGGCTTGCGACTCTTGCCCGGTGCTCATCGTCCGTCTCTTCCATAGATAGTGCCTGCCCCAACGCGAACCGGCCTGCTTCACCGATACCCATGAATAGCATGATGAAGATCCCTACCCAGTAATAAGGCAGGCTGGCAAACACCACCAAACCGAACGCCGAGACAAATGCCGAAGCCATCAACACGATCCCACGCCGCTGGCCCTGTCGCAACGCCGCAATGGCCAGAGCGCCTATTAAAGAGCCGAGACCCATCATGGCTACGAGCACACCCGTCTCGAATTCGGATGCGTCAAAAACGTCACTGGATATCGCCGGGAGAAGCATACGGAACGGCATGGATAGGATCGTTCCCAGGGCCACGAAGGCGATGACCGACATCAGCGTTCTGTTCTGGCGTACGTACCTGAACCCTTCGGCCGTATTCGAAATAATTGACCGGCGTGGTGCGTTCGGGTCCGGCGGAAATTTTGGAAGAAGGCCTGTCATGCCTATGGCCACGAGGTTCAGCCCGGCAACAACGAAATAAACCCCATCAGGACCGATAACCGCGTAGAGAATCCCGCCAACCGCAGGAGCGGCCATTGCCGTGAAACTCATCGCCGCTGAGTTCAGCGACATGGCGTTTGACATGAGTCTCTTCCCGACAATCTTCGGGATCACCACTTGTCGCGCAGGCATCATGAAGGCGAACATCAAACCCTGGATAATTGACGCAACCAGGATGTGCTGCCAGATGATCATATCGGCAAAGACCAGCAGCCCGATTGATAGCGCCAGCACAACCTGACCAAGTTGCGTTAATTGGATAAGAGCACGTCGTTCAATGCGCTCGGTCACGGTACCGCTAAGGATTGATCCGAAGATCATCGCGGGAGCAAAGCCGACGCTCACAATGCCCGTCAGGGCGTACGACCCTGTAATGTCGTAAACAAGGATGCCGCGGGCAAGCATTTGCATCTGCGTTCCGCTCATCCCGGTCATCATCCCGATCCATAACCAGCGATAGTCGCGGTTACTTAGCGACTCAAAAGTACGTGTTAATAGCCGGAATGCGCCGCCGTGATGTTTGGCTGGAACCGCGGCCGCGCTGGACCCACTCTGTGCGGATACACCGGAAGGCACAGGGTTAAGGGATCCGCGGTCCGGCGGCATCGCTTCGTCGGTAGACGGCGAGCGTTGCCCGGGGTTCGGTTCGGAAGCAGCCATTCAATCTCTCTACAGGGATGGTCTCCGGTTCGCACAAAGTCCCACATTCAGGGCTTTGCCGAACCGCCCGTGGAGGTTAGATGACACAGACGCGGGCGAGAATGCATATCGCCAAATTCCCGGCTCTTTTTGCCGGATCAGACGATGGAGATCACCAGTTGATCGTTCGTGAGTATATACCTGATTGAGATGGTATTAAGCGTGTAGTTAGTCACATTTGGGTTAGGAGGAACCCGCACGTCGTTACAATTCTCCCTGTCCCTTAGGCTCCGATGGCCGACGAGTGGGACACGCCACAACAACCAGACCGACGCATGTCGGCATCAAAGAGGACGCTTTTGTTGGAGCCGCCAAACATCCAGGACGTTATCGACGCCAAACGAAGAATTGCTCCTTACATGCACCGGACTCCGCTGCGTCACTACCCGGCCCTGGCGAGGCTTGTCGGGCCGGGAACCGAACTCTGGGTCAAACACGAAAATTACCAGGTTCTCGGTTCATTCAAGCCACGTGGCGGTATCAACCTCGTATCCCAGCTGGGGCCGGAGGAACTTTCACGCGGCCTCGTGGCCGCTTCCACGGGAAATCACGGCCAATCGGTGGCATTTGCGGGGAAAACCTTTGGCGCAGAAGTGACCATCGTCGTGCCGAACGTTGCCAACCCTGGCAAGGTCCAGTCGATGCAGGACCTGGGTGCGACCGTTATGCACCACGGCGATGTGTTTGACGAATCCCACGATTTCTCCATCGACATGGCCGCCGACAGGGGGTCTCGTCACGTTCACTCCGCCAATGAGCCGGACCTGATCGCCGGGGTGGGCACTTACACATTTGAAATTTTTGAGGACCTGTCAGATATCGACGTCCTTATCGTGCCGGTAGGTGCCGGAAGCGGTTGCTCCGGTGCGGCAATCGTTACCCAGGCCGTATCACCCCACACAGAGGTCATTGCCGTGCAGGCCGAGGCCGCTCCGTCCGCATTCCGGTCATGGGAGAGCGACTCGCTGATAGAAGCGCCAATGGGGACGGCCGCCGAGGGCCTAGCCACAGGACACTCCTATGAGTTGCCCATGGGCATCCTGCGAGATCTCATCGACACGTTTGCACTGGTCTCAGAGGAAGAGATCCGTACAGCGATTGTTCACTACCTGGAGCACGCCCGTTCCCTGGTAGAGGGTGCCGGTGCAGTGTCACTGGCGGCTGCGATCAAACTGCGAGAGAGATTGGCCGGAAAACGAGTGGTGGTAGTTGCCAGCGGCGGAAACCTGTCGATGGCCCACCTGCGCGAGGCGCTCTGCGGGTAGGTGCGGTGGGTTACCGGAATACGATGGACAACGCCCGAGGGGGAAAGGGCGTCGCGGGCGCTGACCACCCGTACCGCTAAGCCCCGGTTCGCTCGATGTCTTCGTCCAGCGCCTTAACCCGTAAATAGTCCTCGCGGTACAGCGCATACGCACGCTCAAGGTAAAGTTGAGCCAGCTTCCCACCGACCTCGGTTTTATCCAGTGCTGCATCGATCAACGAGTCGATGTTTCGGTTGTCGGCAACGTGGATGGCGATCGCACGCATGTGCGCCGTCGCCTCTCCGGCCGTCTCATCATCCCCACCCTCTGCGGCAAACCTGAGGCGACCCGTGAGCTTCGTCAGCTCATTCAACTGATCGGCCTCATTCATCATGGCGTATACGACATCGTCCACCGCGTACGCAGAAGTTAGTTCAGCCTGCTCAGACCCATCAGCTCCATCGGGCACCGCACCTGCTTCAGTAAGTTCGGGATTTGAAGGAGCTGATATCTGGTACCGCTGACCGTATTCCGTGAGAATCTCTGCAATCACGCCCATCATGTTCGTGGCATCAGACAGAGATCTGTTTCCGGCGAAGATCAGGTCATCGCCACGGGCCTCTGCCACGGCAACCAGATAGTCATAACTTTCCACGGCTTCGGGAGCCGGGGGGAAGGCGAACGCCGAAAGATCAGCCTCACTGCCCATCGGGAGCTGACCGGCAAGAAATGGCGGTACATACTTCTGCAGATCGACAGTGACCGGAAGAAGTATCAGATAGGTGGCAGCAATCGAGTCAGGATTGACCGAGTCGCGAAAATAAACCAGGGCGTGGCCGCGTGGTGCGCTTGCCTCACCACGTTCAAAAGCTAGATCCATCGTTTAGCGGCCTATCATCTCAAAGATGTTTACAGGGACGTTTGCCCCCACGGGTGCACGTTCTGATCTGTATCGTATACCGGCGTCGGATTTCTCACGACCCGCAACGGTGCGCCAACATCGGCACCACGAAGGACCGGATCTCAGACCATATGGGCCTTTACAGCGCAATCGCAAGACCACTGCTATTCCGATTCCCGCCGGAAACTGCGCACCGGGTCGGTGATTACGCGCTCCGTTTCACGCCACTATGGCGGGCGCTCCGGCCGCTGCTGGCGACCCGGAATGAACGTCTTAACACCAGCGTGGCGGGAATCGAGTTCCCAAACCCTGTGGGTGTCGCAGCGGGACTGGACAAGGATTGCAAATTCCTTCCAGGGCTGCTGGACATCGGCTTCGGTTTCGCGACCGGTGGAACGGTCACGCTCGACCCTCGACCCGGCAATGCCCGCCCGAGGGTCATTCGGGAGACAGGTCAGCGAGCGTTACTCAACGCTCTTGGTTTTCCGGGTGATGGGCTAGAAGCCGCTGAAAAGCAATTACAGCGACTGCCAGTGGATCGGCGATCGCAGATCCTGGTCAGTATCTCAGGGACCGAAATCGAGGATATCGCCGAGTGTCATCGCCGTTTACAGCCGCTGGTTGCGGGCATCGAGGTAAACGTCTCCAGCCCTAACACGGCAGGGCTGCGCACATTCCACGAACCTGAAAATCTCGATCGCCTCGTATCCGCTCTAGTCGCCCAGCGGGAGCGGCCATTGTTAGTGAAGCTCCCACCCTGGCGAAACGATGAAGAGCGGTCCGAGATGATCCCGATGGCGGCCACGTCCCTGAAAGCGGGGGCCGACGGTCTGGTCATCGCCAATACACATCCAACTGAAGACGAACGGCTCGCCATGGGGCGGGGTGGCTTCTCCGGAGCACCGCTGTTCGGTGACACGCTTCGGATGGTCAAGGACCTACGCACAGAGCTGGGGAAGGACTTCGCGCTGATCGCTTGTGGAGGAATCGGCACCGCAGATCAGGTCTGGCAATTGATGCAAGCCGGAGCCTCCGCCGTCCAGCTCTACACGTCCTTCATCTACGAAGGCCCGGGCCTTCCGGGCCGGATCAACCGTGATCTCGTGAAGCTGATGAGCGCATCGCACTGATGTTTGCCCCCTCTCCCCAGCGAAGGAGAGACTTGGGGCGCGTAGAGGGGGTGCCATTTGCGTTGTCATCCCCATTGCCGCAACCATTGGCGTCCTGACCGCGCTACGTCCTCTAGGCTCACGTAATGGTCCAAGACAGCATGGGCGAGAAGCGCACAGCGATGATCGTGTCAGTGATGGACCGGAAGAGGCCACAGATCAGGTATTAGTGTCGCCGGCGGGCTCCGTACATAACGGCGCGGTACGGCGTAGCGACGAGCGTCAATATGACAACGGGTCGGTCACGGCATAGAGGCCGGTGTACAGGGTCGTGATCGGTGCGAGATGGTGGAGGTAGTGACCTGCCCCCTTTCTGGAAACTGACCTTCTCCCCGAATCTCGTGCCAGCCTGAGGGTTAGGATTCCAAGACGATTCCGGCCTTAGATGGAGAGTCTTCCCGATGAAGAGAACGAGATATTCGGAGGAACAGATCGCCTTCGCCCTGAGACAGGCGGAGTCGGGCACGCCGGTGACCGAGGTGTGCAGGAAGATGGGCGTTACCGAGCAGAGCTTCTACCGCTGGAAGCGCAAGTACGCCGGAATGGGCGTAGCCGAACTCAGGCGCCTGAAGCTGCTCGAGGATGAGAACCGCAGGCTGAAGCAGCTAGTGGCCGATCTCGCCCTGGATAAAGAGATGCTTCAGGACGTGTTGCGAAAAAAACTCTGAATCCTGCCCGGATGCGAACCGTTGCCAGTTACCTGTGTGCGAGCTACCGGGTGAGCGAACGAAGGGCGTGCCGCGTTCTTCGTTTCTCCCGGACGAGCCACCGGTACGTGAGCGTCGCACCCGAGCAGGCAGTTCTACGAATGCGGATCAGGGATCTTGCGGCGGCACGCGTCAGCTACGGATACAGGCGGCTGCATGTGCTGTTGCTTCGGGAAGGCTGGAAGGTGAACCACAAGCGGGTGTACCGGTTATACCGGGAAGAAGGGCTGCTCATGCGACCGAAGAAGCCCAGGCGCCACGTGGCGAGCAGGAACCGGTCGGAAGTGCCGCAAGCGACGGCCGCAAACCAGACCTGGTCGATGGACTTCATGTCGGACGAGCTGTTCAACGGGGACCGGATCCGGCTGCTTACGCTAGTCGATAACTTCACCAGGGTTAGTCCCTGTATCGAGGTCGACCGGTCGATCCCTGCGGGGCGTGTCGTGGAGGTGCTTGAAAAGGTGGTCGCCGAGTCTGGGTTGCCGAAGACGATCCGTGTCGACAACGGCACCGAGTTCACGTCAAAGATACTGGATCAGTGGGCGTACTCGAACGGGGTAGAGTTGGACTTCACGAGACCCGGCAAACCTACGGATAACGCCTTCATCGAGTCGTTCAATGGCCGGGTGAGACAGGAGTGTCTGAACGAGAACTGGTTCCTGTCGCTTGCCGATGCCCGGTTGAAGGTTGAAGAATGGAGGCAGGACTACAACAATTACCGTCCGCACAGCGCACTGGGCCAGATGGCTCCAGCCCGGTTCGCGAGGGCAAGAATCGTAGGAGCTGAAGCAGCTGGATAGTCCGGATTTTAACCCTGTGGATGGCACGGATACGGGGGGCGGGTCAGAGGTGGCAGGACTAACATAATCCCT
>Ga0257122_1002016_pt1 | contig 13246 bp, 11 predicted proteins | sample SI106_120metaG_FD_190146 | JGI IMG/M metagenome (GOLD analysis project Ga0257122, IMG submission 190146) | Marine microbial communities from Saanich Inlet, British Columbia, Canada - SI106_120 | ecosystem: Environmental > Aquatic > Marine > Inlet | place: Canada: British Columbia | collected... | reverse complement strand
TTCGGCCGCGACAACCACCACAACGGTCGCACCGAGTGTCGCTATCGCCACCACACCGGCGGAGTTGCCCCACAACCTGATGACTAGCGCCGTGCCGACCGCAGTGATGATGATGTTCAGGGCGTTGCCGATGAGCAAAATAGTTCCGAAGAACTTGTTGTACTCGTCGGTTATTTTGACGATCGCTTCCGACGATACGTCACCCTGTTCTGCGCGATGACGGACCCGGAACCGGTTCACCGAGATTATTGCCGCCTCGGACGCGCTGATCAGAGCGCTGCCGATAACGGCAGCGACGATGATCAATATCGACAGAGTCATCCCGCGGCTTCTCCTCGTGGGCCGTCATATCGGAGTGTCCGACAACGACCGTGTTACGAAGAGTTTATCGCAGTACGAATAGAGGCCCCTTCCTGCGAAGGGGCCTCTAAGTTTGATTCGTAGTCGCTAGAGACTATTCGTTGCTCTCGTCCTCGGACTCATTTGAGTCCTCAGAGACGACCGCCGCCGGTGATTCAACTGACGGTTCCGCCGGAGTGTTCTTGGCAGCTACCGCAGCCCGAATGGCGGAGTCGATTTCGTCGCGGATAGCGGGCTCACGCTTGAGGAAGGTTCGTGAAGCCTCACGTCCCTGGCCAAGGCGTGTGTCGCCGTAAGAGAAGAAGGACCCACTCTTCGTGAGGATACCGTGCTCGACACCAAGGTCCAGCAGAGCGCCTTCCTTACTGATGCCCTCTTTGAAGAGGAACTCAAGCTCAGCGACACGGAACGGCGCAGCGACCTTGTTCTTAACCACTCGTGCACGAACGCGGTTTCCGATGATGTCGGTACCACTCTTGATCGCCTCCATACGTCGGAGGTCGATCCGCACGGAGCTGTAGAACTTGAGAGCGCGCCCACCCGGAGTCACCTCCGGATTTCCAAAGACGACGCCGACCTTTTCTCGAAGCTGGTTGATGAAGATCAAAGTAGTGCTCGTGCGGGCGACAGATCCGGTGAGCTTCCGAAGTGCCTGGGACATCAACCGTGCCTGAAGGCCGATGTGGGTGTCGCCCATCTCGCCTTCCTGTTCAGCCATCGGCACAAGCGCCGCAACCGAGTCCACCACGATCACGTCCAGAGCACCGGATCGGACAAGGTAGTCGGTAATCTCAAGCGCCTGTTCGGCGGAGTCAGGCTGCGAAACAAGCAGGGTGTCGATATCAACCCCCAGCCGCTTCGAGTAGGCCGGGTCCATCGCATGCTCGGCATCGATGTAAGCAGCCGTACCGCCAAGCCGCTGCGCTTCTGCGATGACATGGGACGCCAGCGTCGTCTTACCGGCAGACTCTGCGCCGAAAATCTCGACTACCCGGCCACGGGGCAGTCCGCCTACGCCCAGTGCGATATCCAGTGCGATCGACCCGGTGGGGATGGCGTCTACGTCCTGCCCACCCTGATCGCTCAACTTCATGATTGCGCCGCGACCAAATGCCTTGTCGATCTGTGCTAGAGCCAGCTCGAGCGCTTTCTCACGCTCGGAACCATTTCCGTTGGCGATGACATTGACCGGTTTGGGGGCTTTAGCGGCGCGGGCTGCGCACATATCTCTGCCTCTTATTCTGGACTGTGACTGGTCGATCTGAGTGGTTGGCTAAATTGGCCACCGGCCGAACGCTTCACTAATTGTGTCCGGTTCCGGCGGCGTGAAAGACGCTAGCACGGATGTTCTAATATCGCAACAATACTATGTCACATGGGCGTATTCACGATGCCAGACGAGTGTATGACTCCCCCGGAGATTGGCCTACCCCGGCGAGAACACGGCAGGCACGGGACAACACCGGGTTGCGTTGAAGCGACACATCGTGGGTACGAATTCGGATCCGCGCTCGGGCGGGCGAAAACCCGCCCCACAGCGCCGGTTCCATATCCACCCTCTAACCCAGCAACTCCGAGGCCCAACCAAGCCCGTCTTCCGTCACTCCCGCGGGCTTGTACTCACATCCGATCCACCCGTCATACCCAAGTCCGTCGATAAACGAGAACAGGTAGGGATAGTTGATCTCTCCGGTGCCTGGTTCGTTACGTCCCGGGTTATCGGCTAACTGAAAATGCGGTATGCGATCTTTCAACCGCTCGATGGTGGGCGCAAGATCGCCCTCCATGATCTGCATGTGATAGATGTCGTACTGAAGCCAGGCGTTCTCGTGTCCGACGGCGTCCAGAACGGAGATGCCCTGCGCACTGGTGTTCACAAAGTATCCGGGGATGTCCCGCGTGTTGATCGGTTCCAGCAGCAACTTCGCCCCGGCGTCTGCGACCAGCGGCGCGGCGAAAGCCATGTTGTCCACCAGCGTCTGTGTCGCTTTCTCGGGATCGGTTCCCTCCGTAGGTATTCCCGCCAGGCATGTCAGCAGACCGCAATCAAGCGCCTTCGCATACTCGACAGCCACCCCGACTCCGTCCTGAAACTCTCCAACCCGGTCTGGCAGCGCGGCAAGACCACGATCACCTGCATTCCAGTCGCCTGCCGGAAGATCAAAAAGCACCTGCTTCAGCCCGTTCTGGCTGAGCTTCTCGTTGATCTGATCCGCCGGATAGTCGTACGGGAACAGGTACTCGACGCCCTTAAACCCGGCCTTAGCGGCGGCCTCAAAGCGCTCGAGCATGTCGACCTCGTTGAACATCATCGAAAGGTTGGCTGCGAGCTTGACCATGGGTTCTCCAGAAGGGTGGGTATTGTCGGTAAGAAGTAGTGCAGAAGAGATTAAACCACCGCACGGCTGTAACGGTCATCGAAACGTCTTATTGCGAAGATCAGGATCGAATTCCAGCGCGCTTTCAAAATAATCACGGTTTGGGGTTTATCATCCTCGCCATATGCCGAGCGAACGTGTACAGCGACGGATAGACGGGCTGCTCGATCAGGCCGAAGAGGCTGTCGAGGCTATGGACTGGGCACGCGCCCTTGAAGCCGCCCGAGCTGTATTACTGGTAGATCCAAGTAACGAAGACGCAAAATCCTTTGTCACAATGGCGGAAGGCAGCCTCGGTACCGGCGAGCCCTCCCCCAAGAACCCTGTAGGGGCGGATAGCGATCCACCCTCGGGTGGGCCACTGCCCACCCCTACGCATGACAGCTCAGACGCGCCTCCTTTCCCGGTGGGAAAGGACCCGGCAAATAATCCAACTCCCACCTCGTTCGCAAACGACCGCTACAACGTCTCCAGATTCCTGGGCGAAGGCGGTAAAAAACGTGTCTACCTCGCGCACGACACCCTGCTGGACCGAGAAGTAGCGTTCGCTCTTATAAAGACCGACGGCCTCGACCAGACATCGCGTTCCCGGATCACCCGGGAAGCCCACGCAATGGGACGACTCGGCACGCATCCCAACATAGTCACCGTTTTCGACCTCGGCACCGAGGGCGATTCCCCGTACATAGTCACGGAACTAATGTCCGGAGGAGACATCGAGGCGTTGCTGGAGGGTGCCTCGGCAATTCCCCCTCTCCCAACGGGAGAGGGCGGGGGTGAGGGAGAAGATGCTCCAGCGAATTCCGGTACTTCGAGAATCTCAGGACACGGCGCCCTGCCCCTGGACCGCACCATCGAAATCGCCAGGGCGGTCTGCGCCGGCCTCCGGTTCGCACACGAAAAAGACATAGTCCACCGGGATCTCAAACCCGCCAACGTCTGGATGACATCTGATGGCGTGGCCAAGATCGGCGACTTCGGTCTGGCGATGATGACTGACCGCTCACGGCTGACCAGGGAAGGCTCGATGGCCGGCACGCCGTACTACATGCCGCCGGAACAGGCCGTCGGTGGCGACATCACGCCGAAGGCCGACCTCTACTCACTGGGAGCCATGCTGTACGAAATGGTGACCGGCCGTCCCCCGTTCCTGGGCGACGATGACATCGCTATCATCGGTCAGCACATCAACACCGCCCCGGTCGCACCCACCTGGCACAACGGCGACTGCCCACGACCGCTCGAAGCGCTCATCATGCGGCTGCTTGCCAAAGATCCATCAGAGAGGCCGGAAAGCGCACAGGACGTGTCCAACGCACTGGAAGCCATAGACCTGACCGCCCGAGGCGAGACCGTGGAGCGCGAGGGCACGTCGCTGGAATCGCTCGCAGGTGGAGTTTTTGTCGGACGGCAGGCGGAAATGGACCAGCTCAAATCAGCGATCGAGGACGTGCTTGGCGGCAGTGGTCGGTTGGTCACACTGGTCGGCGAACCCGGCATCGGCAAGACGCGTATCTCCGAAGAACTCGCCACATACGCTGCGCTCAGGGGTGCAGACGTGTTGTGGGGTCGCTGCTACGAAACCGGAGGACAGCCGCCGTACTGGCCCTGGGTGCAGGCTATTCGCTCTTACGTCCGAGAGGCTGAACCGGAAGAGCTGCGTCGGCAAATGGGGTCCAGCGCATCGGTGATCGCCGAGATGGTGCCAGATGTGAACGACCGATTGTCGGACCTGCCATCGCCGCCTCATATGGACGACCCGGACAGCGCCCGATTCCGTCTCTTCGACGCGATCACAAGCTTCCTGAAATCTGCCAGCCAGGCGAAACCGCTGGTTCTGGTGTTGGACGACCTCCATTGGTCGGACCGACCTTCGCTCACCTTCCTGGAATTTGTGGCGCGGGAGATCGGCCAGTCACGCTTGATGATCGTCGCCACATACCGCGACATGGAACTGAATCGCCGACACCCACTATCGGTAACGCTGGGGGACCTGTCACGGGAACGGTTATTTGAGCGAGTTCTACTGAGGGGACTGACCGAGACCGACATTGGCAGATTCATAGAGATCGCCTCCGGCGTAACACCTCCCCAGACCCTGTCGGCCACAATCCGCCGCCACACGGAAGGCAACCCTCTATTCGTGACAGAAGTCGTGCGTGACCTGGTGCAGTCGGGCGAACTGACCAAAAGCGTAAATTCCGGCAGCTCAACATGGTCCGTGCGAATTCCGGAAGGCGTCCGTGAGGTCATAGGCCGACGACTCGACCGCCTATCAGAACGTGCAAACGAAGTCCTGACGACAGCAGCAGTAGTAGGCAGAGACTTCCGCCTGGACACCCTGAAAGCACTATTGGGGCCAGTCGGGAAAAACCCTGTAGGGGCGTATGGCAATACGCCCTCGGGCGGAGCAAGCCCCGCCCCTACGACAATCACAACAGGTTCAAATGTGCCCCCTCACCCCGGCAGCGACGCCATCTCCGAAGGCCAGCTCCTCGACGTACTGGATGAAGCGCTCCAGGCCCGGATCATAGAAGAACTCTCGGACGGCATCGGCCACTACCAGTTCACACACGCCCTGATGCAGGAAACCCTCACCAGCGAACTGTCCCTGACTCGCCGGGTCCGCCTCCACGCCCAAATCGCCGAGACACTGGAAAACCTCTACGGGGATCGAACCGAAGCACATGCGTCGGAGCTGGCCTACCACTTCACAGAAGCCGAGGCGGTTTTAGGACCGGAAAAAGTACTTCAGTACACGGTTGTCGCGGGCGAACAGGCAATGGAGGCAAGTGGACCGGAAGAAGCACTCGATCACTTCGAACGGGCGGAAACCACAATGGGCAGGGCAGAAACCTTGTTGGCGGGTCGAATATGGTTCGGACTGGGAATCACCGGCGCCGCCGTGTTTGGTCCCACCCGGGCGCAGAAATCATGGGACTACCTTGTCCGAGCCTTCGACTGATTTATCGAACGTGGAGATCATGATTCTGCGGTGGCGGTAGCGACTTACCCGGTGTCGATCATCGGCTCTTCAACCGGCACTGCGGAACTGTTCAGGAGAGGTCTCGAACTCGTCGACCCGGACTCCCCTGACGCGGGCTGGCTCAATACGCGGCTGAGCATAGCGTTGTACACGGAAGAAGATGATTTCGTCGGCGTTCGCCAGATGGGCGAACGTGGATTGGCGATAGCGCAAAAGCACAACGACACCAGGATGGAGGCTCGTGCCAACTACGGGATCGGATTTGCGAACATCCTCGATGGCGACTTCTCCGCGGCCCTGAAATCTGGAGAAACGTCTCTCGAACTTGCGGAACGCCTCGACGACGCGCAGTCCGCGATCAGGGGACTCATTGTGGCGTGGCCTTGTGCGGTGGCCGTGGGCGATCTGGCAAAAGCTCATCGACTGGCTGAGGTATTTGAAACATATGCGGCTCGGGATCATGATGTGCTGTGGATGCAGGTTGGGGAATCTCACCGGCACGATGGCGCCTGGCTTGCCGGGGAACTTACAGCCGAAAACCTGGAGGGAGTAGAGATCAGCGGAGGCCCCAATAGCTTCTCGTGGCACGCTGCTGAGTCGGGAGAACCAGGTGTATTAGGCTCATTTACGGAAAATCTGGCGTCGCAGGTCAAAGATATGCGCCCTCATGGATTGTTGAGCTTGATTGCGAGGTTGGCGGGGATGGCATACACGATTCGGGCCGATAATCTTTGGGATTCGATAATGTCGACAACGGACGTGCGAGGGGCGCACGTTGACCGGGACGGACGGCCCGGCTCAGTGATGGCCCTGACGCCGCTCGCGCTGGCAGCAATCCGGATGCGAAACGCGGATGCTGCATCTGAACACTTCAAGTCGCTTGAATGTTTGTCGGGAATATTCGAACCCTGGGCGCTCGTGTCTTACGATCGAATGCTTGGCCAGATGGCGGCGGTATTTGGCAATCAAGAATTATCGGACAAACACTTTGAGGCAGCGCTGGAATTCGCCGACAAAGCCGGGTACGTCCGGGAGACCGTCTGGACGCAGATGGAGTACGCGGAGGCGTTGCTGGATCGATCAGAAGCGGATGGTGCTTCGAGAGCCTCAGCACACGGTTTCGACGAGGATCGCCAGAAGGCCATACAACTCCAGGACGCCGCGCTGGCGACGACCCAGGAGCTGGGAATGGGCCTCCTCACCGAACGCATCCTGGCGCGTCGGGACATCCTGAGAGCCTAGTCCGGACTCGCAAAGACCCAGAGCTGCTAGCTCATCGCTCCCGCTGCTTGATGTTCTTCTTGTAATACTTTGTCCGACCTCGCAGCCGTGCCCGCTCTTCCGCATACGACGCCTTGTCGCTCTTACTTCGCTCGTGCCGGATCTCTCCGCCGAGCTTAAGGAACGACTCGAACCGTTGAGTGGTCAAATCACCACCACGTATCGCAGCCTGCACTGCGCAACCCGGCTCGCTCCCGTGGCGGCAATCCCGGAACCCGCACTCCTCGGCAAGATCGTTGATATCCGAGAACGCCTTTTCGAGTCCTTCTTCGGCGCCCTGCAACGTGAAGGTCCGCATCCCAGGCGTATCTATCAGCACACCCCCGCCCGGGATTGGCAAAAGGTGTCGTGCCGTCGTCGTCTGCTTGCCTTTGCCGTCGAATTCCCGCACATCTCGTGTGGCGAGTACTTCGTTACCCAGCAACTGATTGGATAAGGTGGATTTCCCAACTCCGGAAGCGCCGATAAAGACGACGGTCCGGTTTCCGGTCAGGTACTGGCGTAGTTCATTGACCCCGTCGCCTGTCAGACTGCTCGTCAGGTGTACACGCAGGCCGGGCGTCGTCTTTTCGATCCGGTCCAGCACGGCGGAAGGATCCGCTACGAGATCGGACTTGGTCAGCAGGGCAACCGGCGTCGACCCACTCTGTTCGATCTGGGCGACCTCTCGCGCGAGCCGCGCTGTGTTTGTTTTGACCGCGGTATGCGTGGCGAATACAAAATCAACGTTGACCGCTATCACCTGCGTTTTAGAGATAGCGGATCTGCTGTCGGAGCCGCCACGAGTCCGGGCCAACGTCGATCGCCGTGGTAAAACCACTTCTATGGAGTCGGTGTCGTGCCGTGGTCGCGGGAGCAGGCCCACCCAGTCGCCAACAGCAGGAAGGTGCTCGGTTTTGGACGTGAGCATCATCTCGGTCGATGGTTCTGCCCGTACCGACCCGGCATCGGTCAGGATCAACGACGAGATGCGATCAACGCGGGCAACACGACCCGGTTTGAGTCCGTTGTCGAAATGTTCTGCGAAATCTGCTGAGACGCGTTCATCCCAGCCGATGGAAGTGAGAAATGGGGATGCCGATTCCCCGTGGTTTTCAGAATTCAACTTTGGGTCTCCCCGTAAGAATGAGATACCCGAAGTGGGACGCTTGTCTAACTTTGTGCGTTCAGGGTCGGCGGGCAAACATCCATAGAAATGAGGCGTGTGGAAGTACGAATAGTTAGAACTTGCATACCGTCTCCTCTCGATGCGGGATTGATTGCCGCAAGATATCGGCGATTACAGGAGTCTGTTGGTTCGGTCACAATACGTCAAGCTGGCAGACGGGTCAGCGACAACCATCGGCAGAGACGGTGCATGCCAATTACGAATCAAGAACAAGACACCAAAGACCTGTTCCATCGATTTCTTCGAGAAGTCGTGAACCCCGGCGCTCCTGAGCGAATGGAAGAGTTCGTCGCCCCGGAATACATCGACCACTCGTCGGATGCCCACGGACCGTCAGGCTACAGGGACAACCACCTAAAAATCCTGGCCGCCTTCCCGGACTTTCATGTCGAGATAGAGCATCTCATCGCCGAGGGCGACACTCTCGCATTTCACCTGACCTATAGCGGCACCCACAGCGGTGAATTCAGGAGCATCCCTGCAACCCTAAAAAAAGTCTCATGGACGGCAATGCAGTTCCGACGCGTAGAGAACGGAAAATTTGTCGAGAGCTGGGGCGTGTCCGACACCGACGGTCTGCTGGAATTGTTGAGAGTAGAGTCGTCGGAGTGATCGAGTAATCCGCCGCCAGTTTCCTAATCCAAAAACGCAGGGACACAACCACGTATGTACATCCCACCGTACTTCAAGATGGACGACCCGGAAGCCATCCAGCGAGTTGTCCGTGAGAACGGACTCGCCATGCTTGTCACGGCGTCATCGGAAGGTCTTAAGGCCACGCACCTGCCCCTGCTCTACACGCCTTCACCGGACGGCGGAGAGATAGCGGGTCACATGGCCCGGGCAAACGATCACTGGCGCGTGTTGGATGGCGAGGCAGAGTCGTTGGCCATCTTTCAGGGACCGGATGCCTACATCTCGCCCGAGTGGTATGAAACCGCTCCGGCAGTGCCCACGTGGAACTTCGCCGTCGTCCACATGCGTGGCCCGATAGAGCTGATCGATGACCGTGAGTGGCTCTCGTCTCATGTCGACGACATGGTCCACTTCCACGAATCCCGAACCCTGGATCATCCGCCAGCTGCGCCGGATTCAGATCTCAAGGCATCGCTTCTCGGCGGAATAATGGGCTTCCGTATGACCGTCCAATCGATCGAAGCCAAGTTCAAGCTCAACCAGAACCGCAGTGAAGGGGATCGGCTGGCGGTGGCTGACCAACTGGATACATCTGGCAGCCAGACTGCTGTAGAAGTAGCGGCGCTGATGCGTGAGCATGGTGAGGGTTAGTCAAGCGTTCGGGTGTATCAAGTCTCAAAAGGCTTCTGGGGCGTACTATCAGCAACGAATGTCTCGAAATAATCGAGCGAATTAACGGCACCTTGTCTTTTTGCTTGAAGGGGTGAGCAATGCAGATGATTCGTCGGGCGACCGCGACCCGTAAGCGGAAAACTATCAGCGCCATCGCACTGGCTATTGCGATTGCGGTCGCCATCCCTGCGTTTGCGCTGGCATGGTGGCTCTTTTCGCCGCTCTTCAACAACGTCACCGTGGATGAAGAGTTCCCGCTCACCGTCGACGCAACCATCCCGGAGGGTGTCACGCGTGACGAGGCGGAGTCGATGATGGAGACGGCCGCGAAGATAAACATGGACGCTGATGACGCAATGACGCCGTCCATGGCTGCGGCGGATGCCGTGGAGATATCGACCGGCCAGTTCGAGGACGAGGACTTCATCCACAAGGGAAGCGGCGACGCCACGATCTACAGGCTCGGAAACGGTGCCAACGTGTTGAGACTGGAATCGTTGGACGTGACAAATGGTCCTGACCTTCATGTTCTCCTGCTAAAAGATCCAGAGGGCCGCGATAAAACACAGGGCTACTTAGATCTAGGTGGGTTGAAAGGGAACAAAGGCAACCAGAATTACGGCATCCCGGACGGCGAAGACGTTACGGAATACAAGTCCGCGATGATCTACTGCCAGCCGTTTCACGTGATATTCAGCATAGCCACCCTGACGCTCGTGGATGCGACCGGCACATAGCGTCGTAACAAACCGAGTTACGCGTAGCACCGATGCGCCGATTGCTGATTCCGCATAGCGTATGAACTATGAAATCCACCGCGAGGCTATTCCCGTTACTCGCAGCGATCGCTCTGCTGGCGGTCGCATGTTCGTCGTCAGGTGTCAGTCTCCCGGGCCCATTCAGCGAACCCGACGTGTACGAAGAAGTCTGGTCGCAGACGTCAGAGTTCGGCACAAGCTGGGAATACAAGGTCAACTGCAGCGGTGATCCGACGACGCTGGAGCCGTGCTTTCTGAGCGATCTGACGTTGGTACGCGTTCTGACCCCGGACGGCGACGTTGTTGATCTGGAGAAGGACTTCAACGTGAACGACTACTCGGGAGAAGTGACCCGCCGATGGGTCCTCTACGGGCCGCAGGAAGGCTCTCCGCCAGCATCAGGTGAGTACACATTCGAGTACCTGCAGTCGGACGAAGTAATCAGGTCCCACGCCATCGACTACACACAGAGCAACATCGCGTACCCGACCGAAGTGAAGTGGCAACGGAACGGCAACGACATCGCCGTTCAATGGTCCCCGCCCGCCGGGGTCGAGAAGGGCATGTGGTACAAGGTCATCATCGGGAGCGAGGGTGACACCCCCGCGGCGTTTGTGTCACAGGTGTTTGAGTGGGACGCGGAGTCCGCCGTCTTGCCAGATGTGCCCCTGCTAGAGGACGGCAACTACTACATAAGCGTGCCGGTGTTCTACAACGGTGGGTACGCCTACGGCCCGGACAAGTCATTCGTCTGGTAGCGGCCTTGTAGACGGGCTGTCTGGCTCGCTGATCAAGACAATCATCCTCCTGTACACACATCAAGGTGTATCCTGCCGACCCGCGTCCTATTGGACTAGGTCAGTCGCAACCGGGAGGCAACCGAATGAAAGCCGCCGTCTACAAGGGGAAGCAGCGTTTCGAGATCGAAGAGATCCCGACTCCATCACCCGGACCTGAGCAGGTTCTGGTCAAGGTCCACTTCTGTGCCATCTGCGGTACCGACGTACACGCATTTCTTTACGACATAGCGCCGCCGGGGACTGTGCTCGGCCACGAGTTTGCGGGGGAGGTCGTCGAAGTTGGTTCGACGGTAACAAAGTGGCAGGTCGGTGATCGGGTTATCGGAGGTGGCGGCGATCCACCCCCCGGCCAGGAGTCGCCGACCCGCTCTCATCCCAGGTATAACTACCGCACGATGGGCTTCCCGGAAGGCAGCATCCGCGGTTACGCCGAGTTCGTCCTAATGGAGGAGTGGCAGCCCATCCTGATTCCCGACGGCATCACCGACGAAGAGGCCGCGATGTGCGAGCCCACCGCCGTGGCCGTGCACGCCGTCCGTAACTCGGACCTCAAGCTTGGCGACAGCGTCGCCATCATCGGTGCCGGGCCGATAGGTCTGCTAACGCTACAGTCCGCAAAAGCCGCTGGTGCAAGCGCTGTCTATGTTTCAGAAATTGCTCCGGAACGTGCACGCGTTGCGCTGGACCTTGGCGCAGACGCCGTCATCAACCCGCTTGAGCAGGAGCTGCAAACCGAAATAGACGCCCTGACCGACGGACGAGGCCCAAACATCGTATTCGACTGCGCCGGATTCCCGTCCACGCTGGACCAGGCGTTTAACGTTGTTCGGCACACAGGCCAGGTCGTCCTTGTTGCGGTCCCCTGGGAAGAGCTGCCGCTTAAGCCTGTCGACTGGATGGCCCGAGAGATCAGCTTCAAAGCAAGCTGGGGTTCACTCCCGGGAGACTGGCACCGGGCGATGGACTTGATGTCCTCCGGGAGGCTGACAGTCAAGCCGCTGATAGGCGATGTAGAAGCAATCCCGCTTGAAGGCATGCAAGAAGCCTTCGAAGGCCTCACAAAACCAAGCAACGAGCTGCAGTTGGTGGTGCGACCTTAGGGGGAAGCACCGCGGTGCGGGATACCCCCTCTCTCAAACGGGAGAGGGCTGAGATGAGGGGTCGGGGCTGAAGGCTGAAGGGGCCAAGCGCGTAAATCCGGCATCGCGGATGTCAACGTTAAAACCCACACCTACGCTCGGCAGCAGTCCGTACCCGGGAGAATCAAAAATGGCCGTAAAAGTTCTGGCGTGGCGATACGACCATACCGGTGACTGCAACCGTTACGGCAACTGCGTCGACCACCCCTACTACGAACGCCCAACCTTTGACGAATTAGCGCACTTCCCGGACCGACTCCCCGACGCCGCATCCGCTCTACAGTCCGTGCCATCAGATGTCGTGACTCTCAATGGCGAGCCGGAAGAAGAGTCACCGTCCGGATACGATACCCTTCGAACCCGGGCCGACTACCTCAGAGCCGCACTTGGAGAAGCCATCCACAGATTCCAGCGCGGCCACCCGGAAGACGTAGAAGAAATCCTGGAATCAGCCGGAAGCGCCTACGACCGAGGCTTTTAGTAAAAGGGGCCATGAGATGCCTCCTCCCTCCCAGGGAGGAGGTTGGAGGAGGGTCGCGTCAACTCATACACAGGGGAACATGACGTCGTCACCCGTTACTAACTGACTAACTCAGTGCGGCCGGTAGCGCGAGGCGATCGGCATACGACGGTCTCGCCCGAACGCTAGCTGGGTGATCTTCACGCCGGGGGGCGACTGTCGGCGCTTGTACTCGTTGCGGTCCACCAATCCCAGAACGCGTCGCACCGTCTCCTCATCCCCACCGCCCAGACCGGCCTCTTCAGAGATGATCTCGTCGGCATCCCAGCGATCTTCTATGTAACGCTCAAGAATCCGATCAAGCACCTCGTACGGCGGCAGTGAGTCACTGTCCAACTGATCCGGCCTTAGCTCGGCACTTGGCGGCTTGTCGATCACCGAGCGCGGAATCGGCGCGCCCGGTCCGGCCTCATTCCGGTACTCGCACAGCCGGAAGACCAGAGTCTTCGGCACGTCCTTGATCACTGCGTACCCGCCCGCCATATCGCCGTACAAAGTGGCATATCCGGTGGCGAACTCCGACTTGTTCCCGGTGGTCAGCACGAGAA
>Ga0257122_1002010_pt1 | contig 13283 bp, 6 predicted proteins | sample SI106_120metaG_FD_190146 | JGI IMG/M metagenome (GOLD analysis project Ga0257122, IMG submission 190146) | Marine microbial communities from Saanich Inlet, British Columbia, Canada - SI106_120 | ecosystem: Environmental > Aquatic > Marine > Inlet | place: Canada: British Columbia | collected... | reverse complement strand
CGTGATCTCAAATTCGCCGATGTTAAGACTTGTCGACATGGTCGGCTCCAAATATCTATAAAAGGAAAACGTTCGCATCACCACCGGCGTGCGGCCTCTTTTATAAGGAGCACACGCAGACCGGTAGGGCGGAAGCTCCGCACAAGATATACCGCCGATGGGTCCAGCGACGCCTTGATCCCGATCGCCCGGCACCTGAACGCAAGAAGGGGGAGCCGATTGGCTCCCCCTTCTTCATGTCTGTTCTTGAGAAATGTCTACTCAGCTTCCGCCGTGACGACGTCCTCATTCGATTTCTTGGTCTTCTTTTTGCCCTTGGCTTTTGGCGTGGTCACACCGACCTCGCCTTCCTTGTCGATATCCAACTCGACCACGTCACCGGGTTTGAAAGCTCCGGCTAGTAGCTCGTCAGACAATCGGTCTTCGATCTTGTCCTGGATGAGTCGGCGTAGCGGACGTGCGCCGAAGATCGGGTCGTAACCCTTCTCGGCCAGCCATTCCTGCGCACCCTCGGTGACCTGCAAGACCATGCCCTTCTCCAGTAACTGCGCCCGAACCGTCTCAAGCATCAGATCGACAATCTCGACGATATGCGTCTTGGTAAGCGGGTGGAAAACCACCGTGCCGTCAAGCCGGTTCAGGAACTCAGGACGGAAGAAGCGCTTGACCTCGTCCATCACCTTGTCGGACATGCGCTTGTAGCGCTCTTCTGCCTGTGAATCATCGACTTCGCTAACCCGTCCGAACCCGAGCGAGGTGTCTCGCTTGATCAGGTCTGATCCCAGGTTGCTGGTCATGATGACAACGGTGTTTCGGAAGTCCACCTGCCGGCCCTTCGAGTCGGTCAGGTGTCCGTCCTCAAATATCTGCAACAGGATGTTGAACACATCCGGATGCGCCTTTTCGATCTCGTCCAGCAAGATCACGGAGTAAGACTTGCGACGAACGGCCTCTGTGAGCTGTCCGCCCTCGTCGAATCCGATGTATCCCGGAGGCGCTCCGACCAGTCTTGCGACGGTGTGGCGCTCCATGAACTCAGACATGTCCAGCCGCACCATGGCGTCTTCAGCGCCGAACATAAAGTCAGCCAGCTGCTTGACCAGGTGGGTTTTACCGACACCCGTTGGGCCAAGGAACATGAACGCCCCGATCGGGCGAGCCGGATCCTTGATCCCCGCACGAGCGCGTCGGACGGCCTTTGCGACCAATGAAATCGCATCGTCCTGCCCGATGACGTGCTCATGGAGAGCGTCCTCCATGTGGATCAGACGCTCTGTTTCCTCAACACCCAGGCGGGTGACGGGGATGCGCGTCCACATGCTGACGACCTCAGCGATGTCTTCGTCAGTTACTTCTTTTGCGTCCGGCTTCTCTGCGTCCCAGGCGGTCTGAAGCGTCTCGACCTGCGTCGACAGCTTCATCTCGCTGTCCCGCAACTCCGCGGCGCGTTCGTACTGCTGATTAGAGATGGCGTCGTTCTTATTCGCCCGAACCTCTTCCAGTTCCCTAGAGGCCTCTTTGAGGTCCTTCGGCTGGACGCTGTTCTTGATGCGAACGCGTGACGCCGCTTCGTCGATCAGGTCGATCGCCTTGTCCGGCATGTGCCGGTCCGGGATGTACCTGAGAGCGAGCGATGCCGCAGCACGTATTGCCTCGTCCGTAATGGCGAGACCGTGGTGCTCTTCGTATTTACCCTTAATGCCGCGGAGGATGTCGACCGTGTCCGTGATGTCCGGCGGGTCGACGGTTATCGGCTGGAAACGACGTTCCAGTGCCGGGTCCCTCTCCACGTACTTACGGTAGTCGTCCAGCGTCGTCGCACCAATTGCCTGAACCTCACCCCGCGCAAGCGCAGGTTTGAGGATGTTGGCAGCGTCGACAGCGCCTTCAGCAGCTCCGGCTCCGACCATCGTGTGCATCTCATCGATGAACAACACGCAGTTGCCGGACTGACGAAGTTCGTTGATTACCTTCTTGAGGCGTTCTTCAAATTCACCGCGGTACTTAGTACCCGCGACAAGGGAAGCCATGTCCAGCGTCACAACGCGTTTTCCTGCGAGCGTCGGCGGGACATCGCCAGATTCCACCATCTGGGCCAGCTTCTCCACGATCGCCGTTTTACCGACGCCGGGTTCACCAATCAAGACGGGGTTGTTCTTCGTGCGGCGGCTCAGGATCTGAATCGCCCGTTGGACTTCATCTTCTCTGCCGACTACCGGGTCAAGCTTTCCCTGGCGCGCCCATGCCGTCAGGTCCACGCCCAGCTCATCAAGAGTTGGGGTGCGTGTGCCGGTCTGGGCCTGTCCACCCTGCTGACCGCCGCCCTGAGCGCTCTGCTCTGGGATTCGTGCGGTCTCAGCGCGGACCTTGTCCAGTGAGACACCAAGACTCTCGAGTACGCCGGCTGCGACGCCCTCGCCCTCCCGCATCAGTCCGATGAGGAGGTGGTTAGTCCCGATGTAGTGGTGGTTGAGCCGACGTGCCTCGTCGACCGCTAACTCGATCACCTTTTTGGCGCGTGGGGTAAGTCCGATCTCGGAAGATGAAGGGCGTTCACCGCGGCCGATTATGAATTCGACCGCGGATCGTACCTTCGTTAACTCAACATTCAGGTTGGACAGGACCTTTGCTGCGGACCCTTCGGTCTCGCGCACAAGCCCCAGCAGGATGTGTTCAGTCCCGATGTAGTTGTGGTTGAAGCGCTGTGCTTCTTCCTGCGCCAGAGACAAAACTCGCCTTGCGCGTTCCGAGAACTTTTCGAACCTACCTGGCATAAAGTGCCCTTCCTGGTGTCGGGTCGATAATCTTTATTCGTTGTCGGAGAATACTTCTGCAATCTCCGAAAGCGACTGTGCGTCGAAAATTCCGGTCGACCTCGGGGCGGCTGGTTCCGCCGGGCTGTCGTCCGAGGGTTCGTACGCATCGTCCCGGGCCTGCTTGAGGCTAAGCCCCAAACGTCGGCGTTCCGGTTCGATCCGTAGAATCCTGAGCTCAAGCTCGTCACCCTCTGTGACGACCTCTCGCGGGTGCTTGATCATTTGCGGGCTGAGCTCTGAGATGTGGATCAGCCCTTCGATGCCGCCTTCGATCCGGGCGAACGCCCCGAAGTTGGCAAGCTTGGTCACCGTACCGTTAACAGTCTGACCGACGGCATATTTCTCCTCGATCGTCTCCCACGGCTCGGGACCCAGGCGCCGCAGGCTGAGTGCAATCTTGAGGTTATCCCTGTCAACGCGCAGCACATGTACGTCCAGTTCGTCGCCAATTGTGACAACGTCCTCTGGACTCTTGACCGGCTCCCAGGAAAGTTCTGAGATGTGGATCAGGCCGTCTGCTCCACCAAGGTCTACGAATGCGCCGAAGGAGGAGATTCCAGTTACCCGGCCCTTCACGACGTCGCCCTCGTTCAACTCTTCTACGAGACGTTTCTTCTGGGACATCTTCCAAGCTTGAAGCGCAGATCGCTCCGAGAAGATTGCCCGGTTTCGTCGTCGGTTGAGCTCGATGACCTTGAACTCGATGTCCATCCCGATGAACCCCTCTTTGGGGTCCTCGCCGCCCGGCACGTAAAGTTCACGCGCCTTGCCGACGAGCTGGGATAGCGGAATGAAGCCCTGGACACCCTCAGACTCAACAACGGCACCGCCGCGGTTGGATCCGACGATCTTGCCCGTGACGGTCTCCTCAACCTCCATCGCCTTCTCAAGTACACGCCAGCCCTGTTCACCGCGTGCCCTGTCGATAGAGAGGACGGCCGAGCCGTCGTGGCCTTCAGGGTTGAGGACGTAGGCGATTACCTCTTCGCCGACCGTCAGGTCTGCGACGTCCTCTTCCGAAAGCGTGCGCATCTCCTTGGAGAGCACCACCCCTTCAGATTTGTGCCCGATGTTCACCAACAACCCGTCGTGGTCGTGCCGCATGACACGTCCATCAATGATGTCGCCACGGCGAAGTGCGCGTGACGGCATGTACTCGTCGAGGAGGTCCGCCATTGTCAGGCTGGCCTCATCAATGACTACTGGCTCTGGAGCGGCCTCTTCCTCTGGAGGATCAGCCACGGCCACGGCGCTTTCTGGTTCAGCGCTTTCGGCAGCCGCTTCCTCAGGCGGATCAGCTACGGCCACGGCGCTTTCTGATTCAGCGCTTTCGGCCGCTACGGCAGGGGCCTCGGCCTCGGTCTCGGTAGTTACGGCAGCGCTTTCTACTACCGCAACGGGCGCGACAGCTTCCGTGCTCTCAGGGGTTGCATCGATTCCCTCGTCACCACCGTTGGCGGATTCGGGGGTCTGGTGTTCGTTCGTGTCAGTCAAACTTAGATACCTGGGCCTTTCATCGGATATAGATGATTACATTATATGTAACCTCCGATGTAGTGCTAGTGAACTGACGGTACATCTCGAGTCCATTCCTCGATTGGGCCGCCGAGGCCGTGGTTAAAAGCCCCATATCTGCACCTGAAAACGATCGTAAGTCGGCTGCCTAATCTACCCAAGTGAGTTATGGCCAGTGTTTATAGGCATGTTCGCCTAGGGGATTGACGGAGGGCGCAGCTTAAGGAGCGGGGATGGCCACGGTGACGTCTTCCTATCGAGACGGCTAACGGGAGTGGTCTGCCCACGATTCCCGCCCCCCGGGTGTGGGACGAGATCCATTATCTGGTTTGTCACGAGATCTAGATCGATCTCGGGTAGGGCGGGAAAACGTGAGAACCACTAATAATTCGGGCACAAAAAAAGGGCCGTTAAACCGGCCCTTTATTATTTCGTAATTCTGTCCAGATAATTCACCCCGTTACCTGGGGTTGAATTTGGGAATATCTGGAAAAAGAAAAGCCCCCTGGCGGTGGCCTATTTTCCCACGACGTCACCGTCGCAGTATCGTGAGCGCTACAACGTTTCACTACCGTGTTCGGGATGGGAACGGGTGGGTCCGTTGCGCTCTGACCACCAGGGGACTGTTCACAAATAAAGACCCGGACTAGATAGCCCGGGTCGGTTGAACTTGGTCGCGGGGGGCGGATTCGAACCGCCGACCTTTGGGTTATGAGCCCAACGAGCTGCCGCTGCTCCACCCCGCAAACTAATACTAACTGATCAGCTTACGGGCGTCCAGAGCAACGGGCGGGTTTTTTATGACCCTCTCGCGCAATTAAACAACCGTTTATTCGTAAATAAACTAACTCCAAAACTCTGAGTAACCGAGTGACAGCCGCACCTTAACGTGGGTCAAGCCCTCGATCCATTAGTACCACTCAGCTGAGGACATTGCTGCCCTTACACCTGTGGCCTATCTACCACGTAGTCTACGTGGGATCTTACCCCTTCCTAAGAAGGGCGGGACAACTAATCTTGGGGAGGGCTTCGCGCTTATATGCTTTCAGCGCTTATCCCGTCCGGACATGGCTACCCGGCGATGCATCTGGCGATACAACCGGCACACCAGTGGTCCGTCCACTCCGGTCCTCTCGTACTAGGAGCGGCGCCCCTCAATTGTCCTGCGCCCACGGCGGATAGAGACCGAGCTGTCTCACGACGCTCTGAACCCAGCTCGCGTGCCGCTTTAATGGGCGAACAGCCCAACCCTTGGGACCGCCTTCAGCCCCAGGATGCGACGAGCCGACATCGAGGTGCCAAACCTCGCCGTCGATATGAACTCTTGGGCGAGATCAGCCTGTTATCCCCGGGGTAGCTTTTATCCGTTAAGCCACGGCCCTTCCACTCGGTACCGTGGGATCACTTTGCCCGACTTTCGTCCCTGCTCGACTTGTAGGTCTCGCAGTCAAGCCACCTTATGCCAATGCACTCTTAGACTGATTTCCATCCAGCCTGAGGTGACCTTTGGGCGCCTCCGTTACTCTTTTGGAGGCGACCGCCCCAGTCAAACTGCCTACCAGACAATGTCCCTTATTAAAGGTTAGGATCGCTATTAATGAAGAGTGGTATCTCAACGACGGCTCCACCCTGACCGAAGTCAGAATTTCAAAGCCTCCCACCTATCCTGCGCACCATTAACTACGATTCAATGTCAAGTTGCAGTAAAGCTCCACGGGGTCTTTTTGTCCTGCCGCGGGTAACCCGCATCTTTACGGGTCCTGCAATTTCACCGAGTCCACCGTTGAGACAGCGCTCAAGTCGTTACGCCTTTCGTGCAGGTCGGAACTTACCCGACAAGGGACTTCGCTACCTTAGGACCGTTATAGTTACGGCCGCCGTTCACCGGGGCTTCAGTTCGGGGCTCTCACCCCTCTCCTTAACCTTCCGGCACTGGGCAGGCGTCAGCCTGTATACATCAGCTTGCGCTTTAGCACAGACCTATGTTTTTGGTAAACAGTCGCTTGAGCCAATTCTCTGCGGCCACCAACGCTTTTCGGAGTAAATCCTAATACGCCAGTGGCACCCCTTATCCCGAAGTTACGGGGTTAATTTGCCGAGTTCCTTAACGATGGTTCTCCCGGTCACCTGAGGGCATTTACCCTTGTCCACCTGTGTCGGTTTGCGGTACGGTAACCTGCTTCCTAATTTCGGGGCTTTTCTTGGCGGTTCAACGTCAACGAAGTTCCCGAAGGAGTTCCTAAGGGTTCACATCCCCCTCAGCTCAAACACCACGACATTTTTAACGCCGCAGCTCGCCTGCAGGGATACACACACCATGTCCAATAGGCATGCTTCGTCTAGCTCTCCGCGTCCCCCCGAGATTTTAAAACGGAAGTAAGTTGTGCAGGAATTTTGACCTGCTGTCCATCGACATCGCCTTTCGGCTTCGCCTTAGGACCGACTAACCCTACGTCGATCAACGTTGCGTAGGAAACCTTGGACTTCCGGTGTCCTGGATTCTTACCAGGATTGTCGCTACTCATGCCGGCATTCGCACTTCTCAGCGGTCCAGCAGACCTTCCAATCTACCTTCGACCCCCTGAGAACGTTCTCCTACCGATCCTAGAATTACTCTAGAATCCCGCAGCTTCGGCAACGGACTTGAGCCCCGTTTATTTTCCGCGCAGAAACCCTCGACCAGTGAGCTGTTACGCACTCTTTAAAGGATGGCTGCTTCTAAGCCAACCTCCTGGCTGTCTGAGCATTTCAACTACGTTTCACACTTAGTCCGTATTTTGGGGCCTTAGCTTGCGATCTGGGCTGTTTCCCTTTTGACAATGGCGCTTATCCGTCACTGTCTCACTCCCGGATTAAACCTCTACGGCATTTGGAGTTTGGTTGGGTTTGGTAAGCTCACGCCCCCTAGTCCATCCAGAGCTCTACCTCCGCGAGGCAATTATCCGAGGCTGCACCTAAATGCATTTCGGAGAAAACCAGCTATCTCCGTGTTCGTTTGGCATTTCACCCCTACCCACAGCTCATCCCATCACTTTGCAACGTAAACGGGTTCGGACCTTCACCCGGATATTATCCGGGCTTCATCCTGGCCATGGGTAGCTCACACGGTTTCAGGTCTAATCCGCACAACCCTCGACACAAAGATTTCCTCGTCTCATTCACCCGACGCTAATTACTCTCATATTTCATTCGTCATAAATCCGAAGATCTAATCAAAAATCAATAATCAAGCGTTCACTAAAGGTTTCAAAAACGAGTTCCTCTTAAGTCGGTGCTCGCCCTATTCAGACTCGCTTTCGCTACGGCTCCGGTACGTCATACCTTAACCTAGCTACGCAGATTAACTCGCCGGCTCATTCTTCAATAGGCACGCGGTCATCCTTCAAAAGAAAGACTCCCACGGTTTGTAGGCGCACGGTTTCAGTTCTATTTCACTCCCCTACTTGGGGTGCTTTTCACCTTTCCCTCACGGTACTTGTTCACTATCGGTCACCAGAAGTATTTAGCCTTGGAGGGTGGTCCCCCCAGATTCCCACAGGGTTTCCCGTGCCCCGTGGTACTCAAGAACACATCAAAGAGCTATTCACTTTTCGTCTACGGGTCTATCACCCTCTATGGCCGCCCTTTCCAGAGCATTCGACTAAGTGAATAATTTGTAACTCTCCGGAAACTCTGAAGCGTTTCCACGTTGCGTCTTACAACACCGTCGAGGCATAGGACTTCAGTCCGTTAGGCCCCTACGGTTTAGGCTGATCCCTTTTCGCTCGCCGCTACTCAGGGAATCTCGGTTGATTTATTTTCCTCGGGGTACTTAGATGTTTCAGTTCCCCCGCTTACCCTCCGGACAAAGTCCGGACTCCTGCTCGCGCAGGATGGTTACCCAATTCGGGAATCCACGGCTAAGCTCGCTGGACAGCTAACCGTGGCTTTTCGCAGTCTAGCCACGCCCTTCTTCGGCTTCTGGTGCCAAGGCATCCCCCGTGCGCCCTTAATAGCTTGACCCTCGTTAAGGTTCGGCTATCTCTCGGCTACTCGGAGTTTTGGAGTCAGATATTCAGTTTTCAAGGTCCGTATCCCCGTTTCCCGGCAGGCGACTTAAGTCCCCAGCAAGGATTTACGAGGCGTCCCGATTACCGAGGTAATTCAGGGCGACTTACAAATATACCGATACCTATCGGGTGGGTCAACCGATTTGGGAGGCAATTCACAATCGAATTTGCACGCCGCAATCACGTCGCCTCGCGGGTATAATCTGAGGACGCTCTCCGGTGGACTAGTCGCCAACGAAGAGCCGTTTGCGCGCGAGCGCTCTTTGTACGTATACGGAAATAGTTCCCGCAACACCGGATTGCTTCGGTGGGGTGGGTAGAGGCAACGGAATGCCGGCTTACGCCGTGATCGGTGGACAATGGGGCGACGAAGGCAAGGGCAAGATCATTGATTTTCTCGCCCAGAACGCCTCCGCAATCGCTCGGTACTCAGGTGGTAACAACGCTGGACACACGGTCATCAATGACCTTGGTACGTTCAAGCTACACCTGATCCCAAGCGGAATATGCTGGCCCCACACGACGAGCATCATCGGTAACGGCGTTGTCGTTGACCCTGACGTTCTGTTGGGTGAGATCAGTGACGTTAACCAGCAATTGAGCGAGGTCAGCGACCTCACACTGGATCCACAGAACCTGGTGGTGAGTGATCGCGCTCACCTGATAATGCCCTACCACATCAACCTTGACCTGCTGGAAGAGAAGCGTCGCGGCAATGACGCCATCGGCACCACAGGCAGAGGAGTTGGTCCGGCCTACCTGGACAAGGTAAATCGAACCGGCCTCAGGGCCGGAGAACTCCTGGATCCTGAAGACCTAGCGTCGCGTCTCCCGGGCATCGTCGAGTTCAAGAACGAAGTCCTAACGAAGATTTACGGGGCCGAACCCGTCAAACTTGACGACATATTTGAGGCGACGCTCAGGTGGGCAACCGAACTCGGTCCGTACATCAAGCCCGCGGAGTATTTCGTAGCGGAGGCGCTTGAGTCCGGCGAGAACCTGATCCTTGAGGGTGCCCAGGGCGCACTCCTTGATCTGGACCACGGCAGCTACCCGTACGTCACTTCTTCCAACCCAACCGTTGGCGGTGCGTTATCCGGCCTCGGTATCGGGCCCCGCGTTTTCGCCGGCGTATCCGGTGTGTTCAAGGCGTATACGACGCGTGTGGGTGCCGGACCGTTCCCGACCGAACTCGACGACGAAGTCGGTGAAAAAATCAGAACCATCGGCAAAGAAGTCGGTACAACAACTGGCCGCCCGCGACGGGTTGGCTGGTTTGATGGCGTTGCGGGTCGCTACAGCGCAAAGGTTAACGGCTTTGATAGCCTCATCATCACAAAGCTGGACATCCTGGACGGCTTTGACACGGTCAAAGTTTGCGTCGCGTACGAGCTTGATGGTGTGCGGACAGAGAACTTCCCGATTGACAGTTCTCTTCTGGCGCGCAGCAAGCCTATCTATGAAGAACTGCCCGGCTGGTCCGGCTCCACAGCCGGAATCACTCGACCGGAAGATATTCCGGCCAACGCTATGGCCTACGTCAGGTTCATCGAAGATGTACTAGGCGTAAAGGCCTCCATCATCTCCAGCGGACCGAAGCGGGAAGAGACTGTAGTTCTCAACGACATTATTCCGACCTAAGCCAGATCGTTGGGCTGACAAGCCCAGACCAGACGGAATAAAAAGAGGCCCCCGGAATTATCCGGGGGCCTCTTTGCGTAAAGCGTTAACCGGCTCAAGGAGCCATGCCTTGCCTAGACCGGCAGGTCCATCTCGTATTGGTCGAGCATCTCATCCAGCCGCTTCTTCGCTCCCGGATCCGCGTCCTCCATGCTCACCATCGGCAACCGGTACGTCCCGGCGTCGAAGCCAGCCCGGTTCACGGCGTACTTGATCGGGATCGGGTTCGTCACCCAGAAAATGGCCTTGAACAGTGGGAGTAGCCGACGGTGTTCCGCAGCCGCTGCCTCGATATCACCCTCAAGGATGAGCCCCATCATGGTCTTGATCTGAGTGCCAACGATATGACCCGCGACGCTCACAATTCCGTGCCCGCCCGTGGCCATCGTCGCAAACGTCTCGTCGTCATTCCCGCTCCATACCCGAAACCCGTCCGGCGCACCGTCGATCACCATCGTGATCTGCGTCGGGTCGCTGGAAGCTTCCTTAACGCCGACCACGTTGTCGATCTCGGCAACGCGTAGCGTCGTCTCGGCGGTCATGTTGAGCGCAGTTCTTGAAGGAACGTTGTACAGGAGACAGGGTAGGGCGGTCGATTCCGCGAGTGCACGGAAGTACTGAAACAACCCTTCCTGGGGCGGCTTGTTGTACGCCGGTACGGTTAGCAAAACTCCGTCCGCCCCGGTCGACTCCGCCTGTTTGGTCAGTTCGTAAGAGTTCGGGAAGTCGTTATCGGAAGTGCCGGCCACCACGCTCCCGCGGTCGCCGATCTCTTCTTTGATCTCCGTGAACAGGCGGATCTTCTCCTCATTGTTCAGAGAAGGAGCCTCGCCCGTGGTTCCGCCGATGACGAGCCCGTCATTACCGGCATCGATCAATGCGGACGCCAGCTTCCTGGCTTTTCCGTAGTTGAGAGTACCGTCCTCATCGAACGGCGTAATCATTGCTGTGAGCAGTCGGCCGAAGTCAGTCATTGCCGTAACCCCTGGTTATATAGCCGCCGATTCGTGACTGGCGGCGGTTGCGGTGTGTGAGATTGTTGGAGCAGGAACCTTACCGGCTCGGCTTAATGCAACCCCGTCGCACCGCTTCGTCCATGATCTGGAGTGCATTCAGTGCTGCCCCTTTTCGGAGGTTGTCGCACGCAATCCAGAGTGCCAGGCCATTCGGGTGAGAAGCGTCCTTGCGAATCCGACCCACGAACACCTCGTCCTCTCCCGATGCCTGAGCGGGCATAGGGTAGACGCTGGCCTGTGGATCGTCCACCACGGTGATGCCCGGGAACTCGGATAACAACCGGGTCGCCTCGTCGCGACTCATCGGCGCATCGAACTCGACCTGTACCGACTCGCTGTGGGTTACAGGCACGGGAACCCGGACGCATGTCGGAGATATTGCGATCTCGGCGTTATGAAGGATCTTGCGGGTTTCGTTGATCATCTTGTGCTCTTCGCCGGTGTAGCCGTCCTCTGCGAAATCATCTACCTGCGGCAACACGTTGAAAGCGATCTGGTGAGGGTACTCTCGTGGATTCACCGGCCGACCTGCGAGCAGATCTCCGGCCTGCTCGTCCAGTTCTCGTACTGCCGCAGCGCCCGTGCCGGACACCGCCTGGTAAGTGGCAACCGTTACACGCTTCACAGAATTCGCCTGTCCAAGCGCCGCCAGCGACATCGCAAGTGGCGTGGTCGTGCAGTTGGGGATCGAAACGATTCCCTTGTGCCACTCGAGGTCGGCACCGTTCACCTCGGGAACGACCAGCGGCACATCCGGGTCCATCCGGAAAGCCGAGCCGTCATCGATCACGAGCGCACCGCGCTTCACAGCTTCCGGGGCGAGCGCCCGGCTCACGTCGGCGCTCGCGGAGATGAATGCGACGTCGACGCCTTCGAACGAATCCGGGGTCGCCTCTATAACGATCAGCTCCGTATCGAGATATGGAATCTTTTTACCGGCCGACCTTGAAGACGCCATCGTGATGATGCGCTCAGCCGGATAAGCCCGGTCTGCCAGGAGATCAAGTGCCACCGCACCCACGGCACCCGTGGCGCCGACGATGGCGATAGTCAGGTTGTTGTCAGACATTGTGAATACCGTTCTATTTATATGAAGTACGCAATTTTAAAGGGCCGATCGGTAATCGTGAAATCCGATCCCGAATGGCGCAGTGCCGCTGTCGTCGTCATGGGCCCCATTGTCGGGGGCGCGTGACGTCGATCAGGAGTTCACGATTTGAGGGCAGCCCGTAGGCCGAGTCGCCGCGGTTCGCCTTTAGTCAGCGCCCGCGGCTACGGCTTGGCCGGGGCTCGAAGGCCCAGGACCTGGTCGAGCCCGATCATCAGCCCGGTCAAGGACGTCACTCGCTTAACGGCCGCCAGCACGCCAGGCATGTAGCAGTCACGGTTGATCGTGTCGTGGATGATCGAAAGCGTCTGTCCGGAGGTGCCGAACACCAGCTCGTGCCGTGCCATACGGCCGGGCATACGCGCACTGTGGACATTAACGCCACCCATAAGCCCTCCGCGGACCTCGTCCAGCGTCACTTTTTCCGGCTCGTTATAAGTGAAATCTTCGTCACGTCCTACCCGAGCCGCTTCCGCGATAGAAAGCGCTGTGCCGGACGGTGAGTCGATTTTTGCTTCGTGATGGCTTTCTATAAGGTCGGCATAACCGAAATGCGGCCCGGCGATCTCAGCCAGGTACATCATCATCACAGCGCCAAGGGCAAAGTTGGAAGCGCTGATGATCCCGATCCCGCCGGCCTCTGCAACTGCACCCAGTCGCTGAAGTTCGCCGGACGGAACGCCGGTAGAACCGGATACAACGCGGACACCTGCGCCCGTGGCTGCCTCCATCGCTGCTACGGCGCCGCTTCCGTTTGAGAAGTCCACCACCACGTCGGCGTCTACCTTCTGTAAAAGCTCGGCCAGTGATGCAGCCAGTGGAACCGGGTTGCCACCCGGAACCGAGACGGTATCAGCTGATGCGGCGCTGTCTGCGCCACCCACAGCGGTCGTGCCGGGGTCGCCGTTTACCGCACCGAGGACGGTCTGTCCCATGCGGCCAAGCGCCCCGTTTACGACAACTCTTATCAGCTGATCCGTCATTGTTTTTTTACCTATCTTGAGGGCGGGCCCTGTCGACGTTCGCCATCGAAGCCACCCATGCGCCTTCGTGGTCCGCCGCCGCCGCCATCGCCACCGGCATTGTCACGGCGCGGTCC
>Ga0257122_1002008_pt1 | contig 13294 bp, 4 predicted proteins | sample SI106_120metaG_FD_190146 | JGI IMG/M metagenome (GOLD analysis project Ga0257122, IMG submission 190146) | Marine microbial communities from Saanich Inlet, British Columbia, Canada - SI106_120 | ecosystem: Environmental > Aquatic > Marine > Inlet | place: Canada: British Columbia | collected... | reverse complement strand
GATTTTTCGTGCCGGGCTGAGCCCTGTCCTTTTTCCCAATGTAGTCCTCCTGACCGTTCATTTTACCATTCCTTTGGCCTGGAGACTCTCATTCAGCTGATTCCAACTACTAGGCGGGCAAGACAATGTGCTTGCCGATGGAACAGCACATATGGTCTACGTGGCCCTCCAAGCCGACAACCAGGAAACGGGAAGCGTTGTCCGCAGCTCGACGTATGGAGAAACGTGGGAAGTGATTGGTGGAGCATGCGGAAAGACAGCTATTGAGGAAGACTCATGTGTTGAAGTCAACGGTCTAAGTCCTGAAACGCGCGCACTCAAACTAGCAATTGACTATTCCAGCGCAACCGACTCCCGTCGCCTCCTCGCGGCAACCAGCTCTGGCCTTTGGGTCTTCAACAAAGAGGGTAAGGCGACCTGGTCTCAGATTATGGATACAACCTGTGGGTTGAGCGACCAGAAAGTGATGGATGTGCTCACAATTTCCACCCAGCCCAATGGCGCATTCATCGCCGTACAGGATGGCAATAACGACGGACTGAGCACAAAAGTCTACGCCGACAGGCATGGATACGATGACGATCTAGATGAGGGTATCTATTGGATCAAATGGAATGATACGTTTACCACGATTTCCTGCCAACGATTGCAGGGCGAAGGGGCTGGTGAGGTTCCCGTTTACAATCCGACCAACCTCGCTATTTCGGTCAGTGAGCAAGGCACATTTCTTTACGCCGGCGGTTCCTTCTCCCAGTGGCCCACCGTCCACCGCACACCCGTCGATTTCGCTGCCGAAGACTTGAATGCCCAATGGAGTCTGGTATTCGACCTCTATTACAAGGAAGAGGACGGGATCCGAAAGTCCCGCAATAAGGACTGGGTCAACGATGCTTCGGACACTTGGTGGGATTCCTACCTCCCACTTCACCCCGACTACATCCCATATTTCAAACTCGATGCTATCGAGAAACTAACCATTGGCGATATTTGGGTCAGCCCCGCAGACCCGACAAAGGTACTCGTTTCTCTTATGGGTGACAAATACGAACACAAGGCAGTCTCCCAGCATCTCTACGTCTCAGATGATCAGGGTGCGAGCTTCGAGGTATTCGAAGCCTTCGAGGGTGAAAACTACAAATCAGGCAAGCATATGACGAGCAATATCAGTGGCTCCAAATTGCTCTTCTCTACTGGCTGTCAGTCTTTCTTCATTTACCGCCTCGACGATTTGGGGTTGGGGGCCGGTACACTCTAGCCAAATGCTGCTAAGATGGCGGCAATGGCGAATATGTCTCAACGATCTGAGACCCAAGGCGTTGGCAGACATCGCGTGGTCCTTCCATTGATGTGGGCCCTCCTGATCTCCGCCTTAATATTTGCCGCCGCCATGGTTGGCGCTATCTCTCACAACCGCGCTCTTCTCATCGATGAGGCCAGCGAACTGCATGCCGCGTACAATCAGGCTACGGGCAAACACCATTATCGCGACTTCGTCGTCGACCAGCCCCCTGCCTATTCGTCGTTGATCGCCCCCCTCATCGCACCCGAGAATCCAATCGCGAGTGTGCGGCGAACCCGTATCTTCTCGTTGATAGTCGTATTCATACTTATCGTACTCGCAACACTCTACGCGAAGCGGATTGGAGGCTCTACCGCTGCCGGGCTTACCCTCATGAGCCTTCTTCTTCATTCGACATTCGTTGAACGAATCATTGAGATCCGCCCAGAAGGTCTGGCTATTGTCTTAGTCTTGTTGGGCTTGCTCGCGGAAACATCATCACTCAAGCAGGTTCGGCGGTTTTCACTTCAGGCCCTGCTCATCGGGACTGCAAGTATTCTATGTCCACAATTCATCGCCGCAGCATTCGGTTTCGCCATGCTTTGGCTAAACGGGGCGATCGGTCATCGGCAAGCCAGGCTAATTTGTATTCCCCTATTACTATGCCTCCTACCGTTTGGTCTTCAGTTGGCAGTAGTTGCCTCAGGCGGGGGTTTTGCAGCGTTTACCGAACACGCTATCGTACTTCCCTTGACTGCGTTGTTCAGCGGTATCGAACCACCTGTCCCCCTTAGTCGCTACCTTCTGCGAGAAGCCCCGCGCAACCTGGTATTTTCTGTCCTCGCCATCGTGTTCCTACTCAACGGCATGCGCCTCTATTTGCGGGGTCGCGAAGATAGCCATTCGCTCCTACATCTCTCGCTCGCAACCGCGTTGATTGTGGGATTGGTGATCATGCCGAGACCCTTTCCACCTACCCACCTACTTCCGATCCTCGTCGGCAGTCTGCTAATTGGTCGCGCCATCTCTCGCTTCATAGAAAAGAGAAGTGCCGTTTTCAAACTGGCAACGGTATTGATCTATGCCGGGGCACTCGGCATAACCAGTGTGCCTCGACTGCTGGATTCAATGCCCGCAACTATCCGACTGCAACTCGACACACTTCGCCTCATACAAGAAATAACAGCCCCCACAGAAACCATCGTCGATTTTGCGGGTCTATATTTCCGTCCAGATGCCTACCCCCATTTCAGCATGAACGAATCTGCTATGGCTACGTACGGTAGAACTGGCGGAAGCCGAATCATCGACAAATTGAGGCAAACAAAGCCCATCGCTTTTCTGCGCAACTATCGCACCCGGTGGTTGCCCGAAGCCGACCGCCAATTCTTGCGCGAACATTTCGTTCACTATTGGGGCTACCTCTTCTTGCAGGGGGTTCGCTTCAAAGATCTAGAGAAAGGCGACACGCTACATTTTGAGGTGTGGCATCAGCGCGAATTCGAATATAGCGGCCCCGGTAAAATCCGCGTCGACGGTCAGCCCTTCAAACGCGGAGTGTTAGCCAAAGGGCCACACAAACTCGTCGCAGAAAAAGCGGTTCAGAACGGCAGACTGATCATGGTGACCTCCGTTCAGCCCCCGTCGTTCTACGCCCCGCTACAACCGCTTTTCGACCACTTCGACTGATCAGCTAGAAGACTGCCGCAAGAAAAGCGACGCAACAATATAGTCCTGCTGCAGCTCGCAAGCGACGTCAAAGCGTGTGCCCACCGGAAATTCGGCACTCGCCGACTTGCGCAGTTCTCCTCGAAAGGATGTGCTGCCTTCATCATAGATAAGACACGCGTCGACAAAGTCGAGATAGATTTCCTCAATGGGGTAGAAGGCCTTGAACACCGCTTCCTTGGCGGAGAAAAGCATTTTGAGCCGGGCATTGTCGTCGGCAGTCCTGCCCGAGAATTCTTCAGCGCCCCCCTGAATCCAGGGCAACTCCTCGGGCAGACAGATATGACTGGTTATGCCCATATCAACCTGGCGACTCAGTTCTTCTACATCTAGTCCAACGCCAACGTAATCGGCCTCCCTCGCCACGGCTGCAGCGGCGAGGTCTCCCGCATGGGTAATCGTTCCGACCCAACCCTCGGGCCAAATGGGTTCGCCCCGCTCCCCTTTGAGTACGGCGAAATCACGCGATAGACCAGCCGTCTCAAGAGCGCGATGTGCCGCGAGACGCCCCAGCGTAAAATGTCGACGGCGCACCGCCACGGCCGCCGGACTGAGCAACGCCCATTCCTCGGCTGCCAACTTCGCCTCGCCTTCCTCACCACTACGAGCGTAGGCAAAAGCGATATCGGCGGGGAAAGGCGATTTATGCGCTTGGCTCATGAGTTGGGAAGTAGCCAATCGACGAATTCGGCCGCCCAACTTGCGCCATCACCCTTTGCTGTATCCAGGAGCGAAGTCAGTTCGCCCAGGTCATCCAGCAAAGTGAGAACCACCGCCCTTGCCTGGTCGCCGCATTTGTTTTGCCAAACGGCTTGGCGAGCGGCGAAGTCACCGTCACCGGGCAATGGTTCTTCATCCCTGGGTGCGAGCCCGTTGACCGCTTCAAGCAAGAATTCTCGACGCTCAGCATACGGCAGCGCTTCGAGTTCGTCTGGTGCAATAGGCCGACCGACGACATAATCCTGTTGGCCGAAATCAAGAGGGAAGTCCATCGTTTTGAGGAGAGGTGTCACCGGTAACCCCCCAGCAAATCGCACGGGGATAAGTGGGAGCCTCAATGAGAGCGCCAAATCCAAGAATACGGAGCTCACCCTTTCGACATTCTGGCGGCAACTCAAACCCAACTCGCCTTCAACGTGAACGAATAGCGAATGTCCATCCTCCAGCATTTGTGCCTTCAAGCCCTCGAGGATGCTGAGCATGGATGCCGGATCTTGCTGATCGAAGTACACGATGCCCCGCGGATAGTCTGCGCCTGGATACCGATGCGATAAGTCATCCAATTTGCCAACCCATCCCGCGCGGTGCTCTGCCTTCGCAATGGTCAACACGTGTCGCTGCCCCAACGCGGAAATGAGGGTGGGAAAGAGCATGGATTCGATTTGCACCTGGTGGTTTGCGAGATAAATCGCTGGCCCATCAAGCAGATCGTAAAACGCCTCACTGTCAGTCAGACGTATTTGACGGACAAACTGATTGCAGAAAGCCTCGGTTAGCCGCTGCCCGAGCCACGGGTCCATCGCCAAATGATGCTCGCTATAATCTTCCAGCAAGCTGAGGTCTAGCGCACTCTTGCCCGAGCTTTTCGCGACATAGTCATTTCCGTCCTTTTCAACGGTGACTGGAAAACGGGTAAAAGGCGCCGATAGGACAGCCGCGTCGTCATCCTCCTCGACGCCGTCACCCCCGTTACCGTCGTTACTTATGACAACCTCTTGAGGATGAACGGAGGCAATTTGGGCGACATGGTCTTTAATCACCGCCTTGCGTGTCTTGTCCGCTAAACTATCATCGTCAGACAACGCGTACGTATGGGCAACACTGCCCTTCAGCCAGTCCTTCGCCAGATAGTCCATTTCGCTGAGCCGAGTTGTCGGTTGACCCGCTTCTTCGGCAAAACGCGACAGCCCCACCCCTTCTACAAAGAAACGTTCCTTGAGAAAACTGAGTCGTTTTTCCCGTGAACGACCGTGGTCACCCATTGGAACCAATACCTCTACCAGGTCGAATTCAGCCCACACCACCTCGTCGCGAATCAACTGAATCTCAAAACCGACAAAACGCTCACCCTCTACGGCAGCGCCCACCCGGGCCTCGCAGCGAATCGCCCCCTCTTTGGGAGCCGGACCAAATAATTGCAGCCTCCGAAGTTTGTAGGGATACGCCAAATCCTCATCGGAGATATTCTTTGAAATTCGCTTGGCCCATCGCCCCAAATTATCGTGGGGTATGCCGTGAACCGCTCCATCTAGAAGCCCTTGGTTGAGCAAACCAAAAGGAACCGTTGGTGCCGCGGCATCCAAAATCGCAGCCGACCCGTTGCTGGAAATCCGCAGGTCTCTCAGTAATTGAAACGCTGGCCCGTGAAAGAGTGCCCCCGAAACGTAGGGGTCTTTTTCCGCCCGACTTGGACCCTCCAGGTGCCAAGCCTCCGGACTGTCGGGATAGGCTGCAGCTAGAGTAACCGTGGCCGAAGCCACAACGTCATAGCGAGATAGTTCCTCGCGCGCACTGTCTCGCCAAACCTCGAGCAACACCTTCGAGCGAACCGTTCCATCGGCTTGCTCGATGCGTTCAACGACCCGCTTGCGCAAACGCCTCGGCTCGGCAAAGGAAAGCCATCCTTCAAGAGCCACATCCTGAATATCCACGACGAACCGCGGTTGGGCCGGATCCGCATCGCATTCCCCATCGACAGCGGCTTGGGCAAGCCGGTCGACCATGCTCATCAGCGGCAAAGTGGGCAGGGTATAATTGGGGCAGTGGTCCAAAAGCCATTCGTCGACTTCAGGGTCCAGAACTTCCACCGCCTCGATTTCAGGCCCAGTTTCCGCCTTTGTCCCCGTTTCACCGCTGGTGCCAGCCACAATGCGCATCCCCATATTGGTCGCTTGATAGATACGCAAGCCATCGACCCACAGCCAGGCTTCCGCTACAACGAAGGCGCCGCGCTCGTCACGGCCTTTTTCTAGAATATTCAATTCGGTGGAAATACGCTTCTTCTGGGGGGTGACCTGCCCTCGGTACTTCCACGTTAGGGGGCGGTCCAGTGCGATGGCTTCAAATCGCGGATTCTCTATACCCTCGCCCATTTCCTCGTGGATCATATAGAACTGCAGTAGTTGCAGCATGGCCTCGATACCGAGAGACCCTGGCTGAACCGGATCCTGAAAGAAATGCGCTTTGAAGAACCACTCGGAATACTCGACTTTCTTTTCGGCGCGCAGCCGCCCAAGACCCGCGGGCCCACCGTCAGGCCAATAACCGGTAACACGGTCGAGCATCAACAACATTGGTCCAGCTAGACGCAGGATTCCTTCACAATAGCGGGACGGCCGTGCCCTTAGATCGACTGCAAAGTCGTTAGGAACGTCGAGCCAAGCGCGCTCTTCATCTGTGGCCGGCATGCCAACCTGCTCGGCCAGCGCTTCCGGAGGAAAGAACCCGAAGCTGGTATCGGAGCGAAAGATCTCTCGCTCGTCGCAGAGGCAAATATACTCGAAGGAAACGATAATCATATCCTTCACGCTTGAGATACTCTTGATGGTCGTGCGGGTCCGCAGAATGCCGTCGCCCCGCCGCAGTTCCCCGCTAATTGGGCCCGAACCGTCGAGGTTACGAAAGCAGAGGTCCTTTTCACTGGTGCCAGGACAACCGATGAATACCGCAAGCCAACCACAGGGTTGGAGGGCAGCTTCCAGCAGAACACAGAAGGGCATCACCGCAGCACCGTTCTGCTCAAAATACCAGGCATCGTCGGGGATATCGTATTCCAATTCAATGCTGGCACCCGGCTTCATCGAGCCCATCACCCCTTTGATCTCCGTCACCCGCGACATGAAATGGTAGGGCGGCCCGGGCAAACGCGCAATTTGCCGGGTGCCATCGAACGCGCGCCCCAACTCACCAAATGCATCCGATGGTTTTCCCCACGCACAAGCCAGCAACGACGCGTAGCCGAAGCGGAAGCCGTCAATCTCAGCAACTGCCTTGTTGCTTTCATCGATACGGGCCAATAGCTGCGGGCGGTCGGTCAAGGGCCAGTCCGGAACCAACCTCAAGCCCATCCGACGGCCATGGAAAATCTTCAGACCATCGGAGCTACCGAGGATATCCGCGTAGATCGTGGGCATCGGCCCATCGATGATCTCTTCGACAAAAACCTCATAGGTCAGCTGCTTGGACTGGGGCGTAACCTGCCCCCGACAACGCAATTCATAGGTTTCGTCGGGCACAGGGTCAAACCGCCAACCGTCCCTATCGAGCGTATAGCCCATGCCCGTAATGAAAAATGCCATCGCCTGCAGGCAGCCTTCACACATCAAGGTTCCCGGCATGCATTCGTCGTTTTTGAAATGACCGTGAAGGTACCAATCGTCTGAGCTCAGGTCATTGGTTACCTTCAGGTAGCCTCGGCCCCAAGGGCCTCCCTGCGGATCGAAATCGTCCACCTGTTGCAGAAGCTGCATTTTTCCCGATTGAATCTTGGGCGTTCGCGTATGGGTTTGCGCAAGCTCAAAGCCCTTGCCAAAACACGCGAGCACATCGCCCTCTGCAAAGGCCTTGACCTGCTCGGCGCTAAATTCGCGATGCTCACATTCGACCTTCGGCGCATCGAGTCGCGCATCGCTTTGGACTTCTGCCGTTTCGGCGGCCCATAAGATGCCCTGCGAATCGGCGAGTTCTTGATCCGTAAAAAAACCAGCTTGGCCGTTGCGAACCTTCAAACGAAGTTCACCGTTCACATGGCAGTCGTAGTGAAAAAAGAAGAGCCGTACGTCGCCAACTTGAGCGTGGCTATCGATATGAATCTCGTAGCTGAGCGTATCGCCCGGTTTGGGAAGCGTGCCGTGGTAAGAAAGGTCGCAGCCTAAAAGACGGTAGACGCGGTCCCCTTTGTTTAGAAAATCAATGCCCATCCACGATGCCAAGGTCAAATCGGCCTGCCCTGACTCGACCACAATTCCCGCCGGCATACGCCCTTCATTCAGATACCAGGCATCCCAGTGAATATCGGTTTCGGTCCAAATGGTTCCCTTACCCAGCACACCGGCTTCAGCGTCGATTCCCGTAATACGGTCAACTAGGAGCAACGGCCCTTCGGGCAAGCGCACCTGACGCACATAGGCATCTTGCTTTGCGAAAAGAGCGCCGAAAACATCCGATATCTTTCCTGTCGCGAGTACCTCTAATTGTTGCCGATCGAACTGAGGGCCGCGGGGGCCCGAAGAAGCGAATGACTCGACTTCAGGCGGCCGTTTGGCTTCGGGAACAGGTTGAATCACCTGCGGTGCTTGAACCATGGCCGACGCGGGAGCCCCAGGCGTTGGACCACTCGGGGCAAGGGCGCGAAGTTCAGCCATGGTGCGATTTCTGCCCTGGAGAAATCGTTGGTGCAACGCTTCCTGCTCAACCAAGAACTGTTGATGAGCCCCGAAGATCCGCTGATGTTGCTCCAAAGCGGCCTTCGCCCACGGGGAAAGCTTGTCCGCACTGGCCGATTGCGGCAATGGCATGGGGGGAAATGACGGCGCGGTTACTTCCGCGGGCACGTCCCCGGGTACATCCATCGTAGAGGCGATAATCTGCCGATTCAAAACGGAGGGCAACACGGGTGCGGCAGGCATGGTTTCCAACTCGGGACCAACTTCCGTAATGGGTGCCGTCGCTGACTGCGGAAAATGCACTATGCCGGGATGTGCCGGATAGCGTCGTTCAGCAACGTCCTTTTCGAAGACCGCCGTATTGAGGGGCGCCAGCGCCGCATCCAATGCTTCAAGGTCCACGTTCACACCGGCCACCGCCAGTTGGGCCACCACATCGACCAGTTGCTGCAACGATGACCGACCGCCCCGATCCATCGCAACACTCAGGTATTCGGATCTGCCACCCGCATCGTCAAGCGTTCTTGCGATCCATTTGCTGCAGCCGTCACGCGGTCCAAGTTCAACAAAGATACGTACACCGTCGGCGTAAGCCTTTTCGATGAGGCTTGGAAAGTCGACACGATTCAACGCCATACCCGTCAGGGCTTTGGCTGCATTGTCGGCTGATGCCTGATAGTGGTCTAGGTTCGCCACCGAATAGTAACGCAAACCTTCAACGGGCGTGGTTTCACGATGATGGATCTTCCACCAGCTTTCGCGGAACGGCTCAACCTCGCCGCAATGAATCGCCACATCGTAGTGCAAACGATATGCCCGGCTCTTGCCTAGCTTTTCTACCACGCGTTGACACGCGACGGCTTCTCCACCGATCACCACATCGCCCGGCGCGTTGACAATGGTCAGGCGAACCATTTCTTCTTCAGCAATAGCAGCTTCGACTTCTTGCCGATCGTAGAGCAGTCGCCAGTTCTGCCAATTCACCTTGGGCGTATTGATCAGGCCAGCTTTCCGCCAAGAAGTGGCGATGGTATTAAACGTACCGCCGAGTTCGGTGGAAAACACCCCCGTATCGATCAGATCTTGATGCATCTCGTCGATATCTCGCCAGGCTCCCGTGGCGAAAAGGGCGTTCGTTTCTCCAGAGCAAAATCCGATAGTCGCTTCTGGCCGCAACCCCAGCACGTCTCGACAAACGCCATAATGCAGATAGGAGAGAAACGCGCTGCCCCAGAGTTTATCCTCCGCCACTACCCGCGACTCATCACCCATATTCTTAGGATCACAATTCTCCGGGTCGTATATCCACCCCGCAGCCTGCTGCAACCTCACACTCTGACGTCGTAGTTTGTCTACCTGCTGCGGAAAAGCTAAAACGAGTTCACTTCCCATTCCCGGGTAAGACCCCGCGGGACCGGTGAAGACGAAGGCTAACTCTCCTTCCAGGGGACGGCTGCGATAGTAGATGCCCGGAGCCAATGTCACGGCCAACCCTTCATCCTCGGCTTCTACCGCGCCACTCAGCATCTCGATGGCCAGGGCGAGTTTGCCATTCTGTTCGCCCGCCGTTTTGCCGGTAACGGCTAAAGCGTGGCCGCCCGTTCCCCCTGGAATGCCCAACTTCAGCAGTTCGACCAATTTGCTTCTGCTTTTGGCGCGAAAGATCAAGGGCGTGCTGAAGTCTTCCATGCTCAACGGTGAAGCCGTTGTTTCAGCATCGGCTTCGACACGCCAAGCCATCCGGTCATCATTCCCAAACGCCTCGCAGTCCAACGATACCGAGGCCTGTTCGGCCTCCCCCAGCCATGGCAACGCACCACCTTCGTTCCCCAGAAGGGCCACGGGCGTCGCCCGGTGGTCGACGGCTAAGACCGCAGCAGCAAATTGCATCAGCCCGGATGCCGCATGGGCATGACCGAAAAGCGCGTTCAACTCCTTGGTCGAAGAGATCCGCAACGCCGCAGCAGTACCATCGACAGCAGCTGTTTCATCAACGATGGCCATGACGCGATCACCGTCGCGACGTGCCAGGTCGAGACGCTTGAGCGCGATCACCAGCGCTGCGTCGCCCGGCACTCTTTTATCTTCGGCCAAGACAGCGTTCGCCGCGCGGTGCACGGGTTCGCAGCAAATATCCACCGCGCCAACAAGCGCCAATTCCAATTCATCGGCGCGCAGCGCGTCTATCGCCAGCTTAAGGGAAACCAGCCCTGAGTGTTCTTCCGCGGATACGGTAAAACTCGGACCCGCTAAATCGAATTGGCTGCAAAGCCGATTAGCTGGAATATTGGGCATTGCACCCACAACACCAGCAGCCCGGCGAAGGGCACCGATTTCCGCCTTAGTCCGCTCCACCCAGTCGTGGTCCAGAGGGTCTGATCCCGCCTCCTGCCAACGCTTGGCCCAATCTGCGAGACGCCACCTTGCCCCATAACGCGCAACCTCGGCGTCACACTGCATCCCGATCAGCGCCCCTGTCTTTTCGCTGGGAATTTCCCCCAACCGTTCGAGCAACCGCCAAGCAGCCCCAAGCACCATCAGCTGCTGTGCGAGCGTCTGGTCAAGGTCGTTCGGAGGGAATCGAATCCCCTGAAGGGGAAGCGTCACATCTTCCGCGAAAGCGCCGGGGCCCTGCTCACCTTGAGCACGAATACGACTATGTCCGGAAAAAAGGTCGCGACCGAAATCCGCAACGCCTTCACCGTCGGCAGCGAGTACTTCCAAACCGATAACCGCGACAGGTGCCTTGCTTTCGGAAGGACGCGACCGCGCAACGGACGCACTCGAGGATTTGAGGGGTTCTCTCCATTCTTCAACGATCAAATGAGCGTTGTTGCCGCCAAAACCGAAATTGTTGATTCCCGCTCGACGGAGTCCTTTCGACTGCCAGGGTTGAGCGGTGGCAAGCGTGCGAAATCCCGACTGCCCCAGTTCATCGAGGGGCGGATCGGCATGCAACGTGGGCGGAAGCGTTTCAGCCGACATGGCTTCGATAACCTTGATCAGTGCCGCGGCGCCTGATGCGGTGATCAAATGGCCTAGATTCGATTTTAAAGAACCAATGGGCAACCCTTCGTCGCCTTCTCTGCCGCCGTCTCTACCAAAAATACGCCGCATGCTGCGGATCTCAATGCCGTCACCCACGGGTGTTCCCGTAGCATGGCATTCGACAAACGAGATATCTCGGGGGGCAATACCACTGAGTTCGTAAGCCCGACTCAACGCCCGAACCTGCCCTTCTTCTGATGGTGCCAAGAGGCCGCCGGCCCGACCGTCGTTGGATAGACCGATGCCACGGATAACGCCCCAAATCTTGTCGCCGGCGGCTTCTGCATCGGCGAGCCGCTTGAGTGCCACAAAGGCCGCCCCCTCGGCTGGCACCAGACCATCTGCATTTCGATGAAAGGGCCTGCTTTGGCCGGTAGCGCTCATCGCCTGTAGTGCACAGAATCCGACGTGAATGAAAAGATCGTCGGCGCGATTGACCCCACCCGCCACAAGCAAGTCGTCTTCTCGCCGTTGCAAACGATCGCAAGCAAGTTTGATCGCGTAAAGCGAAGAGCTACAGGCTGCGTCAAGACAATAGGCGCTACCTCCGAGGCCCAGCGCCTTTGCAGCGAGTCGTGCGGGCAACCCGGACATGAAACGGTTGCGGGGGTCGGGCCGTTCAATGCCCAATAGCGACTGGCTCTTTCCGCCAAGAAAATGCGATTGGCTAGATAGCCAAACCGACTCCGCAAATTGTGATAGCGACTGCGACGGATAGGAGAGGTTGCCCACGATAAGGCCTGTTCTGGCCAAAGGTGCAACGCCAACATCGTAGCTGCAATCTCTGAGCGCCTGACGGGTACCATGAAGGACCCAATGAAAAAGAGGGTCTAGGGTTTCGAGTTGTTCAGCCGGTAATAGATAACCCGCTGGATCAAAGATATCGCTGAAGCCGTTGACGTAGCCGCCTCGGTCGGACCAACTGCAATCGTCCGCGCGCTCCTTTGCATCGGTCTTTACCAATTCGGGGTCGACGCGCCAGTATCCGGTGGGCGCGTGGCCGATCAAATCGCAGCCCCCTGCGACGGCTAGCCAGAGTTCGGATGGGGAAAGCGCTCCCGGCAGAATGCAAGAACGACCAACAATCGCTATCGGTTCAAACGACATTCACCTAGTGCTCCGTCCTATTGGAACAACGATCTAAGCACTCGCGCGAGGGCTATTGGCATTCTGTTCAGTGCTTTCAATGGCAATCGTGGCGATTTCGTCGACGCTATCGACTCGGGGCATAACGCCTTCCCCGCCTACGAAAAGCACTTCGACATCTGCGCCAGGATCGTCGTTGAGTTCACGCAGCAACATTTCCGCGCCCGCTTCAAGTGGAATCAAACTGACGCCTTGCTTCTTGAAAAAACCACGCAAGGCCGGATTGACCATTCCCCCGTCCCACGGCCCCCAATTTACGGATTTGACCAGGCAGCGACCATTTCGTCGGCCGGCTTCCGCCAAGGCGACTTTGTTCAATACTTCATTGGCCATCGCATAATCGCACTGACCGAAATTTCCAAAGCGTGCGGCCACAGAAGAAAAAAGACAAAGCGTTGTAAGCGCATCATCTTCGGTGGCGAGCAAGAGCGCTCGAAGGCCAAGTACTTTGGTTTCGAATACTCTGGCAAACTGTTGCTCTGTCTTATCGGCAATTCGCTTATCGGCCAATACCCCTGCGCCATGAATCAGACCATCGATTCGGCCCCAACGGGCCCGCGCGTCGTCGACCACTTGCGTAACCGCGTCGACATCCGTTACATCGACAGGAGCATAAAGAACCTCAGCCCCCGCCTGGCGAAGGGCATCAAGGTTCGCACGCACCTCGCGTTGAGCCATGATGCCAGCGACTTGCGCTCCGATCTCGGCA
>Ga0257122_1002007_pt1 | contig 13307 bp, 11 predicted proteins | sample SI106_120metaG_FD_190146 | JGI IMG/M metagenome (GOLD analysis project Ga0257122, IMG submission 190146) | Marine microbial communities from Saanich Inlet, British Columbia, Canada - SI106_120 | ecosystem: Environmental > Aquatic > Marine > Inlet | place: Canada: British Columbia | collected... | reverse complement strand
GTGAGGATCGGGGGATCGGGGGGTGAGGAAATCAACCCGGGTGAGGATCGGGAGGATCGGGTGAGGATCGGGAACGCATCGGCGTATCCGCCCTGCGACGCATCGTTGGCACTGGCCTAACGGCGTTTGAGACGTTGACGATAACGCTCTCCGAGCGACTTCGCTGTCACCTTCACGAACCGAATCTCCGCACCTACCCGAGATGAAGAACTGCCCTTGATGGAACGGATCGTCATCGCCGGACCGGGATTGTCCATGATGTTCTTGCCCGTCGTCGTTCTCATATCTGCGAGTTCCGATAGAGTGCCGCGCCCAATGAAGGCCCAGGGAAAATGGGGTGTCCTCATTACGCGGAGCTTTTGCGCCCAGCGTTCGAGCAAGTTGATGTTCTTTGCCTGCTCCGGTAGCGCTTCCCGCAAAGCCGCAAATACCTCGGGCCGGCGGTCTTCAATGGATACCTCGCCCCCCCACCCCAGCGGTCGCCACGAACCGATGAAGGCAGCCTTGTTCAAACCGTCTATTGCGCCACAGCTCAGGTCAAAGGTCTTCTGCAAACCCGCATGTGACTTCACTGCCGTTTCCAACGCATTCAACCATTGAAACTTCTCACCACGGGGCGCTAGGGGCAAACGGTGAATCCACGCCGTGCATCCGTTACCGGGCATCGTCTTTTGCGCCAATGAGCGTACGGGCCACGTCCCATCCTTTGCGTCAGAACCCATTACGTATTGGCCATGGGCGGACACCGATTCCCGGAACGTTCGAAAGCGCGCCGTTTCGAGCGGGCTAACCCAAATGGGGAATATCTCATTGCCCTGCCATCCTCGGCGATCCGTACCGCTCAGGCGCATTGTATTGGGATTCGTGGCACCTATTCGGCCTCGGTCCCATACGGCGTCGGCATGCCCCGCTGACGCCGTGATACCGATAACGCCCGGCTCCATCACCGCGAGTACGATATCAGAAGCCGCATCCGTTGCCGGAACCCGAAGCTGTGGTTTTGAGATTTTTGCACCACGCTGCGAACGGCTGACGTAAGTCTTGGTGACGATTTTCCACCCAGTAATTTGATACAAGAGTTGCACGCGTTCGGCTGGTGATAGAAGTGCGAGCGCCTTTTTCTCAGCTTCCGTCACATTGCCGTCCCCGCGTACCGCGTTGAGCACCGCTGAAGCGCCACGAGATAGCAGCCGCGCTTCGGCATTCGTCTCTAGGGAGCCCGCGAGGCGTTGCTCGAATACCCCTTCCTGCTGGAGGACGTCAGTCGCGGCACGGTGTGGCGCTGCAAAGGCCGTGTAGAATAGTCCCATGGCAACGCCCATCGCGATGCTCGTAAAGACAATCGTTGAAATCTTGTTCATCAATCTCTCCCAATGACCGGACCGGACCTGCCCTGATACGGCGCCTCGCGGAGACTTGTTGCATTCGACGTGCCAACATCTCGAGGATGTGGCCTACTTAGGTATATTGCGTAGCATTCACCGGATTAGGCACCCGAAACGCCTTACGTCGTATATGTTTACGTCGTATTTCCTTTGCCTCCCATCACGCGTTCGGACACCTGAGGCAAGAAAAAAAAGAAGCTGGTATCGTTGATACGATCTTCAGGAGTGGCAACTCGTGTAGGCGGGAGTGACGGGAAAACGGAGTTCGGGCGGGGGCTAATTGCTCGAGACGAACCAGCCCTCAAGCGTGCCTTTGCCATCGATGTTTTCGCCACTGCAAACCAGGGGATCGGCCTCTCGCTCCGCTTTGCTGATCACAAAGTCGTCCCGGCTTTTGGCGCCGAGTTTTTCATAGTTGGCGAAAATCGCATCGGGCATGGCTTCGAAATAGGAAACGAGTTTGAAGCCATCGCGCCCCGCATCAACGGGGCCGTTGTCGGGGGTCATAAGGCTAATAGAGATATCGGAGGTGGTTTGACTGCCCCCGTGAGTACCCAATAGTTCGCCGGCTTCTACTTTGTCGCCAACGGCCCTGGCTGGGCTTAGGTTCACGTGAAAAATCTCGAAATGAACGGCGGGGTATTTCGTGCTCTGAATCCAAACCTTGGTCCCCACCCATTCGTTATATAGGCCGACGATGGTGCCCGTAGCAGGCGAGTAGATTTTCACGGTGGACCAGTCGACCCCGGCCTTGGGTTCGAAATAGTGTTTCATATTCGCACAGCTTTCGAAATCGTCGCTGTAGTCATGCCCCTCGGCCGAACGAAACTTCGAAACACGACCTATTTGGCTCGAGTCGATATAGTCGGCTTCTACGAATTCAGCGATGCCCAGTTTGGCGAAATCGTATTGCTGATCGTAAAAGCCGGGACATTCCCCCTTCACGCCGGTCACCGTCCAGCTTTCGTCGTAGCTATATGCCTCAGACTTCATGGCCCAACTACCGCTGAAGGATTTGCCTTCATCCGCGAGGATGAGCCGAATAGTCAGCGTATAGACGCCATCGGAATCCTTGCCGTCGAGTTCCATTTTGTCGCCATCTATTTTGGCGGGCCCCTTCCAAACCATTGTTCCGGTATAGGCCTCGAAGACCCAGCCATCTCCCTCTTCATTGATGCCCAGAGGAACGGGAACTTTGTCGAGGCCGGAGGTCACACAGTATGACCCGCGTTCCGGTTCGACATAAGGCGGTGCGGCATTGTCGACCTCGCACGCGGTGAGAGCAAGGGCGGTAACCAAGAAGCCTCCAGCGACCGCCGAATTGATTCGCGGGTATAGCATGGACTTAGTCTAGCGCGAATTGGATGGTAGTGACAGGAAGGGCGCTTCAGCCAGCAAAGATGCGGCTTCCATCGCACGTCCAGACCACAACGCATTCACCGCTGGCCGTGATGAGTTTCCTGCCACCGTCGACGAACTGAACGAAATCGCAGTGGGGGCCCATATGAAAGAGGCGGCCGAAGAAACCGGTGGATTCGCCTTCTTTTGCCAAACTAAGAACTTGGAGGTCGAGGGTCTGCAAATTCAACACCCCCACTTCACCGTTGGGCATAGCGCCCGCGAGAAGTCGACCGTCAGGACTAAGGGAGGCGTGTCGACCATGTCCGAGATGAAAGGGTTGATCGGCAAGCGCGATTTCATCGAGGCGGAGATAATTCATACCCACCCCGGCCGGACGACCAACACGAAGAACGCAATCGCCTATGCCCATCATGCCCACCAGGCCGGCGGCAACACCTATCCACAGGGTGTCGCCGCCTCCTGTATTTAGCCGTCCCAGCCTTTCGCCATCGCTGATGCGAAAGAAGGCCGCACCGTCATAGACGCCGAGCACGATGAGATCGCTCTTTTCGTCGAGGGCGGTGAACTGAACCACTTCGCCCGCTTCTTGAATACTGCGCAAGACCTTGGCCGCTGGGCAATCGAGGATGGCAACGGTTTGGTCGGCGCGGACAAAGCACGCAAGCCGCCCATCGTCGCAGCGAGAGAAGCGGTTCGCCTCATAGTGCGCATGATGTGCGTCGCCATAGGCGCGCTCTGCCCCGCCTGGCACAATGCAGGAATCACCATCGGGATAGGCCAACAGACTGATGCGCTGTTTCTCGAACGGAAACTGGATCACTTGCAGGGCTTCCGCACTGGGCCGACCGGTGCCCAATTCATAAAGTTCAGGCGGCTTGTCCCAAGCAGTGCGGCGCGCTAGGTATCTTCCCGAGAGCCCCACATCCAGCTCATCTTCACCGGCGATTACAAACTGTCGTGGGCGCGGGTCGGGACAGCTCGCGACATTATCAAAGCAACTACCGCAGACAGGTTGGTGACAGATGCCACAGGCCTGCTCCGCCCCCAGCTTCTGGCAATGCGCGCAGCCAACGGCACCGGCGGCCTTATCTAATAGGAGCTCAGACATGATTCGCCCCCATCATGCCTGAAAAAGGAGGCCATCGAAAATAGATGCGCAACTTTCATACGAGTGAGCCGGGCCGCGAAGAAAAGCAGAATAGAATAGGGTCTTACTTATTTACCATATTGCAGAACAAACGACTGTTGTCACCGATTCCACCGACCTTCCACGCTGGCCACCCTTTCTCTGGCGACTTCTTTCGGTAAAAGGACATGCGGTCATAATGGCAAGCTGGCTTTTCTTTTACGTCTAGCTTGCGAAAGCAGACGAAGGTGTCGACGGTCTCTTCCTTTTCGCCATTGGCATGGGTCTCTTTGTAGACCGCCTTATTCGTTCGAACCTGATGTACCTTGAATTTCCCCGAGAGCTTAGCTTTCGCATTGGCGATCCAGGCCTTCTTGAACTTCTTCTCCAGTCCTTTGTTCCGTTTCTTTCCCTTGGGACATTTCAGCGATTTCAGAGCTGCGAGCGCGATGGCTTCGACTTCCACGCCCTTCTTCTCCATACTCGTTAGGTTTTCAGGTGTCTATGCTGTTCCGTGTGCGACCCAGCAGAGCGTATTGACCAGCGCCATCTGTTCCACCGTATTGCACGGGATATCCAATAGCCGTGGGCTCGCCACCACCAATGACAGACAACGTGCGCGGGATATCGCGACATTCAAGCGGTTTTTGCTGAAGAGAAATTCGATATTGCGCGGCAAATCCTCGGCCCCCGAGGTCACCATGGAAATCAAAACGACCTGACCCTCTTGCCCCTGAAATTTATCGACGGTGCCTACACGTAGGTCGCTGTCGCTACGAGATACACCACCTGTCCACCCTTCAACCACATCGCCTAGAACCCGCTTCAGCAGATTCACTTGCGCATTGTAGGGCGTGACAACCAAGATATCGGCGGGGGTGAAAGCGTGGCTATTTCCCTTGTTGTCGACATAGTGTTGCTGCAAAAGGCTGCGGTAGATATCGGCCAGGGCAGCGGCCTCTTCTTCTGAAGATTGGCTGCAGCCTTCGTGCTCAACCGATACAAAGCCGATGCCCGCGGGCTGCAACGCGTCGTGACAGTCGTCGTTGAGTTCCAGCTTCTGTTTGGCGTTTTCGGGCCGCGCTTGGAGCTTGCCTTCGTAGATAGCATCGGAGATGAAGGCGCATACTTCGGGATTCATCCGCCAGGTATTATCCAAGAAGATTCCCGATTCGGGTGGGATGGTGGCGGCCCCCTGTAACAGATAGTCCAGGGCGGAAAGGCCTGATTGTCCCGGATGTGCGCCCTGAATGGGTTGGCTCAACTGCATTTGGTCGCCAACAAGCACGATGTTCTTTGCAGCCGTGCCCATGGCGATCATATTGGCTAGAGCCACCTGCCCCGCTTCGTCCACGAAGAGCACATCAAGGGTTTGGTCTACGGGCTCGCGCGCGAAATGGTAAACGGTGCCAGCGACAAGTTGGGCATCACCAGCGGCAGCGGCGGCGTCCATATCTTTGGGTTTGAAAATATCGCGGATGAACGTACCCGCGATATGGGTTTCAGGCCGGTCCTTATCCGAGCGTTTCACGCCGCTGAAGTTCAAGCCCACTTCCGCGGCGCTTTCTTCGACCCCCTTGAGTAGATTATTGATGGCCTTATGGGAATTGGAGGAAACACCCACCCGCTTGCCCTGACCGAGCAATGCCACGATGGCCTTGGAGGAAATATAGGTTTTGCCGGCACCGGGAGGCCCCTGGATAAAGAGGTGGCTCTCCTGCAAATTGCTCACCGCGCGGATAACGCCCGCTTCCAGGGATTCACCATCGTGCAGGATGGGCTGCCCCGCTTTCTGTCCCACAACGCGTGGAGGCTCCCGCAAAAGGACGGAAGAAATGGCGGCGTAGGGGCCGGAGCGCAAATCAGCCGTGCCCTGCACTGCGGCCGCGTAACGTCGAACGGCGTCTATCTGATTACGGTTGTCGATAACCTCGTTGGGAATCAGCGTAAGTATGGTTGGCACGTCCATCTTATTGCCGAATTTGAGCTGCAGCTGACGACGATCGATATCGAGTGAATGGATCGGATTGAGCTTCTTGTTGAGTTCGGACCAAATCACACGTGACCCGGCGTGCAGCTTCGTTTGCTGAGCAGCAAAATTGTAGGTATGAAGCTTCGACCGCATGATAGGTACGGCCGGAACCTGCGGATCCAAGACCAGCCCAGCCAGACAATCCATGTCGTCCAGCAAGTCGAGATAGTCCTTTTCCCTGCGCTCGAAATGCGCCCACCACTTGGGCTTGTCTTCCCGGCGGTGAAAACCGATCAACAGCGCGACCAGCCCACGCGCCGCCCAATCGGCTGGATCCATTTCCTGATTGCCACGGGCCCTTAGATCCACCTGCAATTCACGCTGGGCGTCGGCCGCCTCTTTCTGCCGCTGCTTCTTTTCGTCGGTGAGCCCTTCGCCCCCCACGAAGAACGGACGATCAGCCGGTCTCAACCCCATGAGCCAATCCCTCAATTTGAGGGTCGAGATACAATCGATTTCGTTGTAGTCGGCTATCTGTTGCAGCAAATGCTGCTCGGGCTTTTCACGCCACGCATTATAGATGACGATACTTTCGGCTGCCGTCTGCACATCGCCGGCGCGTTTTTCCATATAGAAGGTTTCTAGATTCTTCAGCGAATAGCTCGGTTCGGAAACCCGTATGCCCTCGCGCACAACTTTGTAGAGATCGATGAACTTCTGCTGGCGCAGCAAATCGTCGAGTTCATCCTCACGCGTACCGTAGCGCATAGCCAAACGTTTTAGCGCCGTTACCTCGTAATGGTTGTAGTGGTAGATGAACGCGCCCGGATAGCGTTGCAAACGCTCGACCATGAAGTCCATCGCCTGTTCGAAGGCAACTTTCTCCTCTTCATGATCATGCCCCCAAAACTCGCGAAAGCTACCTTCACCCTCATCCACAAGCCAAAAGCCAAAGAGATATTCCAGCCCGTCCTCATAGAGCGGGTCACCTTCCATGTCGAAAAAGAGGTCGCCTGCATCGGGCTGAGGCATGCGTTCGAAACCGCGACCTGGATCCGTCGCCAGAATTTCGTGATGGTCTTGCCCGGTATGGCGCTTCTTCAACTGCAGTGCCGCTTGGGCCCGCAGCTTGGTGAAACTCTCCGCTGCGAGTTTTCGAACCCGCAGGTCGGGTACCGATTCGGCCAAAGCCTGCAGCGTGAGGACCCCTTCCTTGACCAGTTTATGGATCTGCGAGCGGGTAATGCCAGCGACCTGGCTAAGATGATCATCGGCCACCCAGCGCGCCTCACAGCGTTCGCGCCAATGACAGAGCCCGCAGGATCCATTGGGCTCGGGATAGCGCTCCGGCGCCCCATCTGCCATGAAGGCATCAAAGGCCTGAACCGCCTGCCTGTAATAGTAACGGTAGTCGTCCACGCGAAATGACGCCCGACTTTTGTCGCCCAGCACCAAATGCATATGGGTCGGCTCTTCACCCACCATGCCTGCGAGGTAGTCGGAATAGGCGGCGATTTGCAGCACGTGCTTGGGCGAAGGCGTGCGCGCCAATTTGGTATCCACGACCTCATAGCCGTTGAGGGCCCCGGCCGGCTCGCCATTGGATTCGGCGCACCTCTCGACGAAATCGGCCTGGCCACCCCAGGGCGGGGCGAAGAATGTGGCCTGAAAGACAACATCTGCGCCATCGACCATGGCTTGCCGCGTTTTACCCGCCGAGGGCTCCGTATCATAGTCGTTGGGGATTTCGATGACCTTGCCGCCACCCGCTTTCAGCCCATTGAGATATTCGGCCTCGTGCTCCAATCCCTTGTCCGAGATGAGCTTGGCTGACGAGTCGTCTTTGGTTTTCAGCAGCTTTTCATCGAGATTGCGGCGGTCGAGTTGGGTACGAACCCGGCAGCCTAAAAAGGCCACCAGATCGCTCGGTGAGTACATCACTTGGTCGCGATATTTCCGCACGCCAGCCTCCTGATCAAAAAGCCGATAGTCGACAATAAGCTAGGAGCAATCGTAGACAGGATCTCCTACAAAAGCCACCGTCGCCACCCTCCCGAAGAGGGGCCATTGCCATTAAATGGCGATTATTCGAGTCTAATTCCGTTCCGTGTAGCAACACTGCACACTTCCCAGGAAAAGTGGGCCATTAGCGTGTACACTTAGGAATTACACCAAGACACTTATCCGAAGGAAACGCATGCGACGCCCACGAAATCCACTCTTCACCGCCTTCATCTGCGCGGCCTTCCTCGCCCCGCTTTGCCTGCCAAACCCAGCCGAAGCCATTCCCAAGAATGCGGAGATATCACTTTATCGGCTAGGGCAGGAACTCGGCTGCGGAAAGGGCAAAGACGGGATAAAGGGGATCAAAATTTGGTGCCTGGCCACGAGCTACATCAAAAAGGGCAGAGCGCCGCGCACTCCCGGTACCGGCGTGTTTTACGGCATGAGCGTAGCGCTTCCAGCGAAAGGCCCCTACAAGCCTGCCCTGCTCAAAACCCTGCATGCATCATCGATGCTCTTTTCCATGAATCCGAAAGCGCTGAAGGCAAAGATATCCTCTATCAAACCATCCAACGATAAAGAAAAGAAGGAGCTGCTCGCGTCACTCAGCCAAGTGACCAACGTTCTCCGCGGACGGATCCCCAAATTCAACCTCAAGCCGAATCTAGCCAGCTACCTGCTGCAGCTACAAAAGAACGCCAACTATGAGGTGAAGAAAAAGAAAAAGATGTGGATCATTCGAGGAGCCTCCACCGCCTACGTACGCCGAGTGGGCTTTCGGGCGTGGGTTGTAGTCGAAGTGCCCAAAACGGGTTCTGGCATTTTCCTATCGCTCTTCACCGATCGAGCCTACGTACGTTAGGGCACCGAGCGTGAGTCAACCGCGTCAGTTTTGATTTACTTTGAGGTCGTCGGCGCCCCCACACGCGGTAAACACAAAAACGACGATGACTCCGAGTACCGCCCTAAGAACCACACCTTTTTCGGATATTTACTCGAAGCCCAAATAGCTGAATACCGCGTCTATTCGCCCGTTTTGATGCGGAGTTTTGGCAGTCGTTTGCGCAGCTTCTTCAGCTCAATCCTGGGCACAAAGGTGTGGGCTATTTGAAAGAACCGTAGACGTTTCAACTTCCAAAGCGCCCTCAGGCTTTTGATTTCTGACTCAGTCGCCTCGATGAGAGATAGTTTTCGCAGACGCGTCAGCTTTCCGATTGGGTCCAGCGTTGGAATGGACTCCCCAAGATGCTCGAGGGTCAAATCAGTTATGCCCTTAAACCGCGCTAGCCCTGACCAAGGTTTCAGCATGATGTCGCCGCCGAGATACATTTTCTTCAGGGCCGTATTCCTGGGCATATTGGTGAAGTCGAACGTTGTGAAGGCGGAGCCGTGGCCTTCGAGAGAAAGTGAGCGCAGTTTGGGAAACCGCTTCATAAGGTGTCGGCCGTCGAGAGCTTTCGTGGGCATCTCTTCCGTGCCCGAGCAACCATGAAACCCTTGAACAAGGGTGAGAGCCCGGACACTTTTGGCAGGCGGCATATTCTTGAGGTCGAGTGTATTGCCGCTGATTCGAACCTTCCGCAGCCGGACCAACCTTTGGATACTCGGCATCTTCAGGTGCTCTACGTTGACTTCCAGGATTTCGAGTCGAACCAGCGATTCAAGAAACGACAAATCCGGCGACCCTAGGACTTCCAACGAGAGCTTCTTCAGCCGCTTCAAATCCTTCAAAGGCTTAAGTGATTTTGCTGGCAGGGAGAGGTCGAGTTCCTCAAGGTGCGTAAGTCCGGCCAAGAACGAAAGTTCAACTACCGCGCGCGGCTTTCGTGGGCCGGTTCCGCTGAAGCGGCCGGGGACACAATGTTCCTGTCGGATTTCGAGTTTTCGGAGCTTTTTCAGGCTACCGATGGCGGCGTAGTCGGAGAATTGTTGCCCTGACAAATCGAGCGAGCGCAATTCAGTGAAGGACGATAGCGTGCGCAGGCTTTGCTTCTGTCCCCGCCTCCCCGACGTTCGGCAACGAAGGGTCCTCGTCCCAACCGGCAACGTCTGTCTGCAGAATGTTACCTGCGCGGGCGCCGCACTAGCAGCGCGCAGCGGCACAACGCTAGCGACAAGAACAGCGACGCATATATGACCCACCATTCGTGACACGCCCTACTCCGCTAGCCTGAGCCGGTATGGTACGAAATCGTGGAGCGAAAGGCGAGAAGGGGGAAGGCGTGGTCGCTTATCAGCGCGATTCGCTACCTTTTGCCGAAACAATCGTAGTGGCGAAAGAGAACACTGGCTTGTTTGTCCGTGTTCCACGTCTTTATTTTGGCAACGCGTTCTCTGAACGGTAGAGACATCAGTTCATTCAATGCACAATCCGCCAAGCGCTCGCCAAAGGGACAGTCGTAAGCCAGACCCATCAACTGAAGTTCATTGTCGTATATGGTAGCCATAGTTCCACACCGCGTTGTCGGTTCAGGTAGACGCTTGTCACTGGGACCGCCTGCCTACCTATAGGGTAGCACGCCAATGTGCAAAGTGGACTCACACCCATTCTACCTTCTTTACATAAGCAGCAACACCGCTCGCCAAAAAGCCCAACGATTATCCACAACGTGAAGTCACCGTGCACACTTCGGCCAAATACGGGCGGGAATATTTCGACAGAGGGAAGCGGCAGTTGCGCAATCGCGGTCATAGAGCCTCAATCCTGGTACTTCCTGGGCGGCTATCGCTTGTGTGGTTGCAGTGTTAGACTGGATCAAACGGCGGCTTACCAGCGCTGGGGAACAACCAGATGAGCAAGAAGCAGCATACCGCGCAGCAGATCATTACCAAGCTGCGACAAATTGAAGCCGCCCAAAACAAAGGCGTCGCTGTCGCCGAAGCGTGTGGCAAGCACGGCATCAAGGTGCAGACCTTTTATCGCTGGCGCAAAGAATATAGCGGGCTGCGCTCGGACCAGACGAAACGGTTGAACTCCGTCGAAAAAGAGAACGCCGAGCTCAAACGGAAGATTGCGGCGTTGAAGGCGGAAATCGCCGAGTTGAAGAAGTAGCGCTCGGACGCTGTCCGCAAGGCAAGGCTAGCTCCCAACAAGGGCTATTTTTCTATTCATTTCCTACCCACAACAAACTTGCTGGACAGGGATATCCTTCATGTTTACGGCCACTAGCCCTGCTTCAGCCGTCGAACGATCTATTCATCTATCTATTCAGTCAGGTGAAAGTGAACCTGTAGGGCTACGACCTCGGTGCGAAGCGCAATCCGCCTGGAAGATCGCCTACGTCGATAATGCCGGGGATTTCGGTGGGTAAAAGACCAGCTTTGACTTTCGTTTTCGCCTTCATCGCACACTCCTAATTGTCTATTTGCTTCCTAACAGAGCAAGCACAATGCCAACCCTAAGCATCTAGAATCATTCAATGCCTGCATTCGCATAGGCCAACGCGGGGGGCGGGGGGTCAACGGGGGTGGACAATCATGGGGCAAAACGCCCCCCCTAAATCCGCTGCGATTTCCGTCGATAAGGCCTCTAGGAAAAGGAGACGCCTCGATGAACAACCGCACAAAGTCCATGTACGGAGGACTTTCTCTGATTGCTTTACTCGCGATAGTTGGCGCGGCATTTAATGGTGCGGCAACGGGCGGTGCCGGAGGCTGTGCTGGCGGAGCCGATTCTTCGGACCAGGAGACGGCGACTCAGAGTTCAGCTGCCCTATTCGGCTCACCGACGCGGACACAGAATTGTGAATACGGTGAAGGCACGGCCGGTCCCAGCCAAGTGGGGAACTACGATGTATGCGCGGGTGAAGATTTCTGGCTCCCGGACAACGCAGAAGATTCCGCGCACGTTGGTGTTTGGCATATTCCCGTAGATGAAAACGGTGATGCCGACTACGACACCGACCTCGCCCCCACAGTCCGGCTGAATTGGAATCTTTCGAATGCCGCGCTGTATGACGAAAGCCATTCGACATTCGCGTCCAAGGCACTGCGCCGAAACCTCTATCGGCATAGCGAAACATATTGCATTCACCTTTGCGAAAATGTCGTGGAATGGACCGCTGGAGTCTGCGCATTGAATACAACGTCGGAGTATCATGATTCGGGAAGCGTCTGGGACCTACCGTGGTATGCCTACAGCGGCGTGTGCAACCCCGCGTTCAAACAAACGGCCGAGTATCAGAAACTGCAGCGGAAGATCATGATTAGCCTCGGTGAAAGTGGCATTGCCAATGGCACACTTCCGGCAAGTTGCGGATTGGATACCTTCAGTTCTGCTATTGAGGCGTATATCGATGCGAACAATACGGCCAGCGACGCTACCTTACTGAAAGCGAATATCCAGAGCGGCATTTTGGACAAAGCAGACGATTCACCCAACTGGTATGACAAGACAGCCGTCAAAGCCTGTGCCAAGGAGCATATCGGCAACGTACTACGCGCAATCGATGGCTTTGACATGATGGACCAAATTTACGCTATCAACTTCACCCACGAGGGCGGCGTTCTGTGGAACTGGTACAAGTTGGGATTCAATGCGAGTCCGGGCTGGGCAGGTCGAGACGCAATGATGGAGAGTTGGGTAGAAGCCGTATCCGCAGCCGTCGATGCGTACGAAAGCAAAGCGTCGCGCCGCGCCAGTATCAAGGCGAAGTTCTACGTCAACTTCTATCATGGTCGCGCTTTCAAGGCCCAGGTTGCCGAAGCGATTGATACCGGCATGGGCATTGGCGAGCATTCCATGAATACAGGCTATGCCTTTAGCTACCTGCAACACCTGCCGCATATGACGTATAACCAAAGCGACAAGCGCTACGATATTTCCTACACCAACATTCCCCCTGTCGTGCATACCGACATCGAGGGTTTGCATAAAGCCCATTCCGATTTAACGCTGCGGTCTGAACTCAACACGTGGGGGCAATATCGTATCTATCGTATGGCCGCCCTTAGCGAGGTTGCCCTCGGCTACAATAGCTTTACCAACACGGGGTCACTGATTCCGTCTCAGGGATACTATCAAGACACCTATGGCGGCGAGGGCTGCGATTCAGCAACCGGCGGAGCGATTATTCCCACCGGTGAAGGAGACGAACGTCGGTTCTGCAATTTTGATTATGGCCAAATCGACGGCACGCTTATCTCTGGTTCGGGCGCCCTCGAATTGTATTCCTGGCTGCGAAAGTCCGCTGGTCGCCGGCCAAGAGCCGCACCGGAAGCGTATTGCGCGTTTCACCAAACAGGTGCCGAGATACCAAGCGGCACGGACTTTCATACTGAGATCAATACCAACAAGGCGAGCGAACACTGGGGGCAGTTGCATACCTCGCCGCAGTACTCGCTTAGCTATCTAGATTTTAGCGGCAAGTATTTTCACCACGAAGTACGAACCGATTGGCAGTTCGCGCCAAAGGTTAATCACTGGGGCCGCTTCTGCAAAACAGTCCAGTACAACGCT
>Ga0257122_1002005_pt1 | contig 13316 bp, 10 predicted proteins | sample SI106_120metaG_FD_190146 | JGI IMG/M metagenome (GOLD analysis project Ga0257122, IMG submission 190146) | Marine microbial communities from Saanich Inlet, British Columbia, Canada - SI106_120 | ecosystem: Environmental > Aquatic > Marine > Inlet | place: Canada: British Columbia | collected... | reverse complement strand
CTGGTGCGGTTGATGGTATTGTAGGAGGAACAACTCCTGCTGCTGTTACTGGTACAGTTATTACAGCTAATACTAATTTTGCTGGTCCTTTAACTGGTGCGGTTGATGGTATTGTAGGAGGAACAACACCTGCTGCTGTTACTGGTACAACTATAACAGCCAATACAGGTTTTTCGGGTAATTTAACTGGTACTGTTGATGGTGTTGTAGGAGGAACAACTCCTGCTGCTGTTACTGGTACAACTATAACAGCCAATACAGGATTTTCTGGCAATTTAACAGGAGACGTACTAACTACAGCTCAAAATAGTATTACAACAATGACTGGATTAACTGCAGCGGGTGCATCTGGAGTAAATACAACCTTTACTGGTCCAGTTGTAGCAAGTGAAGGCGTAGTATCTACTGGTAATGTTACAATGACAGGTAAATTTCTCAAACAATTTTAAATTATAAGTTTTCAATAATAATAATAAAAATAATCATATTCAATAAATATAATTATTACATAATTGATATCCAAAAATATATACAAGAAATATATATAATGTCTATTGCTACTCTTAAAAGAAAAACTCTTGCAAAATATAATAATTCCAGTGTAAATACTGGAGAAGGCTTTTCCCTTAACGGGTCATACCGTAATCAAGGATATGTAGGACAAACATCATTATCTCGTTCCTTACCAAGAACACTTATGAAAGGAAATACTCCTCGCGGTCACGGCGGTTGTTGTGGAACATATAATATTACACCCATCGTTCAATCTGGAGTCACCTCAACTGAGGATAATAGTGTCATCAAACTATCTGTAATGAATACTATGGGAATGTTAGATACTCGTTTATCATGTAACCCATGCAACACAGTCAAACCCGATAGTAATCTCAACGCAAATACACAAGGTGAACATATTTCTCGTAAACAAAAAGAATGTCTATCATGTGACACCAATAATGATAGTAGTTGTACAAGTAGTTGCGGTAAACCGTGTATTTGTACAAAACCTGAGCGTACATACATGCATCTTTCCAGCAGTGACCATATACATAATTTACGTCTCGCGTGTGTTGCAAATGATATTAAATATGTTCCCGTATCTGTTCGTAGAGAACCGATATATTAATTTATTATACTCAATAAAAAATTGATATTATCAAACCTACATAATAAAATCATTATACTATTTTATTATGAATTCACAAACTACTCCAAAAACTCTGCAACGCGATGTATCCACAGAACAATCTTATTTAGACGCATACATAAAAACATTTGACGAAAAAGAGTTGAAAGCATACAATATTGCAGTTGAACACCTTGGTATGTCATTTCAATTAGAAAAAAGTATTGGTTATATTGCATGGAAAAAGGAACAGATTGGTACATAAATTACTCCTTGAATGGTATTTTTGTAGTTGTCTTTTTATAATCTTTATAACTTAATACCTGATCTTGTACCCGTGTTTCACTATTGAAATCATCCAAATATTGTGATGAAAATCCATTCATTTTATTTGCTGGTTTTTTCATACGTTGTAATAAATTTATATTATACAGCTTACCCATATAAATAAATCGGTTTTTACATTTGTCTTTATTTTCTATTTTACCAACTACGTCTTTTTCTTTATCCGTGTCGTCTTGTTTGTTAGTCTGCTTAGATTCTGTTTTTTCCGTTTTTTTACTATAATCTTTTAATTTTGCAAATACCGAATTATTTATGGTAGTTTTGGTTTCCTTATTCTTCTTTTTTGGTGGTTCAATATAATGAATTGGAATCAATGCAGAAGGGGTTTTAAACGGAGTTATTTCATTGTCTACAAAGAAATCTCTACATCTATAAGCTAAGCAATATTTCATTGCTGCAGCATTCAATAACGGATATGATATGGTATTTGTATCACAATAATAGACAAATCCTAATTTATATGGATCATAATACATGATTATATTACCCCTCGGTGTCGACTCGTACAGTATTCTACGTTTCCATTCCATTTCAAGTTCATTGATTTTTGATTCTAATTTTAATATTTCTTTCAACTTATCCTTTTCATAAAAACAAGAATCTATATTGTCATTGTATGTATTGGTTGATTCATATGTTTTTAAAAATCGGTCACTATGCAAATCTATATATTTTTCTATAGCACTTTTGGGATTTTCTATTGATTTTTTCTCTCCAAACATATCACACAATTTATCAGTTAATAAACTGAATAATTGGTGTATATTTTTACGGTTAACATATACACAGCGTAATAATATTGATGATGCAAAAAAATAATATGATTTCATTATAAATATATATTTCTTTCGTTTTATGCCCTTTATTTTTATGTAAATATGTTTATTTATTTTTTTCTTCAATTTCCTGTTGTCTTAATGCCAATAACTCTTTCATTTCTTTGTTTAAAAATGGCACTTCAATGCGTTGATAATTTTTATACTGATTGTCTGGATGCATACACACTAAATACAATGATGTTACTGTCTTACCATACTTATGTTCTAATATGGTCTTATACATATTTAACTGCAAAGCATAATGCCAAAAATTGGTATCTGGTAAATGAGAAATACACGGAGTCTTGGCAAACTTTCCATATTCCACTTCATGTTTAATTTCTTGGCATCTCTTCCAATCATATATCTGTAATGTACCATCAGGATTTTCATATATCATATCAATTGAACCTGATAATTTATATTCTTCATAATATACCATCCATTCTGTACGGTATGGAACCAAATGTTTAAAATCCTCAATAAAATTATTAAAATATCCATATTCAAGACTATTGTCAGTTACATCCATTCCATTGTAATAATATTCAATATTATTATGCATATTCGTTCCTGCACATGCTGCTCTATCACGATTATCATCCCACATCTTTTTTATTTCTTCACGGGTTTTTCCATAATATTTATACGTTGGATTTGTCCAGTTTTTTGACTTCATCATTTTATCAATGATGGCATCCGCATTAAATTCTTCAAAATGCTGATGATTCCATGTTGTTACAGATGTATATCCACCTCTATCGCCTAATACCGTATATATATGAGGCCCTTCCTCAAAACTAATATCCTTATCGCGAATATGTACATTCTTTGTTGACAAATACTGGAGTGTACCCTCATTCAGCGAAGCACCGTGTGAGTGGTTCATTAAAGCTGAATGACCGGGATTTTCTTCTGTAAATGATGACATAATAAGCCTTTCTCTATTGATAACATAAAAAAATAATATTATATTATATCAATTTTTTACAATGTTTATTTATGCGAAGTCTAATTCTACTTGTGTAAATTTCTGTTTCATTGATTTATATAATTGAAGCCGGACGTTTTGACAAATTGCATCGGTCGTTATTCGTGAACCACCCAATATCCTTTGATAATAGTCTACATACATATTTGTCCATTTTTCATAGATTTCTATCTTATCTACGTGTTTATCGTACCAATGTTTTTTAAAATCTATAAGAAATTGTTTACATATCTTCTTTAATTGATTATCCAACTCTTCCGTTGTTAATAACACCCAACATTGGTTTCCATTTGCATCACTGTCATATTTATAAAATGTATTGGTACGGCTTTCAAACGCTTTTACCGGTACATCACCCTGATATTTATCGATTGATAACTTCCATGTTGAAACTATTCCAGTTATTAAATTGTTTGTATATACATTATTAAGATGCAGATATACGTTTTGCAAAACGGTGTCGGTTATCCACTTAGTAAATGTAATTACAGGATTTTTTTCACTTGGTAATTTATTCAACCATTCTAAAATATTTATTTTACTACGTTTAGACAACTGTTGTTTCAATTGCATATTCTCCTTTTCTATACGAGCAACACGAAATGCCAACTCCTGAACTAATTTAAACATATTTTGAGCATCTGGAATTAATTCAGTTGAATCCATTTCATGTTCATATTCATGAATTGATTTTTGAAAAAACTTACAACAGGCTACATGCCGCTCGTAATTATATTTATATGTATACGTTTTTGTACACGATTGACATTTATATTGGTTCACGTTAGACATCATTTATTCATTTGTAAATATATATTCAAATTTCAATTTTTTGATGTTTATGATATTTAGTGATAATCGTACAAATAAACAAGTACCCTCACAACCTCGTGTACAAAATATATCTACTTTAACGAATAGACAAACTACGGCATATGCGTCCAGTCGTTTACAATCTAATATGTTTGCAAGATTACAAAATGCAACTAAATGCAAAGATTGCGGTAAATAATATATGGTTTATTTATATAATGAATAATAATACCAAATATTTGCTTTTTTTCCTGATTATGGTCTTTGGACTTATTATTATGTTTGATAGCCTATCCAAATTTGGCATCTTTGAAGGACTTGAAAATCAAGAGAATTCTCCCGACACTACCGTCCCACCACCAGACAATACTAATATTAATCCTGAACAAGCATCAACACCTCCAGCACCCCCTCAACCAAAACAAAAATTGGTTGCAACAAAAACACCTATCAAATCTCGTTCTTTTTAAACATTTAAACATCTGATTTTTATATTAGACTTTCATACAGAGTATTGTTTAGATAAAGTATATATAATTTATCCTTTTATATATTATATATAGAGTTATGACAGATTACTACAATAAGAATGAATTATTTATGGAACCAAAAACACAACAATATGGCAATCATATGGTTATGACCAATGTACACAAATCTACCAAAATAAAACACATCAGTATTGACACCAAATTTCGCGATGATTATGATTATACGCTACCCGCCAATTTTCAAATCGTTTTACCCGAAAGAGTGAATGATGTTCATTCTATGCGGGTAACAAACATGGAAATACCTATGTCGTTTTATAATATTTCTGCAAATCTTGGTAATAACTATTTTAAAATTATAAACGGCGGAACCACTACTATTATTACATTAGATGATAATAATTATGATGCTGCTTCATTGCACACGGCAATTAATCAAAAAATTACTCTTTCTGGATTATCATGCACAGTTACTGCTAATGGTCGTACGTCAATCGTCAGTAATACTACAAATGTTACTATCGTATTTGACATTGATAAATCTGGAAATAGTGACAAATTTAATTTTAAACAGAAACTTGGTTGGCTCTTAGGATTCCGTAAACAATCTTACGATATTACTGCTACTGCAACAACCGCTGAATGTACATTAGATATTTCGGGACCACGCTATTTATATTTAGCGATTGATGAATTCAACAAAGGTAATCAAAATTCATTTGTATCGCCACTTTCATCATCACTTATTAATAAGAATATTATTGCACGAATCTCTCTTGACAAATCTCAATATGGTTACGGTACTATCCTTCCTGTGAATACTTACAATGGTTTACTTGCTACTGATATACGTTGTTATACAGGAAAAATTGATTTACAAAAAATGCAAATTCAATTATTAAATGAAACTGGAATTCCCATGAATCTCAACGGTTATGATTTTTCTTTTTGTTTAGAAGCTTCTTGTGAATAAAAAATTGATAATATATATATTAAATATGTCCACCTATCTTAGCAATTATTATTGAATTTAATGGACATTTCTACTGATAATACAGTAAAACGTATTGTATTATCCACGTCTACCGACATTGCATGTAAACCTGTGATTGAACCAGACTTATCGCATTTATCCACTGAACAATTGTATGCTTATAATAAATTTACAGAAGGTGCTAACTTATTTATTACCGGACCTGGCGGGTCTGGAAAAACGAGACTTATTAAACATTTATTAGATTATGCACGGAATATACAACGCAATATACAAATTTGTGCAATGACCGGCTGTGCCGCTGTGCTATTAAACTGTAATGCCAGAACATTACACTCATGGAGCGGTATCAAATTAGCCAAAGGTTCTAATAAACAAGTTGTTGATTCTGTATTGAAAAATAAACGGGCGGTTGCACAATGGCGGAAAACAAAATGTTTGGTTCTTGATGAAGTCAGTATGTTATCAAAAAAAGTCTTTGAAATTATTGAAGAAATCGCCAGAAAAACTACCAAAAATAATTTACCATTTGGAGGTATACAGGTCATATTTACTGGAGATTTCTATCAACTTCCACCCATTGGTACCAATGGTGACCCCGATACGGACAAATTTTGTTTTGAATCTAATCTATGGTCTAGTGTTTTTACAGACAATAGTCACATTGTATTGACGACCATTTTTAGACAAACTGACCAAGATTATATCCAAATTTTACAACAAATTCGTGTTGGTAATATTAGTGAAGAAAGTTCTAATATTTTACAAGGCTATGTTAAACGAACATATGATGCGGAACAACATAATAATTGTGTTCCAACCAAACTCTTTCCATTACGGGCTAAAACCGATTATGTAAATTCTATGATGTTTTCAAAACTAAAAGAGACGGAACACGTTTTTACAGCCATACGAAAAAATGATTGTTCTACACACATTGAATCTAATAAACCACTTTCCACTGAATTAATGATTCGAAGCGGACGATTGTCCGCGGCCGAAGTTGATTATGAATTAGACCAAATGATTAATAACTCTCCATGTATTACCATATTACGTCTTAAAGTTGGTTCAGCAGTTATGTGTACTATCAATCTTGATATTGATAAAGGTATTTGTAACGGTTCACAGGGTGTGGTTATTGATATTAAACCTGACCAAACTACTAATACACTTATACCCGTTGTAAGATTTGCTAATGGAGTTATAAAACACCTTCATATTCATTATTGGCAATCGGAAGATTTTCCTACTCTTGCAGTTGGACAGTTTCCACTTTGTTTAGCATGGGCATTAACCATACATAAAATTCAAGGAGCTACTTTAGACATGGCCGAAATTGATATTGGACAAAGCATTTTCGAATATGGACAAACATATGTTGCGTTATCTCGTGTTCAATCATTGCAAGGGTTATATTTATCCGATTTTCAACCACTACGGATTGCTGCTAATCCAGTTGTTCATGATTTTTATGAAAATATACCAGATATTGACATGACAAACACTGTGTTCAATACTGTTTCATTTGCAGAATATGAACTAAAAGAAGAACCATATGAAAAAAACAATATTAAAAAAATTTCTCTATAATCTCTATAATAATAAATGGTTGCTGGAAGTATATTACCTATTACAATACATAACAATGAACTCTTTTTTTTATTTGGCAAAGAAAACCCCATGGAAAATAGTGCAAAAGGTTGGTCTGACTTTGGTGGACGGGTTGATGCGGGAGAAACAATATATAGTGCCGCTTTACGGGAAGGTGGAGAAGAATTAACCGGATTTCTTGGCGACAATCGTACACTGCGAAAACTTATTAAAAATAATGGAGGAACATTTAAACTCGAACATAATAAATACCACGTTCATCTCTTTTTTTTGCCATATGATGAAAATCTTCCAAAATATTACAATCAAAATCATGATTTTCTGTGGAATCGAATGGACAAAACTGTTTTAAATAAAACAAAATTGTTTGAAAAAATAGAAATTAAATGGTTTTCATTCAGTGAAATGGTACAAGATAAAAACCAATTCCGTAACTTTTATCAAAACATTGTTGACATATTTGATGAGAATAAACAAAAAATTATTACTTTCGCTAAAAATAAATCCAAACTTGTTCGTAAACACAATAAAACACAGAAACTATATTCATAAATATGGTTTTCAATAATTTAGTATAATAATACGTATTGCATTCATTGTATTATTATACCGCCAAACGTATCAAATAAAATACACAGTAATTGTATATAAATCTACATGTCCAATAATTCATGGAAACAATATGGCGGAATTAGTAAAATGGATTCTTTTAATACTATTAATGCCAGTACAATTATTGCTGACCAATTTGTATCCAGATCGGTACGACCGACATATCAATTATTAAATGGTACATTTGAAGTTACCGAAGACCTTATTTCGGGGAATTCTACTTATTCCAGTGTAGATATATTTTCGAATCGGGACATCTATGCTAATAATAAATTATTCTTTGGAAATAATATTTTCACGAAAGACGGGAATGATTTACCCACATTAACAGACGAACAAAAAATTACACATGCATATATCTACGGTAATGATACCAACATTGGTATTAATACTATTCTACCCAAAACCAGTTTTAATATTACTGGAACTATCGACTCAGTTACAGATATTTTAACAGTCGAATCTAAAAATGTTTTTATTCGCAATATCATTGCACAAAATAAAAATGAACACGGTATTGTTGTCAATGCTGATGACATTAGTTCTAACATTCTTTTTTATAACGATGTTTCTACCAATTCTATTAATGTTCCAGATGCCATGATTAAATACCAAGACGGGGGATTATTAACTACACAAACTACTGAACATATTCTATCTACCGCCAAAATTATACAACATGATTCGTCAGGTGGTACGTTATTAATGAACTCCACTGGAACTACACTTAATTCCTCTGGATATTTAGATGTAGATATTTCTGGAGAAATTAATTTTTACACCGATACTGGATTTATCTTTGATTCATCTAATGATTTTATTATTAACTGTTCAGGTGCTACATTATCATTTAATGACCTATCATCTAACATTAATACTACTGGTAATATTTTTTTCACATCAACTGGCCCTGATGGTTTGGGTGGAAATATATTATTAGATTCAAGTGGGGGTAATATTGAGTTTAATTCGGGTGATATTAAATTAAATACATTATTGAAATTTTCACCACCTGAACGTGGAGTTTCTAACGAATTATTACATAATGAAACTGTCACTTTTTATGATAATGACAACACTCAATTTTTACCTAATGTATATAACGACCCTACAATTTTGACAGGAAGTTCCGCTACCTTTATTGGTAAAGACCCAAGTGCAAATACTTTTATTTTTATGAACCCAGCTATACGAAAAGACGGCGGTGCAATTGGTGGAGGAATGGCTCCACATGATTCATCTCGTGCAATGACTGTTATTGGAACCACCGACTCCTCGGGGAATTATATTCCATCTCAAATGACTATTTCTGGTGCAAATAAACATAAATATATTTCTACTATGGGTATCAATACACATAAACCCAGAACCGAAGACTATGTTCTTGATGTAAACGGCTCTATGCATCTAGGAAATGGAGAAATCAATACAATTGCAGATAACACATATGAAATTACATCTATGAATTTCTCTAAAACACACCCTGATTATGGTATTGCAGTTGGTAGCCCCAGCACAAAAACGGGTAGTGGTGTGAACCAGACTGAAAATGCATTGTTATCAAGTGCAAACACTTTGAATGATCCTATTGATGTAGGTACATATACTGACTTACAGACAATATCAACCCGACCTTCCACCGGCACCGCGGGTGGAACTGGAGCAGAATTAACAATTGTTGCTTTAGAAAATAATATAACCAGTATTACGGTTACTAATTCTGGTAACGACTATATGGCAGGCGATATACTCACTGTTACTGCTGCCGTTCTTGCAAATACTGCTGGTCGCGAGACAGATTTAATATTTACATTAACCGCTGATCATATTGTTGATGTTGCCGAATATAACCAAATTTTATTATATACTAAAAATAGTGGAAAAACCTGGAATAAAAGTGATATTTTTTCAAATGCTGGTTTGAATACAGACACCGCAGTTACAATGAGATATATAGACGTATTTGATGCTTCATATAATTCTATTGCTGGGGAAGGTGGAAATTTATTCCTTAGTAAAGATTCTGGACAATCTTGGTATAAACTACAACTTAAAAATGTTAGTAATAATATTGAATATAAAACTATTAATATTGTAGAATATAGTTCTAATACACATCGTATTTTTATTTCCTATACTACTGGCGATTCAAATACTGGAACAACTGGAATTTACTATTTTGATTGTAATTTATCCACCCTTTTCCAAAGTAATACTACTATAGAGATTAAAACTATTGCAGATGATGCAACTGGAGGATATACCTCAACGCCATTTACTCATAATTATCATATCCATTCTGCCAGTTCTACAACTGAACGCATTTATTATGCAGGTAATGGTGGTACTTTTTCTTATGACATTAGTGATAATGATTTAAAACTTGAAAATGACACGACTAATTATAATAATATTTATGCATTTAATGATACTCATGCTATTGCAGTTAGTACTTCTGGTATTAGTTATACTACTGATGGTCTCAATTGGACACACAAAATTTTTGGAACTGACCCTAATGAATCTACTCACCTTGGATTATCTACTATGGTTTTAAATTCTGTTTTTATACAAAGTTTATCTAATGCCATTGCTGTTGGTTCTCAAGGAGAATTTATTCATTCTACCGATTGGCAAAATGGAGTTTGGCAAATGGTTCCTGATAATTTACTCAATTCATCTGGTATGCGTGACCGTATTCGTGGTTCTGATAACAATCTAAAATCTATCTCTATGCCCGATGCCGATACTATGATTATTGCTGATACTATCACTCCGTTTATTCCTGATACAAGCGACCCACATGACTTTACCCAGACTCAACTTGGATATAGTAAAATACAATATTGCTTTTTACCCAACTTGTTCAATCGTACCAACAATACTGTTTTGGACGTTTCGGGTAACATTGTCATTTCAGGAGATGTTGAAGTTTTTGACGGTGAACTCTTGGTCAACACTATTGACTATAAATCTCAAAATACTGCAGATATTTCTGGTACAATGGATATCGGCACCAAAACACATGTTGTTAATATTGGAAAAACAGATGAACGAACCGCGATTGAACCTGCAATTAACCGATTATTTGATACATGCGATTCAGTTATTAATATTGGTGTTACCGACCCATTAGTTTATGATTCTTCGTCTGTTTTAATTAATATAGGTAACTATAGTCAAAATGCAACAGAACCTACACGTAAAGCCAATAAAATTAATATTGGCGGCGGAAAGGATATTCTTTCATTGGGAGGAACAATTGTATATTCAAGTACCGAAATTTCCAGTTCTAAAAATAAGGGTTTTCAAATCAATGACTTAAATTTACATGATGGTATCAAAGTTTTTATGAGTAATAATGGTTTGACTGATACCGATTTACCTACTGGAGGTATCAGTATTGTTAATGATGAATATACATATACATTTGGTAATGACCCTGTAACTAATTCCGCATTTGAAACATATATTACTGACGTATATAAACCAAATAATTCAGGCGGTGGGGCTGGTATTCGTGTAACGGATAATCTTGACCGCGATGCTGGATATTTGGTTGTATCTGATGATATGAATGGGTGGGTCATGAAACCCACTAATGTTGGTTCAAACTCTATCAAATTTGATGTAAATTCACTGATTTTGAGAGATACTGGCGGTACACGTACCGCTGACGAAATTTCCTATGGTATTCCTGCAGAAATTATGAATGGAATTACCACGCTAACACGAACAACAAATGAAACTGATTCAAATTATGCATTGACAGTTCAACAACTTGATATTAATAACATATTAATTCGTGATTCTGATTCTACTGTTGGTGACCAAATTATTAACACAGATGTTACAGTTAAGGGCGATTTAGTTGTTGATGGTGAATTACATGCTACATCCGTGCTGAGTACTTATGTTATTAATACTACCACAACTGATTATGAGTTTATCGTCACTCAAGATATGTCTTTAGGTGGAATTTTATTTGTTGGTGGAGATGCTTCTTTTAATTCCAATATGGATATTACTGGCAAGGTTTCTATCGGTAAACATAATCCTGTTGTTACTCTTGATATTAGTGCTACTGATGCCCTTCGTCTTCCTATTGGAGAAACTGATGACCGTCCCATTTATAGAAATGATGTTGGTATCGGATATCTACAAATTAAAGGGGGATCTGATACTGGTGGTTCAAACCCAATACTAACTTCCAGTGTCATTAGGGAATACCTTGGTTCTATTCGTTATAATACATCAAATGAGCAATTTGAAGGATTTGGTCCCGGTGAAGCTTGGGGTTCTCTTGGTGGTGTTATTAATGTTGCACAAAATACCAAAATTACAGCGGCATCTGCTCCTGCCGGAACCAATAATCAACTACGATTCTATACAGCCAATAGTGATGCCGCTCAACTTCAAATGATTATTGATGCCAGTTCAGGCGGTGTTGCTATTGGAACTGGCTATGCTACTGATGTTAGTACAAACGTATTAGATATTAGTGATAATAGCTTAATTGTTGAAGGTAAAGTCGGTATTGGAACGGATAGTCCTAAGGTTATTCTTGATATTAGCGGTAGTGATGGCATTCGTATTCCTCACGGTAATACTCTTGCCCGACCAACTACTGCAGATGAAACAACTCACGGTGGTTATATTCGTTATAATGATGAAACTCATCAATTTGAAGGTTATGGTCCTGGCAACTCTTGGGGTTCTCTCGGGGGCGTTATTAATGTTGCACAAAATACCAAAATTATAGCGGAAGCTGGTCCTGCCGAAACCAATAATCAACTTCAGTTTTTTACTGCTCCAAAAGTTGGTAGCTTACATCCTAATTCAAACCACTTTTTATACAAAATAGGTACTTTGACGGACATTATGAATGAAGGAACATATGATCCGTTGGTCATCAGTGGTGGGTCTGGTTCTAACGCAACATTAAAAATTGTAGCTGATGCAAATAGGGATATAATCGAAGTTGACATTCAATCTACTGGTAATGGGTATATAAAAGGAGACATACTTACTGTTACTGCTGCAACTTTTGCAGCTACCAGCCAGCAAAATGGACGCACTACAGATTTAGTATTTACATTAACAGCAACCGGTGAATTGAACAGTGACGTTGATCACTTTAAAACTAAAATAGGTTCTTTGACGGACGCTATTACTGCTGGAACATATGAGAATTTGTCCATCAGTGGTGGGACTGGTAGAGGAGCATTATTAAAAATTGTAGCTGAAACGAATAATATAACCGAAGTTACCAGTATAACCGAAGTTACCGTTACTACTCCTGGTACTAACTATTCGGAAGGTGACATACTCACGGTTGATAAAGATGATATACCTGGTCGCACTACAGATTTAGAATTTACATTATTTCTAATTGAGTCTGATTATGAAAGTGATATTTATTTGGATCCAGCCGCTGATACAGATGGAACAATGGCTGAACGTATGATTGTTGATTCCAATGGGTATGTAGGTATTGGAACGACAACCCCTC
>Ga0257122_1001996_pt1 | contig 13337 bp, 10 predicted proteins | sample SI106_120metaG_FD_190146 | JGI IMG/M metagenome (GOLD analysis project Ga0257122, IMG submission 190146) | Marine microbial communities from Saanich Inlet, British Columbia, Canada - SI106_120 | ecosystem: Environmental > Aquatic > Marine > Inlet | place: Canada: British Columbia | collected... | reverse complement strand
ACGAAGACGATGGCGATGATCGGTAGGCCGACGCGCTGCATGGGTTCCCGCACTTTCGTTGAAATGAGTAGGCATTATACACCGGAAGCGTCGCGACCGAGAAAGGCTTCTGCGTAGGCATGTTTAACGGCGGGCTTCCATCAAACCGTTATCTATTGAGCCGTTTCGAGTGTTTTCGTACGGTTACCGCCGTCAGCAGAAAAGCCCCTCATATTGCTGACTTTCTTGGGATGAAAGAGCGCTACCATTCGCAAACCGGGATGGAGGCTAAACTTGGGGAACCAGCGTCACGAGTTCGTCTAGCAGCTTTTGTCGCAGGCCTAGGTCGAGGGAGCGAGCGGTCTTGTCCATTCGCTTCAGACGTTTAACCACACCCTTTTCGCCACATTTTCGCCTTGCGCGTTTCTTCAGTAGCTCACCATAATTCTTGGTGCTCACCAGGCGCCCACCGCGATAGCTATTCAAACGATAGTTGTAGGCCGACCCGCGCTTGCCCCACTTCTTGTCGAAATAGCGGGATACGCAATGGTCGTATTTGGTGACCAACTTGACCCACTTTTCGAAGAGTTTATGCTCGAAGCCCACAGATACGAGGTGGCGACCAGAAGGGATGATGACCCCGTCTACCTTTTCGCGCTTCGTGAAATAGGGACGTGCCTTTTTCACCAATGAGACCCCAGATTCCGGTGGGGTAAGAGATACGGCCTTTGCAGGCAGTCGGAATTCGATACCGTCCATTGTCGCGACGTGAATTTCTCGTCCCGGGGTATGCCCTCCGTAGAGCACTAGGAGGGGCTCTCCCGGTCGAATCCAAGAACGGACTCTTTGCCTTCGGCGTGATTGGGGTGTTTGTATGTCCGCTGCGCCGTAGACCCAAAGGTAGGGCGGCACTTTGCGGAAGAGATTTGCAACAACGCGATGATTGGTTCCTCTCTCAGCTTTATTCCAGCGCGTGTATATCGGATCCGCGCCCATCTTTTCGAAGGTATGACGCCCGGCTCTCGCGCTGAGGTTTTTGGTGGTTAGTTTGGCGAAAGGTAAGACTTTGCCGAGGCTACGCGCATTGAGTCCACGATGCAGATCCTTGCCAACGACCAGATTTGCCGGCGGTGTAACCGTCGACGGGTAGAGCGCCAGAGCGTAGCCCGCTTTCTTGGAAAATCGTTTGCCAAATAGCTTTCGATTGTGCGGCGTGTGGTGCATATATTTGCCGATAAAGAGCGCATAGCGACCCGCCTCCTTGATCTCGACAGCACCGTCATCCCCTCGACGACCCACGCCACTCCAGCAGCGGGGCTTTCCTTCGCTTCCTAGCGGGCCGACCAAATATGCCGAGGGGCGGGATACCGCATTGCTATCGGATTGCATCAACGATTCAACCTTCGTAGGCGTGTCGATGGTGATGATCGCGCGCGCGTCGCCCATGAGATATCCAGGATATCTATTGCAACTGATTTTATAGATGGGCGTATTCGTCGCGGTATAGCTGCCCTCGTGCAGCACAACTCCGCTTTGGTCCAAGGTGATAGGTTTTGCGCCCTTCAGCCTTTGCCAATAGGGAATATCCCTCGGCCTGTTTGGCTGACCCTGTGGTTGAGATGGTGGGGGAGCGATGGCGCCGCTGCGATTGGCGTAGCGCGCGCGTTGTGGTGTCGCTCTATTGCTTTGTTTAGGGGCTGTTGTCTTCTTGGCCGTCGACGTGGTTTTCGATGAACTCTGCCAGCTTGAATGGCTGGAATGGCTAAATGTGACAACACCCGAGCAGCCCGCTCCGAGCCAGACCAATCCGAGTGAAAGGCAGATGAGATCCCTGCAAGCAGTTGAATTCACGAGTTAACTCCCCAGCACGTAGCGATGTCGCCGTTCCCTCCCCAGGGCCCGTTCGCAGCATATATACGAACGCGCGGCTGAGTGCTTCCCGGCCGTTTTATAAAACCTACTGATGACGCGTCGAGGACGACGCCTAGAGCGCTTCGTCCATTCTCATCAGGGCAGCATCCATTTGGGCGCGAGCGGCGGCTAGCTCTTTGCGGGCAGCAGCCAACTCCTTTTCTTTGGGCGACGGTGCCAAGGCTGCGTCGACCAAGGCGTCTAGCGGCGCTTCAAATTGCGTTGCGCTAGCGAGAAGTGAGCGTCGCAGCTCGGGAAGGGGATTCGCGAGCAGTTTTCTGGAGGCATCGAGTGGCTTGTTGCCCGCCATGCCGGGAATTGATTGGGTCAGTGTGCGCAATTCACGTTGAAAAGCTACGCTTGCTAGAACCTGGGTGAAACGATCGGGTTGTCGCAGATCGAGTCGTCCTTTGCCAACCGGTTCCCATTCTGCTGTCCCTGCAGAGGGTGGAAAGCCTCGTTGAGTACAACCCGCTGCGCGCCGTATTCGTATCCATAGGTATGGCCTTCATATTTGCGCATTGCGGTTAGCGCGCCCTTGTCGTAGTCGCGCTCCGTTCGCCCCTTTGCGTCTAGGGTTGTCTGTTTGACCATTTGACCATCGCGATATTCTTCTCTCTTGCTTTGCTTTCCATTGTCGCGGGTTTCGCGAACGAGCCTGTATCTGCCCTTTGCATCGCGTTTGTATTCGCGTTCGTGTTTGGTCTTTTTTCCTTCTACCTTTTTGGTATCCGTAATGACCTTGGTGTTCGGTCCGCGAAGCGCGACGACCCGTTGGCCTCCGCCCCGTAGCGGCTTTTCTAGCCTTACTCGGTCATAGGCGTCTTCGTTCTTGTCGGTTTTGGAGATGTTGCCGTAGGAATCCAGAACCGTTTTTTCAACGAGTGTTGAGGACCTCAAAGGAGGGGCCGGAAATGACTCAATATCCGGCAACGACCTCGACAATCTGCTGGAGGGCGGCGGCGGAAATGATGTGCTCCATGGTCTGGATGGAGACGATATTTTGGACGGAGAGGGCGGAGACGACCAACTCTTCGGGGGGACCGGCGACGATCTCTTGGATGGTGGACCAGGAACAGATTCCTACGATTGTGGCCCAGGAACGGCCGATATCGCGATGGAGCCCGGGGGGACGAATTGCGAGTTCTAGACCAAAGTGCTCAGCACCAAGATCTAGTTGCCTCTTCGTGGCCACATGGTAACGTCCCGCCTCGAGGAAGAAGGAATGAATAAAAGGCGTACTTGGGATTATTCCCCTGTCCATCGCACGATCGAAATCGTCGCGCTCCTCGGCTTTGCCGTGTTTTGGGTGCTACTCATTATTCAGAGTGTGGGCGGCATCATTCGTGATGAGCCATTGCGGTTAGTGTGGATGGTGCCATTGTCATGGCTGGCGGCCTGGGTCTTGGCCGACTTCTTCACTGGGGTGATGCACTTTCTATGTGACACCATGGGTGATCCCGATACATTCTATTTCGGGCCCGCCTTCATTCGTCCTTTTCGTGAACATCATGACGACCCCATGGCCATCTGTCGTCACGACTACGTCGAACGCAATGGAGACAACGCCATCGTCTCGCTACCCGTGCTGCTGGCCACCTACGTGTGGGGGGCCGGCGAGAGTTTTGGCGGACAGTCCTTTGGCCTATTCATGGCGATCTTCCTCGCCTGTATTGTGCTCACCAACGATATTCACGCATGGGCGCACGCGGAAAAGGTGCCACGCATTGTACGTCGATTGCAGAAAATGCGGCTTATCCTCAGCAAAGAACATCACGATTTCCACCACACACCGCCGCACCACAGTCATTTCTGTATTACGGTAGGATGGCTCAATGGTCTCATTGACGGCAGTGGCATCTGCGCCTCGATCGCGCGCAACGCACAAGCGCCAAAGACAAAGCAGCGCTAGCCTCGGCTACGGGGATTTCCGCGTCACGAAAAGCGTGACCAGGGCGGTGAGTGCTCCAGCGCTTTCTGCAGTTAGAAGTAGTAAGGTCAAGCTTTCTTGGTAACCGGTTGTGAAGATGCCGACAACCCGCCCTAGCGCGGCGATACCGAGGGTGAGAGCGATAAGCCAGAGGGCAAACCTTCTGACGGATGGTCTGGAAATGCCAACCACCAACATGATGCCTATTCCCGTATTGAGTCCGCCGTAGATCGCTCGGATATCGGTCAGCAAGTCGACTGATCGTGGCGTACTGTCGAGTAGGGTTGTCATCTGTATGGGGAAGAAGAAAAACGCGAGCCCAAAGCCCAAATAGATGAATGCGGAAGCGCCCAATACCACCTGTGTTAGCAAGATTAACCCCGGTGCCAATACGTCATCGTGCCGAGAGTCTAACGCAGTGGCTGTAGTGCTGCCAGAACTAGAGGGCGTCGTACTGTGGTTTTGTCGACAACCGATGTAGGATCGCTCCCGGAAAGAACTGCGCTTCTAGACCGAGAGCAATAGTCTCGGAGGGGGCATCAATGAGCGACTACGATCGAGATTACAGCCAGACTCCTAACTTATTCGGAGAGCATGCGTCACCCTTATTGAAGACCTATGCCAAGGACATCAAATCCGGCGGGCGAATACTCGACATTGGTATCGGTCAGGGGCGCAATGCACTCCCTTTGGCTAGAAGTGGTTTTCAGGTTGTAGGGGTGGATAGCTCGCAGGTCGCCATCGACTTGGTAAGTCGGTCGGCCGCCCAGGATGCGCTGCCGCTGAAGCTACGAGTCGATACCTGGCAAGGCTCCATCTTCGACTACCCGGCTGAGGATGCGAGTTTTGATGGCATTTTGATCTTCGGTTTGCTCCAGGTTCTAGACCGCGAGGCCATAGGGTGCCTGATTGCCCGTATCCACCGCTGGTCGGCACCGGGAGGATTAGTTTTTCTTACGGCCTGGCAGATCGACGCCCCCAACTATCAGCGTATCAGTCAAAGCTACGAGCCCCTCGGCCAGCACAGCTACAGACGCGACGACGGAGAAATACGTACGTTTATGGCCAAGGATGAGGTGCTCACACTTTTTAAAGGCTATGACGTATTGCACCACTGGGAAGGTCTGGGCCCCGTACATCAACACGGAGACGGCGCACCGGAGCGGCACGGTGACGTGGAGTTGGTGGCTAGAAAGGTCAGCTGATGACAAGCAGAGTATTGTTGGCTACCTCGAATAGATATACGCGGCGCCGCTTGCATCGGCGCGGCCCGTGAGCGGGTCGCTGTTTACACTCGTAGCACCGCTGTCCTCTTTTATGGACGACGTAATTACGTTGGTTCCGGACACATCGAGAACCATCCCGAACTCCCGCACCATATTGGGGTAGGGGGATTGGACCCTCTCGTGGAGTGTCCAGCCTTGCTCACCGGGGGTGTAAAGATAGATCGCTCCTTCTAGTGGAGTGCACCATGGAATTTCCCGATTTGCCGACACCGCGATCAGCTCAGACGATCCTGCAACCGCCTTGCCAAAGAACCTACAGTCGGGTCCTGAGGGGATGCTTAAAGTCTGTTGAAAGCGCCAGCGGCCTGCCTTCGCCGAATAGAGTGCGACGGAACAGTCCGTTGGAAACCCGCCGCCTCTGGGAGCATTGACGCCGCCTCGTTTAGGAGCGCCAACCACTATGGAACTTCCAGCAATGGCCACCTCATTGCCAAAATAGCCGAAGTTGTCTCCTGCAGAGCAGTAGAACTTGGAGTGTTTCAGTTCGGCCTGTGGAACCCATTTTCCGCTCTTTCGCCGGTAGATATGAACGTTGGAATGGGAACAGCGAAACCAACCCGATACGCTTGCAACAAGGAGATCCCCGGAAACGTCGATAGACGTGCCGAATTCCAATCCCCACATCGGAAATGATGCCTCTTCCCGGAGTGAGGGGACGAGAACGGTTTCCTGATACCACCCCGTGCTGTTACGGCGAAAGATGGCGACAGCGGCCTGGCCCGTATAGTAGGAAATGGGATCGGTGGTCGTCCCCTGCCGATAGAAGACGCTTAGGGCGATGGTATCGCCAGAGATCGCGATTTCTGAGAATCGACTCATCTGCCAGCCACCGCTCGTTTTCAGTAAGGCCGTTTGTTTCCAGCGGCCACGTATACGTTCGAAGACGGTGGCCGACCCGGTGAGGTTGTGGTTGGAGCCGTATTGGGGATTCGCATTTTGGGTACCGTCGTCGTTACCGTTGTAGGATTTGACGACGATGGTGTCACCGGACGCGGCCACCTTGGTGCCGAAATAGCCGACCCATTCGGCGGAGGCCGGTTTGAGATAGGCCTCCTGACGCCATTTGCCATTCTTGTGGCGGAAAACATAGGCAGCGCCTACGCCAAGCATGGAATTATCACATTGGTCTCCATTGACCCCAACGGCGCTGCTATCTTCGCGTTCAGCGGAAACAACGGCCATGTCGCCAGAAATGGCCACGGAGTAGCCGAAGTAATCACCGGGATCCGAATTTGAGGACTTGAGGTAGGTGGTTCCCTCAGAGAATAGTGTGCGAACGGATAGGGGAGGGCGTGCGTCGTCCTGGCTGCCATGCGTGAAGCAGGGATCGGGCTCCGCTGCAGGTTCCGCTACGGGGGCGTTTGGCGGCAACGGTTCCATGGTTACCGCCGCGAATTCCGATCGTCGGCTAGGGCCGCAGGAAACGGCTATGCTGAAGAAGAAGCAGGTGAAGATCCCAATACGTGTTTTCATCTCATTGCCCTTTCCAATGTCGGCCACAACGGCGCTGTCTGAATAGATGTGGCGGAGAGACTGAAAAACGGCTCAAATTTTTCGGTGTTGGTTCAAAATTATGGTCTGTGCCGCAACCGCGCGGCGAGCATCGTGCAGTCGGCGTTTAATGGTCGCTAGGGAACACGTGTACCGGCGGGCGAGTTCTGCCAATGTCCAGCCTTCGGTATACCGGAGGCTGCAGAGCAACCGTTGTGGGGCCGGAATGAGGCTGAGCGCAACCCGGGTCGGTTCCATGCGGCGATGTTTGGCGGCTGAAAGATGAGGGGCGGCAACCCGGGCGTAGTCGCAGCCCAGCGCGAGCCGGGAATTGGTTTCGCGCATTCGGTAGGCGCGTCGCGACGCAATTGTGGAGATCCATGCTTTGACGGACGTTACGTCATTGAGCTGGTCGATGCATTTGAGGACGTCGACAAAGACAGCCTGGATCAGGTCTTCGAGGTCGACGGTATCACCCAAAAATCTCAGACCGATGCTGCCGACGTACCGTCTATATTGTAAATAGAGTTGTTCGACAGACGGCCTAGTGCCAACGTTGTTGACAGGAGGGCGAGGGGGATAGGCCTGCGCTGGGGTCGCTGAGCGGGCCGACGTGGGGAGGTCTTCATTCGTTTTATCTGTAATTCCCAGAAGACCACTGCCTTCGGTCCTGCCCATACCATGCTCGCTCCTTCGCACCGGTCCCCACCGTGAGTGATTGAGCAGCAATAACTGTTCCCACCAGAGAAGACGATGAAACTGAAGGCGAATATCAAGGCAGGAGGAGACCGCTCCACGCTGGGCATATTCATTCGGCTACGGATTAACGAAGACGTGTACGTCTGGCTGCCGAGAGCGTTAGCGTCGAACGTCGAACGTCTACTGAAGCGACTTGAGCCGGCGTTGAGCCAGCGCATGTTGGCTTGTCGCGCTTTTCTTTCCTGGCTTGACCTTTTTGTAGGCGGCCTTGGCTTGCTCCGTGAGACCCGCGCGTTCTGCGATGCGTCCGTATACATACCAGTCGCCACTTTCGGGGTTGGCCCCTCTAATCTCGAGCCCTTGCAGCCAGTATTTGCGGGCCATACCCAAATCGCCGCCTTCGGCATGCACTGTGGCCAAGGTATCCAAGACCGCGGTGTCGGCTCCCTTCGCGAGTTCATTGGCCTGTCGGGCGTCTTCAAGGGCCTCCTTGTCGAAGGGTTTCGAAAAGAGGGCTAGCCAGGCTGCCATATTATAGTCTGCAACTGACGCGGTGCCTTCCTTTGCACGACGGCGTAGGATTTGTCGGCCCCGTTTGTAGTCTTTGCTTCCATTGACCACCGCGTCCACGCGGGCCCAAGTAGCCCACTTGTCATTGGGGTATTCTTCCAGGCGTTTCTTCGCCAAATTTTTCAGCTCGGCGTATCGCTTCAAGCCTTCCAAGGCGACTTTTCGGTACAGGAAGCGAGAAACCTCACGGGGACTACCGTCATCCCAAGCATCGATTGTGGTCAAGAGTTCCTTGTACCGTTTGCTGGTAGTAAGTGCTACGGCGAGGGCGTTTTCGAGCACCCAACGGATTTTCGCCGGCGCATTTTGTTTTTGACGCGTCGCCAGTTCATTCTTGATTGTTGGAATTGTCTTCTGATGCACACGGCGCTTGCTTTGCGCGTTCAATATTGCGGCGGCTAGCGCGATGGTCTTCTTGTCACCCCGCTTTCCGTGCCGCCAAAATTTTCCGAACCGTAATCCCGGGGCCGTTTTGACCGCGTCCTCCAGGCTCCAGTCGAGCCACTGTCGCGCTTGTGCCAAGCGTCCGGCTTTCAACTGGTTGAGAATCGCACCACCGAGTTCTCCCCACTGGGACCCAGAAGCGACCATTCGTAGTCCTCGCCTCGTCTTGATCGCGTAGAGTATCAAGGATTGCTTGGTCGCTGCTCCCGGCATTTTCATCCGAATGCGGTAGCCCAAACGGGCATTTCCGTTGACGTTGAATTTGGGCATCGACATGACCATATCCAAGAGCATCTCTGGGCTGCCCCCCATACGTTTCCAGTTTGGACTGCGCGTGCCCGCTGCCAGCATTTCCTTCACTTTGCCAAACTCAGCGATATCAACGGATTTGGGATCGGCCATCCAGCGGGCAAGATCTTTGCGTTGAAGCGTGCCGGATAGCACTTGAGCCATGAAGCGACGCGAAAAGTTCTCGGGCGTATCCGCTTTATGCTGTGTTCCATCGTAGCGTTTGATGTTCTTGAATACCGTGGCGAAGCGTTTTCCGTTGGCCGGAGAGAAACGTTGCATCAAGTCCACGGCGTGGGAGTAGTGGCGGTTTTGCAGCAAGGTGAGCATGGTTGAGGCCACCAATTTGGCCAGTTGTTCCTGACCGTGTTTGGTGCGCTTGGCGTAGGCTATGGCTTCTTCAGCCCCTTCGAGTGCGGCGATGGCCGTCATTTCTACGATCTGCCGATTGAAACTAGGCGCGAGAGTCTTTAGGAGCTTGCGGACACCTTTGTAGTCTTCCATGCGCAACAGCGCGATCATGAGATCGTCGTCGTACGCTTGGTTCTTCAACTCCTTGCGGATTTGCCGATATTCCGCCACAGCCTCTTTTAGGTTGGCCCCCGGACCGTATCTTCTTCCCGAACTATCGTGTTCGAGGGCGATGAGCAATTCTGTGCGGCTCGTGAGGTCTTTGGGATCCAGTTCCTTCGCCTTGCGAAACGCAGCTAGGCTTCCTTGGCGGTCGAAATTGCGACCGAAGCGCCGGCCAATTTGATCGTGCTGCAACGCCCAGCCCCAAACGCGGTTTACCCAAACAGAGCGGGGCGCTAACTTTGCGGCTTTCTTCGCCTCATGTTGGGCCTCCATGCCGAAACCTGCTTTGAGTAGAACGAGAGCAAACCGGCCGCGGTGCGCTGCATCTTTTGGGAAACGTTCCGCTAGCGTTCGTGCTTTCGTTACGGCCGCTTTGATCTTTCCTTTTTGAAGGGCATCGAATGCTTCATTTTGGAAGGAAACCGTAGGCGTCTTGTAGTCAAAGTTGCGCCAGGCCTTGCGAAACGCGTTTACCTCCGATGCGCTGTACTGCCGCTTCTCGGTGGAAAAGCGTGTCGCTACCAGAACAGTATTTCGTTTCTTGTCGTGCTTATAGCTCGTCGTCATACGCGCTGGACCCAAGTTCTTCGTGGTGCCCTTTGGTAAGGCTCTGAGGGTGAACCCGGGCGGCCCTACAATGCGGTAATGGAGCTCAGCGGTATAGGGGTTGCTCAGGTAGAGGGCCTGTTTCCGGGCTACTTCCTTGGCATCCTTCTTGGGTGTCAAAGCGTGGGGCAGCCAGTTGAAGAGAACATCCGTGTCGATGACCGAGCTTGTATCGGTGTCCTCGGTGACGCCGTGCCGCGATTTTGCGACTTCGATATGATAACCAAACGGTTTGGAATAATCGTCAGCAGGTGTCCAGCGCACCACCGGCACCTCTTTGGCCAAGTATAGGCGTTTGGCATAGTCTCGGCCGTTCTTGTTGAGTTCCTTGTCGCTGCGGCTGGCAACGTTTCCACGAAGCCGTCGCTCTATGCTGCCGTAGCTCTCACTTGTTTCCACGACCCGTGCTTTACCCGCAACCGGCAAATGAACGACGCGCGTTTCTTTGTAGCGATTGTCTGCCACACCACTGAGATGGGTGCGAACTAAACGAGTGCTCTTCCCATTGGCCACCAGGGCGAGTCTTCGCTCGACCCCAATAGGTAAGCTGCCCACCCGGCTATGGGTCGACGTGGGGTCGATCCACAGCGGCTTCTTTCCGGGAATATAGACGATGGCGTGGTTGAATTGCTGCGCTCCCGGAATTGAGGCGTTGGTATCTTCAGCTGTTCCTGCGCGGAGCAATGCGACACTGGCCGAGATTCCGACTTGGCGCAACAGGGCCACCAGCAGGCTAGACTGGTCTTTGCAGTCGCCAAATTTTCGACGCAATACTTCGCCTGGGCGATAGGGCACAATCGCCGCCCGGCCAAATTCGACGCCCGTATAGCGCACGTTTTTCCGCACCCATCGGACAAGCGTTTGTATCGTTTTGGAGCGTCCCAATTGACGGACCGATTTCCCCCCGAGTGCTTTTTGAGCCAGGGCGGAATCGACCGCTCCCTTGATTCGCTGATCGACGATCTTGGAATACGTTTTGGAAATATCTCGCCACGACCGGGTTGTGGATACAGCCAGATAGGAACTGCGGGGCACCGAGGGGGGCAGCAACGCCTCCACTTCGTATTTTTTGGTATTCCGACCGAGTTCATAGACTACCTGTCGAATACCTGCTTGGACTTCATCTTTCTTCGGCTTGAATGGGGCGCCACGCAATTCTAGACGAAGGGGCAGTTTTGCAGGCGCTTTTAGCGTAACGCGACGACGTGCAACCGAGCGGTGAGCATAAAGCCATAGCGCCACATATTGGCCCTTGCCCAAGAATGCACGATGAGCGCCATCGGTAATGGTTATGTCGATGGTCGCACCTACGGTCAATGCTGGCAGAGGGGCGCGAAGTACGCGGCGATCGCTCAGGATGGTGGAGCTTTTGTTGTTGACGCCACTTTCGACCATCGTGCTGGGATCGAGTCCATGCTTTTTGCCATCGGGCGTGGTTACCGTGACTTCGATGGTGGGCCGCGTTTGATACCACGGCGCCCAAGCCGCCTCCACGGTTTGCCAGGCGCGGACGCCAGCCGGCGTGAGCAGTTTGACCACACGGTGAGATCGCAGACGATATTTTTCGGCTGAATCAAAGCTCAGTTCGGTTTCCCAAAGGAGAACATCGGCCATTGGGTCTCTAGGCTCTTGCTCCTTTTCCCCTTTGGCAGGCTGAGCGGTCTCGGTTGGGGAGGAAGCCGCGAGGGCGATATTCTTCGGCGTTTGAGCCGGTGGGGCCGATGACGCTGCGCAGCCGAGGGATGAGAGGAAAACAACAGAGAAAACAAACCGATACATAACTTCAACCTCTACAGTACGTCAGAGTTCGCTGGCTTCTAGCGATCGTCTACAACGGAAGACGCCAATAGTCACTTGGCAGAAGCATATACGACGTATAACGCGGGAATGGCCCGATTTTCTTTGCCGCGTTGCCGGAAGGGGGGGGCGCGCCAAACATTGTATTGCGTGGCTTTGCAATGCTGTCCACTAAATGTAAGCGGGCGAAAACAGGCGGATATGGCATATTGCCAATCGCATCTCTGGGGAGAGACGGCCAATTGGGAGAACTGCTTAATGAGATATTTGAGTGCGAGTTTCGTTCTAGCGATCTTAGTAGGGTGCAATAATCGAGTTTCTGTCATTGATCCACTAGACGGGGCGACAGTGTCGCCACATACGGATGGTGGCGTTCCTTCAGCCGAACCGACCGGGCTCGCGCCGTGCGCCCCTTCCGCGGCGCGGTGGGAGCAAGCAACCGTTGAGATTCCATCGGGCGTCGCCGAAAGCAGCTGTGAATGGAAGTCGACCACCTGGCTGGATAAGCTAACGGGTGAAGAGGTGCAGATTGAAATCGTGACCAAAGAGGGCGCGGTTGCCACGGTCAATCGTTACGCTCTTAACGGAACGTGGCAATCGAGCAAAGCGTATACCGTTGATTCTCAGAACAGGTGGACGTTTTATGAGTATCGCTCTAACGATATCGTCGGCACGCTTGGCTATCAACGTTCATTTGATGAGCAGGGAAGGCTCGTATCGTATAGCAATGTCAATGGCGACTATTCGAGTAAAATGACGCAACAGTACGATGCTGCCGGAAATCTTTCTGCCAGAAATACGACCGATAGCATCGGTTGGAATGTGACGGTCAGCTGGACTTACGATGAACCGGGACGCCTACTGACGGCTGTCAGAACGGCGAGCAAAGCCGGTGCCACCGGTCAAGAAGACCGACTGGAATGGGCCTACGATAATTGGGGGCGGCCCTTGAAGGTGTTGAGAGTACGTGATGGCGCCATCATCGCCAAGATCGCGTGGCGTTGGCAGGAGGGCAAGAATCTCCCCGTGAGCCGCACAACGTCACTCTATGCGGGAATGAACCGCGACCAGTCCGTGCCCGCACTCGATGATTTCGGTACCCTTACCTGGGCCAGCCTCAACAAGGAGTACAAGTTCTCCGGCTACGAACCGAAGTCACAATCCGAATTATGCCGGCCTGTATCTGTTGGTATGAGTGAAGGTTATGAAGAAGAAGCCTATTCGATTGGAATCGACCCGTATCGACAGCCCTATCCAAGTATCGTGCGCAAATACCTGCCGTATTTTCCACCGCAAGCGATGGCCTACGGATATCAGCGCATCTTTTCCCCGGAAGGCACAGCCCCATCGGCCTTCATGCACGTACCGCATCGTTACCGGTTGCTCACTTTGATTGCCCCTGCGACAGAATCGGAGATCACCTACGACCAGAAGGGGCGCGCCGTTGAGGAGCGCGGCGCGACCATTCGTAATGACGCTGGTGATGAAGAGGAAATCTATCGACGCACGCGCGCATATACCGATGAGGACTTAGTCAGCGACGAGCTGATTTTTTCGGCCTGGCAAACACAATTGGCGCTTACGAGAAAGCTAGCTTTTGAATATGACGAAAAGGGGCGTTGCACGAAACGGTCACTGCTCGATGGGGCGGGCCATCCCATCGCCTATCAAACGACCCAGTTCGGCAAGGGCAATGGAAGTAGCGATGAATACCCAATTGTTCAGACGACCTTCGCCGAAGATAGATTCTTCAAGGGCTC
>Ga0257122_1001995_pt1 | contig 13341 bp, 13 predicted proteins | sample SI106_120metaG_FD_190146 | JGI IMG/M metagenome (GOLD analysis project Ga0257122, IMG submission 190146) | Marine microbial communities from Saanich Inlet, British Columbia, Canada - SI106_120 | ecosystem: Environmental > Aquatic > Marine > Inlet | place: Canada: British Columbia | collected... | reverse complement strand
CCGGTATGGAGATTTCGATAGGTACAAATAAGATCGGGGCGGTGTTGTTCTACCAACTCAAGTAGCGCGCCCACCGTTTGAGATTCCGAGGCCTTCGCTGTCTTCCATTCGATTCCCGTTTCTTCCAGGACGGTGAGGAAACTGCGTACGCGGTCACCGAAGAGTTTGGCTTGGTAGTCGTCTTCGAGATCGGAAACGATTAGGACGGATTGGAAATGAACGGGTTCATAAGCGTAGACGGTTTTTGCAGCCGCCTTGAAGACGCTTTCAAACTGATCGATGGTCGTCATTGTTAAGAGTCTATCGTTCTTTCGGCAGGTAACGTGCCTTGAGATGATCGCGGAAGATACTGGCATCCAGGCTTTTTCCTGTCGCCCGATTCAACAATTCATCAACGGTATAGCGGCGGCCCCATTGGTGAATATTTTCCCGCAGCCAACCTAGTAGAGGTTTGAAATCCCCCCTACTTATGGATGGAAGAATGTCGCCATTGGCCTCTTTTGCGGCCTCAAAAAGTTGGGCGGCGATCAATGCGCCCAGCGTATACGTGGGGAAATATCCGACAATGCCTTCAATCCAATGGATATCTTGCATGCACCCATCACGATCGTTGGGTACGTCGATACCAATCATTTCCTTCATCGCATCGCGCCAAGCTCCCGGAAGGTCGGCAACCTGTAGATCGCCACTCACAAGGGCCCGCTCCATTCGATAGCGCATAATCACATGAGCCGGATACGTAACCTCATCCGCGTCAACACGAATCAGGCCCCGCTCTACCTTTGTATAATAGCGGTAGAGGTTTTCTTCCGCCCAGGCCTCACCATTGCTACCAAACGCTTCTCGCAACTGCGGCGCGACGAAAGTAATAAACTCGCGACTGCGGCAGGCTTGCATTTCCATCAAGAGCGACTGGCTCTCATGCGTTCCCATGCTGCGAGACACGCCTACGGGTTGGAACGCCCAAGGTTTCGGCCGACCCAGTTCGTAGAGCGCATGGCCTGTTTCGTGGAGTACCCCCATCAGACTCTCCGCGAAAGATTCCTCTGAATAGCGCGTAGTAATCCTGACATCTCCGAAGCTTCCGCCGCAAAACGGATGATGGCTCACATCGAGACGCCCACGGTCGAAGTCGAAACCGAGCACCCCCATCATCTTCAAACCCAAAGTCCGTTGCCTCTCGGTGGAAAAATCACCTTTCAACGGTAGGATGGATGGGGCGGCCTGCTGAACCGCAAGCACCTCATCGATGAAATCCGGTAGAAATGCTGCAAGGTCGTCGAAAAGCCCGTCGATAATATCCGTCGTAACACCCGGCTCATATTCATCGAGCAGTGCATTGTAGGGTGTGAGACCCAACGCAGCCGACTTGCATTCGCCCTGACGCCTAACCAGATTGAAAACTTCTTCCAGATGGGGTTTGAGCGCCGCGAAATTATCTTCTTTGCGTGCAGTGCGCCAGGCCATGCCGCAAGCTGCGGTCGCTTTGCTGATGGCAACAACTAGGTCAGCGGGTAGTGCATTGCTATGCCGCCAAGCTTGTCGCATTTCGTAAAGGTTCGCCGATTGCCACCCATCTAATGATAGCGTTTCGGCCTTCGCGAAAAGGTCGTCGAGTTGGGGATCGGAAAGCAATTCGTGGGCGATGACCCTCAACGTGGCGAGTTGTTCGCCTCGTCCTTCCACGGATCCCTTGGGCATCATGGTCTGGGTATCCCATTGAAGGATCTCGATGGCCCCCTCCAAGCGTCCCAGCCGACCGAAGCGCTCCTCCAACAATTCGTAGGCGTTTTTCATCAATACGTCTCCATCCGGGTGAAATCCTAGCATAAATCACCCTGGATCCATTTTTTCTAACGTACCGACCTCGCTCCAACGCAATCGGGGCTTCGACAAATTATTCCGGCGACAATCCGTCGACGGGGGTACCAATGCCCCAGCTCGTCCCCCGTGGCTACTTCGCTGACCACGCCCACAAGTCTGTGCATAGGGCGATTAGCGACCATAGTACTCTTTAATTACAGCGACTTGAAAACCCGGACACATATCGAATTTCCGGCATAGGGGTTGCATTATCCAGTGACAGGGACACACAACGACAACGTTTCACATTGGGACATCAATCATAGGAGTAGGGTCATGAAAACGTTCTTAAGCTTGGTATTAGCGGTAGCGGTCAGCGGATGTACAACGATGCCTGACCCGGATGACCTCGGCAAGAGTGAGATCATTCACGCCGACCAGAATGCATGTGCCCTGCTACAAGCCGGAACCGACATGGTCAGCTTCATCGACCTCGCCCCTGCGGATTGGACAGCTTCATCGACCTCGCCCCTGCGGATTGGACCATCATGCTGGAGGTTCTGGGAGCTCCGGAATTGGAAACGGCCGAACTCATCACGGTGGAACAAGAGCTCTGGCATCCCATCGCTGAACGCTTGGGCATTGCGCACCGCTACAATTCACTCAAGGTCGTGATGCATAAGACGCCGGGTCGCGACATGGCCGGTTCTGAAGACCTCGCCCAAATGCAAGGCAATACCCTCGGAGGTTTGGAACCTTCTACTCCGGGCAGCGACATGATGGGCTCTGAAAACCTCGCTCTGCCTGGTACCGATACCCCCCGAACCATCACGAACGGCACCCATCGGACGCCCGGTCAAGATATGTTGACCTCCGAGACCATCGCCCAACCTGAAGGCAAGACCTTCGACCTGGTCGCACGACCCGGTTGGCATGGTATGCGCCGCATCGTAGAACTCTGTCAGCAAGAAAGTTCGATCATCAGCGTCACTCTAGCTGAGGCGCCTGCCCTTTACGGCTACGCGAACGACACCAATAAAACGATCGACAGCAGTCGCGTAGAAAAAGACCGCCGAATTTTCAAGAAGTAGTATTGCCGATTCACGCCAAGATCAAACCCGCCCACTAAACACCAACAACGCCCTTACCTCACCATCTCAGCTCACAGTAGTAGTCCGCTCAAGCGTATTCAGCGTCGTCGGGCCCCGGCTTAGGTGGCTTGATTCCACGCGCGATGGAAATCACCGATCCCACAACTGCATACACGATAGCGAACGCCAAAAGGAATTCAGGAAAGACACGCATGAGCCCACAGGAATAGACAGCGACGACCGATATAACGAGCACGATATTGAATACAATGCTCTTGCCCGGTCCCGGCTTGGGAAGGGGGATTCGGCTCACCATCATCAAACCTAATACGATCATGATAATGGGCAGCGCTTGGATAAATTCAGGACCGAGCTGGTACTTATGCACTGAGAGAAAATAGCACCCTACCAAAGCGCCGCAGAGTGTGGTTGGCAAACCAAAGAAATAGCCCTTGCCGTAGTCTTCGGTTGTCACGTTGAATTTCGCAAGACGCAACGCCCCCGCTAATACGAAGAAGAACGTTCCGGAAAATACAAGGTAACGGTAGTAGCGCACATCGGCGAGATCATGCGCTGCCCCCTGCCCCGCAAGATAGGAGAGCGTCATGATCGCGGGTGCCAAGCCAAAGGCGACAAGGTCAGCCAGGCTGTCTAATTCCACACCAAACCGACTCGACGCGTTGAAGAGCCGTGCAACAAAACCATCGGCCTTATCCAATAGTGCGCACAATAACAACAGCCAAGCCGCCGATACATAACGGCCCGCGATGGACTCGGAAATCGAAATAAAGGCGACCATCAGGCTGACAGATGTCAGCACATTGGGAGGCAAATAGCGCCATCTCCACCAGCTACTCATGGGCGCACAATAGGAGCTTTTCGCCTACCAGACAAGGTGAAGGCTCACGTAGAAGATCGAACGCATGAAGTTAAGTGAAGGAGGATTTCGCCTAGCCCAGGTTGGGCTGGGCTTCTTGACGTAGATCGGCGTTGATCAGATCGAGTAGCTCAGAGCTTAGATCGACGATCTGAGGGCTTTGGTACCCCTGCTCTTTCAGCTCGCGAAACAGTGATTTGGCCAAGGTCTTCAGTGCCTTCTGCCTCAGGTTAGGCTTAACCGTCGGACTGCTCATCTTCCCTACTCCCGCATTGATTGCCCCATCATCCTCACCTACGTGGCGCACGACCGCAAATTCCCGTCATCCATACATCCTATACCGCGATAAATAAATGACTTTTTTGCCCACTCAACACCCCAGCAAAGGTGGCGGCGGGAGCGGATATCGACAAATGCACTTTGATATTCAGTTGTTAGAAAGTTCGGCGAGCCGCTCAACGAAAACGGCGTGCGTGAGAAACTGAAATTGATAGCGGCCAAGCGTGACGGTTTCCCCACCGGACAACCGAACGGGCTTTTGGGGGCTCAGTTTCTCATCTTCCAGGGCCGTCCCATTCGTAGAGCCCCGGTCGATCAGAGAGAGATGCCCCAGTTCCCATTTGAACGCGCAATGGCGACGTGAAAGGCTATACTCTGGAATTACCACATCATTTTCGGCTGAACGCCCGACCGAAATCATCGGCTGTCCGCGATCGGCGCCTTTTTCAATGAACCAGACGCGACCCGCCAAACTCGCTGTGGCCATCACACCACTCATATCCGAAGCCTTTGCGAACATCGTCGCACCAGCCTGAAGTGGGGACGCATCATCTAATTCACCGACCATGCCGAGGCCGATCAGAACGGGCGACGCATGCTCAGTACGGAAGGAAACCAATCCCTCCTTCGCCAGCATCTTGGCATAATATTCAATGAATTTAGCCATTTCGCGAAAACTGCCCCAGCATTTGATCAGTATATCCCCGAATGGGCCTCACAGCCAAGGCAAGCACGGGGGGTATAGGTTCAATGGGCCGCCAATTGGGCGATGGAAAACTAGAATGCTATGCTAGTGGCTGTTCGTCGATTCCAGTCAGTATGGAAAATGCGCATGAGTACAACGCGGCACTGTCTTCGCATCCTGGTCATCGATGAAGATGTGGAGACGTATCAGCGTGTCCGGGAAATTCTCCGCACAAATACCGAGCACACCTACCAGGTCGAGTGGCTAGCGGATGGCGACGCGGCACTCTCCGCTTTGGATAAGAACGAACACGATTGTTTTCTGCTCGACGAACGCGTGGGCGAAACATCGGGCATCGAGATCTTGCGCGAGGCAAAAGATCACCGCGCCCTGATCCCTGTCATTTTATTGATGGGACACAATCAGGAAGAGTTGGCGCAAGCGGCTCTGGACCTAGGCGCCGCGGCAACATTGAAACGGCACGATCTAAACGAAGAGAACCTCCCCCGAACCATCCTCTATGCCCGACAGCATCGACAGGTTCGTAGCAGGCTCGGCCAGCGTCGAACGACAGGTACCAAAAGGGCCGTTCCAGCTGAAGCCAACGATGTCGCGTCTTGCGTATCTGAACAAGCCATTCTTGGGGCGTTGAGTCGACGAGAATTTCAACTCTACTACCAACCGCAGCTCGACCTGCAAAACGACCATTTTGTCGGCGTCGAGGCCTTACTCCGCTGGCAACACCCTAAGAAAGGTTTTCTCTCGGCGGCCGAATTCATCGACGACCTCGAAGCGATTGGGTTGATGCCGAAGGTTGGCGAATGGACCCTGCGCGCCGCGTGTACCCAGGCGCGACGGTGGCTAGAATGTGGAATTCGGCCAGTCCAAGTATCGATCAATCTTTCGCCGTCGCAGCTACGCGACCCCAATATCACCAGCATCGTCGCCAACGCTTTGGACGAGACACCTCTCAACCCGCACCACCTGAGCCTGGAAATATCAGAATCTTCTTTGGTCGATGTAACCCAAGCGAAGGAGGTCTTGCACTCATTGAAGGCCTTGGGCGTAACCATCCAAATGGATAACTTCGGCACCGGCGATAGTACCTTCAATCACCTTTCTCGCTTTCCCATCGATGCCCTGAAGATCGACCGTTCGTTTGTTCACGAAATGTTGTTGGAAACGGAAGCCGACAAGACCGCAAGCGCGTTCATCTCATTGGGACATAGTTTGCGCTGGTACGTGGTGGCCGAAAGTGTGGAGTCCACCGACCAGTTGGACTCGCTCAGATCCCGAGGCTGCGACGTCGCGCAGGGAGATATCATCTGCCCGCCGGGCAATGCCGATGATACAACCGATCGTCTACGCGAAAAGATCGCAAAGAGCGAAATCAGCAAAACCCTGAAATACAGAAATTACTAGCGTTCAACTAGAGTTCGGCAAAGCGCCGCAGAATATTATCGCCGATGTCATCATCGATGATCCGCGACTCTAAGATCTCGTAATGCAGGCCTTCGGCCGCGAGATCGGGTGCGAAATGTGCGAGATAACCTCGGCTAATACTCGCGTTGAACTCGGGATGAAACTGCACGCCCCAAATTCGACCTGCTAGGGAAAAGCTCTGATGAGGATCAAGCTCTGACGACGCGAGAAGCTGAGCATCTGGAGGCAACTCCAAAACCGTTTCCGAATGACTCACCTGCACCGGATAGCCCTGTCCTCGATAGAAAGGGGAGAAAAGCGGATCGTCCTGTGCACTTTGATAGAAGCTGAGCTGAGTGGTACCGATTTCACGGCCAAGGGGGTTGCGCCCCACTCGCCCCCCCAACGCTTTGGCCAAGAGTTGATGCCCGTAGCAAATTCCCAACACCGACGCACCTGCATCGACAGCCCCGGACAACCACGCAGCCACGCGTTCGCTCCAGTCCAAACACTCCGTCACCATAGAACTCGACCCACTGATCACAATCTTCGAAAAAGCGCCGGCTTCAGGGAGCGTCTCGCCCAGGCGAGGATCTACGACCGTCGTCTCCTCCAACGAGAATCCAGCTCCACGCGCGATCCAATGCTCAAAATCGCCCCCGTTGGCATTCGCGATATGAACCGGGGCTGAGCCAAGTTTGATGATCAGCATCTGCGTCTCTTCGAAACTCCGATAGTGAACCTACCGCCCTTCCTAGAGTTGATTATGGCTGCCGTCACAAAAGGGCGGGCGCTTTGTATGCTTGCACTGGCATAGTGCATAGCGCTTGGTCTTTTCCGGAGTCCAAGCAAGGGGAGTAAATTCGGTTCCGGCATGACTGCCGTCACAAAAGGGCTGGGCCTTCGACCGACCACAGGCACACCAATAATACGTCTTGCCCGCTTCAACATCTACGAAAGCGGCTGCCTTCTCTGCGATTTCCGGTTTGCTCATCTCTGTCTCCTACGCGTTAGGGAGCGGTGGTCTTTAAACGATCTATGGCGTGGACGGGGGCGCCGTCTCCCGACATCAAATGCGCGATGGCCGCATAGACAACCCGATGGTTGTCCAGCATTCCCTTCCCCGCAAACGTTTCCGAGACAACCGTCACCGAATAGTGGCCCTCGGAGCCCGTAACTTCGGCGGTTGCTCCTGGCATTTCCTTTTCAATCGCTTCACGGATTTGTTCAATAATTACTGTGCTCATTTGACGATATTCTCCTCTGCCCAGCGAAGGGTCAAGCGGGACTTTTTCGCTACGCATTACGCCCAGAAATCAAAGATGGTTATCGGGATTCGTACGTCAAAGAAGAAATTACCTCTTCTCGCGCAGAACCCGCACCACAGACCTATCCCGATGTAAGATCCGCCACCCGGGCCACCGAGGCAGATAGGTAGCATTGGGTAGGGTTCGTGCACTGCCCCCTACTTTGAACAAAACCACCTCTCGCTTCTTGACGTCGTAGTCCACCCGATAGCGCGCGTCGGCAAATTGGAGCTCTCGTGGGTAGTTCCTGTCCAACCAGCGTCGGTGTTCGGCATCAAGGTCTGGCGCTAGGAAATCCTCGGCCACCAAGAGTTCGAGATCGTCTCCGGATTCAAAACCAATCGACTGCACCCGTTCTTCTAACCAAAGGGTAAACTCAGGAGGCGAATCCTCGCCATGAAGCGAGGCATACAACGTTCGCGCCGCCAGCCGCTCCCGCGACGCCGCAATTTCCGTGGCAAAGAGTTTCCCCCGCGATATGAGCTCAATCAGTGCATGTACCGCTAGACGTCCTTTCACAACGTCTTCGTCACGCGCAAGAACGAGGTCGGCATACGAGCGGATGGTCTCAGCAACAATCTTTTTTCCCTCTAGTCGAGTTTTTCCAAGCGAGGTCTTGCCGACTCCGGCGACTCGTAGGTCGCCAGGGCTGGACAACAACGCCACCGTGATAACCTGCACGTTCTTTCGCGCCTTGACGGTCAATGCGCGTGTATCGACGACCACGATCGCTTGGGCCTCATCCGCGATAGCGCTCTCTTTGCCCAATTCCAACTCTTCTTTGCCATTGCGCCATGCCCGCCGGCCCTTGCGCTCACGCAAGACATAGGCGGCTTGCGGATGCGCACGCAAGATCAGCTGGACGAGTGCACGCCGATCGGGAACCGCTGTCGAAATGCTCTCAACCCCGGCGCGGTGTCTCAACTGCTTGGCGATACGCCGTGCTTCGCTTAGAGCGCGGCTATTCAACTGATGCCGCTGTGGGTCTCCGATGCGCAACGCGAGAATCAAGGCTGTCGCGTCGCAATGGCTCGCCCGCAGGTCGTCGTCGGGGTCGTCGGGCCGCTGAAAACTACGAAAAATAGCACGCCCGCTAGCGATCGCTGCGACCAGGTCGATGGCATCCTGCAGGGCCTCGTTTGCTTTCCCTTCCCCTTGCGCGTCCCCTTGTGCTTCAACGACGATTCGCGCCAGAAAGGGATCGAGGGGTAGCGAAGCGACTTCTCGACCAAGGTCCGTCAAATGCCGCCCCTCGTCGAGGACGTTCATCATTTGCAGCTCTCGAGTGGCAGATTCCACCGCATACGCCTTGGGAGGGTCGAAAAACTCCAACTCTTCCATGCGCCTACCTACCGATGCAGCCCCCAAGACCAAACTCGGTATGGCCTCCCTGTGTATTTCTGGCAACGTTTGACGGTCCAAAATTGCCGCTTCACTCCAAAGTCGCAGACAATGTCCGGGAAAGAGGCGTCCCGCGCGCCCACGACGTTGCTCGGCGGAGTCGTCGGCGATGGCCGTCAAACTCAAATATCCCCGTGTCCCCCGATATCGCGTTTGCCGAACGAGACCAGAATCGATTACGACTCCAATTCGCGGAAGCGTAACGGATGTTTCCGCGACATTTGTAGCAAGAATCACCCTACGCCTATCACCTTCGGTAAATACTCTGTCTTGTTCCGACGCGCTGAGCTGTGCGTGCAGAGGTAGAACCTCCAGATCGCGCCGATGCGATAGTATCTTTGCCGCAGCCGCTATCTCACCTTTTCCCGGAAGGAAAACCAGCACGTCGCCAGACCGCTCCATTGCGCTTTGCACGGCTAAGGCGACCCGCTGCTCTAAGCCTTGCGATGCCGGCAAGAGATTCTCCCCAGCGTAGGCTAAAGAAACCTCGAAAGCCCTCCCCTCAGCAACAAGATGCCGGCCGCCGAGGTAGGATGCCACGGTGTCGCCAGCCATGGTCGCCGACATCAGGACCAAGCGCGTCTCCGGTGCCCCCCTCAGCAATGCGACAATAAGATCAATCTCGAGGCTGCGCTCGTGAAACTCGTCAACGATGACCGTACCGAATTGCCGATGCTGTCCAGCTTGGATCATTCGCAGGGCGACTCCCGTGGTAACAAATAGCAGCTCGGTATTCGCGCTACGCGCCTCTTGATGGCGGATCGAATATCCAACCTTTCCGCCCAATACAGTACCGAATCGGCTAGAAACGTAGCGGGCAAGGCTACGACACGCCACCCGACGCGGTTGAACAACCAATACCTTTTGATGTTCCAAACACCAGCACGGCACCACCGTCGATTTCCCGCTGCCGGTGGGCGCGGTGAGCACAACCGGTCCGGCGCCGAGGGCGAGGCGAAAGTCATCTTCGAGTGCTTCCACGGGCAATGAACTCAAGCTCGGTTCCTCCTGCCGACCGTCCACGGGGACGAAGAAACGCGTATTCTTCTTGGGAGATCCATGCACTTCATCCTATCATGGCGCTAGTTCAGGTTCCCCAACATCAAGAACGTTTCGCAAGAGTGTGGATGATGGATAGATCGAACAAAGACGGCGGTGGTGGCCCCTTGCGACTGATTTTCGGCCTTGTCAAAGCTGTCTGCGTCCTTGTCGGTTGGCCTCTCACGGTCTTCTGCTTGATGGCCATCGTCGGTACCTTTGCCGAAAACGGCTGGATACGCCTTGCGCTGGCCGTCCTCGCCGCGACCGTAATCCCAATCTTTTTGATCGCTTGGATCGTTCCCGATAAGGATCCCGCCAAAGGTCGGCGCCTGGCGGGGACTCTATTCGCCGTCACATTTCTATCACTGCCGATCTACTTCCTCGTCGCTGATCATCATTTGATGTTTGCCAAAGAGGCCCAACGGCTAAAGAAGGCCGACTATGTCCAACTCGCTAAAGTTGCCTTTTGGTTCGCTGATCAGGAAGAGGAAACAGTTCAAGAGCGCGCCACGCCGCTCAAATCGGGCGAGAATAGCTCCAAACGCCCGGGCGTTGTGCTTATCGATAGTGGCGTTACAGTAGATTCGGGCAACGCCAAGCCCGTGCCCGAGGTGAAAAGAAAGACACAATTCACACCGGCCGAGCTATTTGCCAAATGGGCCGATTCCGTCGTTGCCATTGCCATAAAATCGACACGCGGCGGCGGAACCGGCACGGGATTTTTTGTAGACAGCAAGGGGACAATTGCCACGAATCATCATGTCATCGCAGGCGCCAAAGCTATACGCATCAAGACCAAGGATGGAAAATCGTATGAGGACGTGGAGATTCTCGCCGAAAACAAAGGCGAAGATCTCGCCCTCTTGCTGATCAAACCAACAAATACCGTGCAGTCGGCTATTCTCGGTGATTCGCAGAACGTCGTTGTCGGAGAGAGGGTCATCGCTATCGGTAATCCCGTCGGCTTGGACTATTCTCTTACCGATGGTCTGGTCTCTCAGAGACGAATCGTCTTCGGTCGCAAGTGGATCCAAATATCGGTTCCCGTATCACCCGGAAACTCCGGTGGTCCCCTCATTAACGTGAAGGGAGAGGTCATCGGCATCAACACAGCCCAGCACGGTGGGAGACGCGTCCAGAATATCAACCTCGCCGTACCCATCAACAAGCTGAAAGCAATGATCAAGACCACGTATCCGAACCGGCGAACCGTCGGTTCGAGCGGTTCAAAGACCTGGTAGGCAAATCGGCGACGCGCACCCTCGGCGGTTTCCCCAATAGCTTCAAATATCGGAGGGATAAACCAGGGCCTTGCTCCCCTTCGCATAAACGCTATGATGACGCCAGAAGCGGCATGAATCGGAGCGCAACATGGAACTAGAGCGAGTTGGCAAGGTGGCAGTCTTGCGTATTGCGGCGGGTAAGGCCAATGCGTTGAATGAGTCCCTTCTGGTGTCTCTCAATCGAATTCTCGAGAACATCAATCAGTCCGACGAGCGTGCCCTCGTGGTTACGGGTGAGGCCGGATTTTTCAGCGCTGGTTTCAATTTGGTGGAGCTTTCGCAGCTGGATTGGCCCGCGATGGAACGCTTCATTCGCCTCTTTGATAAGACCATGCTTCGGCTCTACACCATGCCCATGCCTGTCATTGCAGCGATAAATGGTCATGCCATCGCCGGTGGCTGCATCATCGCTCTGCAGACCGACTATCGCATGATGGCTGACAGCAATGGCAAGATCGGCCTCAACGAAACTCAACTCGGCCTCGGCCTCCCCAAACAAGTGGTAGAAGTCCTCCGGGCCACCGTGCCCATCGGTTCAGTTTTCCCCATCGCTCTCGAAGGACGGCTATTTTCTCCCCACGAAGCTCAAGAAGTGGGCTTGATTCATAATGTCGTATCACCCGATGCTCTGGAATCCCGCGCCGTGGCCAAAGCCCAAGAATTAGCCAATTTGCCGGCAGCCGGATACGTGCACGTCAAAAGTACCCTTCAGCGCCCCATACTCAACGCGATTGAAACCGATGCCGAAACAGCCATCGACGGCTGGTTGGATACATGGTTTTCCAACGATGCGCAGACGAAGATCAAAGCAGCAGTACAGCGACTGTCTCGCTGACCCGTTACGAAAGGTCAAAACCCCATTATGAATAAAGAATCGAAAGCACTCCTAGCGGCGCTTCTCGACGCACCGAGCCCTTCCGGCTATGAAGGGCCCGCACGTCGGGTATGGTGCGAATCGCTCTCCGAGGTCGCAGATGAAGTCAGGGTGGACGTGCACGGTAATGCCATTGCGGCGCTGAATCCGCAGGGCTCGCCAAGAATCATGTTGGCTGGTCATATCGACGAACTGGGTTTTCAAATCTGCCATATCGAAGAAAGCGGCCTGATGCGTTTTCGCACCATCGGCGGCCATGACCTTCGCAGTATTTCCGGACGCCGAATTAATATTCATACCAGCAAGGGCCCCATCCTTGCCGTTATTGGCCAAACGCCGGTTCATTTGATGAAGGATAAGAACCGCAGCGTCCCCGTGCGGGCCGACTCGCTTTGGATCGACGCCGGCTTTGACAGTCGGCGCAAGGCAGAGAAAGTCGTGCAAATCGGTGATGCCGCAACCTATGTTGATGGCTTCGCCGAAATCAACAACTCCGTCGCCGTCGCACGGGGGTTCGACAACCGGGTGGGCGCATTTATTGTCGGCGAAACCCTGCGTGCGTTAGCTTCGGTGAAGAACCTCAAGCCAGCGATTTTTGCCGTCGCTACAGTGCAAGAAGAGATCGGTATGCGCGGCGCCAAAACCAGCGCCTTCGGACTTGACCCGGACGTCGGAATTGCCGTGGATGTTACCTGGGCCACCGACAACCCTGGAGGTAGCGCCAAAGAAATCGGCGAAGTAAAGCTAGGCAAGGGCCCGGTAATCAACCGTGGACCGAATATCAACCACGCGCTTTTCGACCTGCTCAAATCATCGGCAACGCGCTCTAAGATACCCGTGCAGTATCGAGCTATTCCCGGGGGCAGCGGCACAGATGCCAATGCCATGCAATTGACCCGCGCCGGACTCGCAACCGCACTCATCGGTATTCCCAACCGCTATATGCATTCGCCTGTCGAACTCTGCCATCTAAAAGACATCTCCGACGCCATTCGGCTCTTGGCCGCGACGATCAAGAAGATCAATCCCAAAACCGATTTCATTCCGCACTAGTCATCGGTTATCGGTGCGTCGGTTATCGGTGCCTCGGTTATCGGTTGTCGGATATCGGTTGTCGGTTATCGGCGCACCGGCTATCGGTGCGTCGGTTACCCCCTGTGTCAGGAATAGTTGTCGCCTCCAGAAATTCGTAAACCGAGGGGGCGACAGCGTTGGTTACAGCATTGCTGTGACCAACGCCTGGGGAGAGATTTATCATGGCAGGACGAAGACATGCGC
>Ga0257122_1001992_pt1 | contig 13348 bp, 12 predicted proteins | sample SI106_120metaG_FD_190146 | JGI IMG/M metagenome (GOLD analysis project Ga0257122, IMG submission 190146) | Marine microbial communities from Saanich Inlet, British Columbia, Canada - SI106_120 | ecosystem: Environmental > Aquatic > Marine > Inlet | place: Canada: British Columbia | collected... | reverse complement strand
CTGTTTTTTTAGTAAAAGATTCTTGCCTTGCTAATATTTGCTGATATGATTAGTGGGTTAATGATTATCTTCAGGTAAATTTAATGTTTAAATCTACGACAATTTTATCGGTAAAACACAAAGGAACTGTAGCCATTGGTGGTGATGGCCAGGTTACTATGAGTTCCTTTATCGTCAAAAAAGAGGCGTGTAAGATACGTAAGTTGTACCATGAAAAGGTTATCGTAGGCTTTGCCGGGTCGGCTGCCGACGCATTTGCTCTAATGGAACGATTTGAATCAAAATTAGAAAAATATCAGGGCAATATGCTCAGGAGTGCACATGAACTTGCCAAGGACTGGCGTACAGATAAGATCTTGAGAAAGCTGGAGTCATTATTGATATCTGTAGATAAGAATTGTTCTCTCCTTGTCTCTGGTAATGGAGAGATAATAGAACCGGATGATGGAATATTAGGTATAGGTTCCGGTGGGCAGTATGCTACCGCTGCAGCAAGGGCGCTGGTTAAACATTCTGAGCTTAGTGCAAAACAAATAGTGGAAGAAGCATTAAAGATTACGGCAGATATATGTGTGTATACAAATGCTAATATACGTGTGGAGGAAATTGAGTGCGGGAGTTGACACCAAAAAAGATAGTTGAAGAGTTAGATAAATATATAGTTGGCCAAAAGGAAGCAAAGAGAGCGGTGGCTATAGCAATAAGAAATCGATGGAGAAGGTTACAGCTTTCTGACGAATTGCGTGAAGAGGTTATGCCTAAAAATATTATAATGATAGGTCCTACCGGTGTGGGGAAGACTGAAATTGCACGGAGAATAGCAAATTTAGTAAAGGCTCCTTTTTTGAAGGTGGAGGCTTCTAAATATACTGAAGTTGGTTACCACGGACGTGATGTGGAGTCCATGATAAGAGATATTGTTGAGATAGCCGTTAATATGGTGCGAACAGAGCAGATGGAAAAAGTCGGTGAAAAGGCAGAGATGAATACAGAGGAAAAGTTATTAGATTTGCTACTTCCATTACCTGAAATGAAGGAAGAGCCGGAGGTTGTTAGCAGGGAAGGTGTAGACGGTGATAAAGAGGCGATAGTTGCAGTTGCAGAAAAACTGGAAACAACCCGCGAGAAATTTAGGAATAAGTTGAGACAGGGTAAACTTGAAGACCGCATGGTGGAAATCAAGACACAGGAAAGGCCTGTCGTTATGCAGGGCATTGTTGCCGGAATAGAGGAAATAGGAGTAGATTTTCAGAACGTAATTGAGAAAATGATACCCCCCAAGACACAGGTAAAAAAAACTCCAATAAGTGAAGCACGGAAAATTATTAAGCAGGAGGAAGCTGAGAAGCTGATAGATAAGGAAAAGGTTACGAAGGATGCTTTGCATCGTGCTGAAAATATGGGGATAATATTTATAGACGAGTTGGACAAAGTTGCAAGTCGTGAGTCAGGACATGGGCCTGATATATCACGCGAGGGAGTGCAGAGAGATATATTGCCCATTGTGGAGGGATCTACTGTTGTTACCAGATATGGCATGGTTAAGACAGACAGAATTCTGTTTATAGCTGCCGGAGCATTTCATGTTTCAAAGCCTTCAGATTTAATACCTGAGCTTCAAGGCAGATTCCCAATAAGGGTTGAGTTGAAAGATTTAGGTAAAGAAGAGTTTATCAGGATTCTCACAGAACCTAAAAATGCGCTGATAAAACAATATACAGAACTACTGAAAACTGAGAAAGTAAACCTCCAATTTAATAAGGACGCAATTGAAGAGATAACCGATATGGCAGTTAAAATAAACAAAAGAAGTCAAAGTATCGGTGCAAGAAGACTGCATACGGTTATGGAGAAGTTGTTGGAAGACGCCTCTTTTGATGCTCCAGACTTGAATGACAAGGATATTGTAGTTGATGCTGAATACGTACAGGATAAGATGAAGGACATTGTAAAAGATGAGGACTTAACAAAATATATTCTATGATCTTAAAGTGTTTTAATATTGCAGAGGCATAAGCGTTACTATATCTATGTGCTGATAATAATATTAAATTTTTTTCTGATTTAGGGCTTGGATAGAAATATTAAAAGGAAAATCAATGTTGTTCATCTTGTTGAAGAACTAACTATCGGTGGTCTTGAAAAGATATTGGCCGCGATAGTATTGAACCTGGATAAAAACAAATACAACGTTTCCGTCTGGTGTCTGAGAGAAGGTGGCTTTTTCGCGGACAAATTAGTAAAAGAAGGAATTGATGTTAGAATCCTTCACATTTCCACTTCCAGAAATCCATTAAGTATATACAAATTATACAAACTCCTTAAACGTCACAAATTTGACATAATTCATACCCATGCCTATTCTGCAGGTACGATAGGTAGAGTCAGCGCATTTCTTGCCGGAGTTCCCGTAATAATATCTCACAATCATAGTGTTTATGACTATTATAATAAGTTCTATCACCTTGTTGAATGGATCTTGAGCCTTGTCACTGACAGGGTAATCTGCATCTCAGAGGTAGTAAATAGATTTGTCAACAAAACACAAATGATTAATGCAGGGAAATTAATTACCATTCATAATGGTATAGATGATGTTTGTGATGTAACCGAAAAGAGTAGCTCCTACCTTAAGAAAGAATTGGGCATTCCCATAAATCATTCAGTTATAGGCACAATAGCCCACCTGGAAGAACATAAAGGGCTTAAATACCTTTTAGAAGCAGCCTCTCTGTTATTAGCATCAAGAAGAGACATAAGCTTCTTGTTTGTAGGGGAGGGAGCATTAAAGGAAAAGCTGAAAAAGCTTTGTGTTGATCTCAAGATTGAAAAAACCGTAATTTTTGCTGGGGAACGAAATGATATGCCGGAAATACTGTTTTCAATAGATATATTTGTCCTGCCGTCTTTAAGAGAAGGTTTGCCACTGACAATACTTGAGGCAATGGCATGTGGTAGACCGGTTATAGCGACAAACGTTGGAGGTATTCCTGAAGCTGTAAAAGATGGAGAAAATGGAATACTTGTCTATCCAAAAGACCCTGAGGCTCTTTATAGAGCAATGAATGAGTTGCTGGGAGATAGAGAGAAACGTGAAAAGATGGGACGTATTGGGAAAAGGATGTGTGATGAAAGCTTTCGTGCCCAAACTATGGTTGAAAAAATTGAGGATTTGTATGACTTTTTCATAAATAAAAAGGTTAGAAATTGATAAAGATTTTAAGAATGTTTCTCATAATGCTATTGTCATTTTATACATTGGTGGGCTTTCTAATGTATTACATGCATTCTCAAATAACTATTTATTCTGAAGCTAAAGAGTATATTAAGGTAAACGATGATAGCATTGCTATTTTTGCAGCACATCAGGATGACGGTGTGATAATGGCCGGTGGCTACGCCATGCAGGCAATAAAGAAAGGCGGAAGGGTAAATGTATTTTATATGTTTGATGGTGAACATGGGAATGGGAGAAAAAGAAATATAACCAGGATGAATGAATCATTCAGGGCATGGGAGGTAATAGGAATAGAAGAAGGCAATATACATTTCCTGGATTATGATGAATATTATGGGCTTAGTGATGCTGCTGAAGTAGAGGGGTGTATAGATGAAGTTGTTGGTATATTCGAAGAGTACAATTTTGACAAAATATATATACCGCTCTATGAGGGCGGTCATTATCAACACGATATAACTAATTATATAGTATCCAGGGCGCACATATTAAATGGTAAAAATAGTAAATTATATGAATGTCCAGAGTATAATGCGTATTATTCTATAAAAAATACTCCGGAGAAATTTCTTTCACTTCTGTACAAAATAGTGCCATTATGTGAATATAGACCTCCTCCCTTATTTATAAGAGTAGGTGGCAGGTTGTATCTGGATATGAACGATGAAGAATTAATGATGAAGAGAGAAATGCTTCAGGCGTTTAAGTCGCAGGACATAGGAAGATTATTAAACTTATATGGTTTTAAGGATAGTTATCAGGCATATACTGGCTATGACTATTCAAAACCGCCATTTAACTATGAAAATTCGCTGGCAAAGGTTGTTAATAATCTTAAAACTGTTCCTGTTTTAAGGTCAATATTATGGAGTCTATTTGATAAGACAAAGACACGGCATCCAGACCCGGATTTTATGATTACTAGGATATCGATAGACGAATAAATATATTATCAGGATTTTCCAATTGCCTTCAATAGTTCTTCTATCCTGTGTACCCATGTGTGTTTTGCCAAAACCTCGTTACGTCCTTTATTTGCGATTTCTTTGCACTTCTGAGGATTGTCCAGATACTCTTTAGCCAATTCCTTTACTTCGCAGATTTTCTTAAAACAAACCAGATGTTCGCCTGAAGTAAAAAGCGCTACAACATCCTTCTTTGAATCAACTATTTGAAAACTGCCACAGGCTAGAGTTTCGAAAACCCTTGGACTTGCTTGGGTAACTTTATCTTCATCAATATCCAAACCATAATGGCCCATATAATTAAGTACTATTTTGGATGCATTATATATCTTTACCCATGTTTCCGGAGTAACTGCACCTCCTCTGATATGTTTCCTTAAAGGTGACCCGGAATCGATCCGGTCCCATCCAGGTCCCCAAATGCGTATATCAAAATCAGTAAGTGTTTCAAACAGTTCCACCCTTTCTGGATACATAGAACCAACAAAACATATATCAGATCCATATTCCAGCTTTTCCTCTTCAGATAAATCAATAGGTTTGTGGATGTCGGGATCGCATGCTGCGTTTAACCACATTCCTCCTCTATTTCCATGTTGTTTATGAACTTTAAGGGCGTCTGTGCTCTGGGCAAAAAAATAGTTGTATGCAGGTACAACCCTTAGTGCCGTTTCCAGTACACCAGCTCCTCCGGGAAAATCCGCGAGCCAGTTTATAGTTATGGAGTTAAATCGTTTTCGTATTTCAGCAATTGTTTCAGGAAAAAATGTACCGCCAAAATTAACCAGAAATATATCCGGTCTGAAATGATTGACTATCTTTATTAACCCATCATTCAGTCTGTTCATGTCCCAGCGATAAAGGAAGGGGAATTTGTCACTTATTCGATACGGTATAATATGCTGTCGATAATCATACGTTTCGAGTTCATGGCCCAATTGTAAAATAGCTCTTTCTACATATTCTGTTTGTGCTATATTATTAGGGTTGTGGTAGCCGGAGAATAAAATTTTCATTTAATAGTAAATAAGCTCTATGGACTCACCCTTCCCGAAAGGCTGACAACATTACCTTCGTAAGGATTCCAATTTCCACTCTCTTTGGTACCCTGAACGGACATGTGGAATTCTATTTTATGCTATAAAGTAAGCTGCGTGTAAACAACTCTTGCATTTCGTGTCATAATAGATATATTCTTTATCATTTATAGTCAAACTTTTCAACAAAAATGAAGTATTTCAAATTATAGAGGAATAACTATTTTGTCTGAAGCCACTTCTGAAAAAATCATCAGGAATACACTTTTTAATTCAGCAGGTTTTCTTTGGAGTTATCTCCTGAGCTTCCTTCTCACGCCATATATTATACACAGGATAGGTATTGAAAGATTCGGCATATGGGCAATTGCAAATACAGCTATTCACTTTTTTCTGTTTCTAGACCTTGGTATTGGTTCATCTTTTGTCAAATATATTGCCGAGTACAATACTAAAAAAAACTATAAGATGATTAATGAAGTTATTAATACGGGCCTTGCCTTTTCGTTATTATTTTGTATGTGTGTGTTTGTAGCCTTTTTATTATTAAAGAGTTTTATCACTGGCCTTCTAAAGTTTTCACCTGAACTTTATAGTGATGTATTGTTCGCGCTCTTAGGTGTCTTGATTGTATTCGTTATAAATTATGCTTTTACAGTTTTTAAATCAACGTTATATGGTTTGCAAAGAATAGATATAATAAACAAGATTTTTATTATAGTATCTATTCCCGGCACGATAGGCTTAATTCTGTTTTTAAGCTCCGGATATGGATTAAGGGGTTATGTGTATAACAGTATCATGATTGCAGTAGTTACTGTTATATCTTACGTAGTATGTACTTATAGAATCCTACCACAAATTGTCATTCATCCAAGATTCTTTAGTACGGAAATGTTCAAAAGGTTATGGAGTTTTGGATTCAAGGTTCAGATATCAGGGTTTTCTGAATTCGTAAACAGTCAGCTTGATAAAGTACTATTGGGTCATTTTCTGGGTGTAAGGACGGTTGCTTTTTATGCGCTGGGTTCCAAAATGGCACTTACTGTCGGTACTCTACCCTCAGTCCTCTTACAGGCAATTGAACCGGCAACATCAGCGCTTGATGCGGAAAAGGATGCGGGAGCGCTGAATCGGCTTTACACAAGAGGTACAAAATACATTGTATTTCTTTCATTTCCTCTATCATTCTTCGTTATTACCAATGCATCCCCTATCATGCACTTTTGGATGAGTGGACCAGGGTATGACAAATCTGTCTTGGCAATTCAAATTTTAACAATTGGTTATTTCTTTTTTCTGATAAACAGTGTAGGTCGACTGATGGCAAGGGGTATGGGTGTGCCTCAATTTGAAATGGTTTCTGCTCTGATTATTCTGGGTCTGAATATTCTGCTCAGCGTTGTTCTCATTATCTTATTTGGTTTTGTTGGGGCCTTGATAGGGACATGTATTTCTTCTGTAATAGGCTCATTATACTTTATGATTAGGTTTCATAAACATATAAAGAGGCCTATACTGTTTTTTATAAAAGACATATACCTTAAACCTTTGGTCGCATGTGTCATTGCAATTCTAATGTCATTAACAATAGATTTCCTATTTCGTTCTATTAGCTTCTCTCCTTTAGAAAGAATAGGCTATTTTATATACCTTAGCCTAAAGGGTGCCATGTTTTCAGGGACATACCTTGTCTGCATTTTTTTCATCAGATACCTTGATGAATATGATAAGAATGTTTTTCTTTCTGCTATAAAGATGCCCCTTTGTAAGTTGGGGATGATTAAAAACAATAGTGAATAAAATAGTTTATAAAAAAAGTTGACAACGACTATGAATAGACAGGATTATCCTTTTGTAATAAAAATTGTTTTACTCTCCGGTGTTATCTTGCAAAAACTATTTGATCTGTCCCGTGCATGCTTTGCTGGCTTTTGGTTAGGGGTACTCAAAAAAGGGACACTCGGCTTGACCGTTAAGTTTTGTTTTGATAATACAAATATATATCATGGTGAAAAATTTAATCAAAGCGGTCTCTTCCGGTGGGAAGAAAAGGCAATAAACAAATACTTCCAGAAATGTAAATCCTTATTAATTGCAGGTGCAGGAGGTGGGCGAGAAGTTTTAGCATTATGTCGGACAGGATATGATATAGATGGTTTTGAATGTAACCCTGATTTAGTTGAACAAGCAAACGAATTACTTAAGAAGGAAGGATTTAATCTAAATATACAACTTGTTCCCCCAGATCAATGTCCAGATAGTATTAATATATATGATGGTCTGATTATTGGATGGGCGGTTTATATGCATATTCAGGGGAGAGAAAAAAGGATTTCCTTTCTTAAGAAATTGCGAAGCCAGACACGAGAACATGCTCCGATACTACTTTCTTTTTTCTCTCGCACTGAATCCTCACTCTATTTTAGGGTTGTTGCAGAAATTGGAAACGGAATAAGGAGGATTCTTGGGAGAGACTATTTGGAAGTTGGTGATGATTTAGCACATGTTCACGGTTTTAATATATATGTACATTGTTTTACAAAAAAAGAAATAAATTTTGAACTCGACCAAGGAGGATTTCAGTTAGATTTTTGTTGCACTGACGTCTATGGACACGCGGTAGGCATTGCTTCTAAACTAAGTGATAAAATAAGTATTTAAGTTCATGTATTGAAAATATAAAGTTAATATTTTCCTTCTGTATTAATAAATATAGGTAAGCTTATGATTAAGTCGTCTTACACAACAAGATACATTACCAATGAAGAATACAAAGAGTGGGATGAGTTAGTTTTGCAATCACCAAATTATAGCATATTTGATACCACGCTATGGCTTGGCACCTTAACATCCATTTTGAAATGTGACATTAAAATATTGGGTGTATTTAAGGAAAATAATTTAGTTGGGGGTATTGCACTCAATATAATTAAAAGGTTCGGAATTAAAATTGCCAAAACCCCACCAATGAGCGCTTTCAACAGTTGTCATTATGTTCTCAAAGAGACACAACACAAAGATAAACTGGGAAATAAAATTCAGAATATTTTGGCAGTAATTGCTGATAGATTACAAAATGATTTTCATTATGCCATTGTTACAAACCATCCGGATTTTAAAAATGTTAATGCTTTTAAGTGGAAAGGTTGGAGGCAAAATATACTTTATTCTTATAGCGTACAGCTTAACAATGTAGACTTGTCTTTAATATCAGCATCAAAGAGGAGGCAGGTAAAAAAAGCACAAAAAAAATTAATTGCTGTCGAAGAAATTAGGGACATAGTACCTGTTTATGACATCATAGAGCAAACTTATATCAGACAAAACCTTAAATGCCCGCTGACTTTAGATGAGATGACAGACATATATAAAAAAATAAAAAATAATATTGTGATTCTAGCAGCTAAGGAGCCGGCCAACGGCAAGTGTATAGCAGTAGATATTGCTATCATTGACTGCAAAAGAAAATATGCTTATAGCTTGATTAATGCATATGACTTTGAGTCTGCAGATTCTGGGGCTAACTCGCTTGTATTGTGGGAAGGTATTGAGTTTTTTAAGAACAAAGGATTGGAAATATTTGACCTTGGTGAAGCAGGAGAACTATCCAAGTCCAGCTTTAAAGGCCAATTTTATACTGAATTAGTGCCATACTATCAAGTTTCAAAATCTAATATACTGTTTTCAATCGTCTGGCATCTTACTAAGGGAAAAATTGCAAGGAATTAACATTTATTTAAGAAAATACACAGGTGCTGGCAAAGCAAAAAAATATGCTAAAAAACAAAATACTCATACTGGATAGTAACCGTGCTACATTTACAGTAATTAGATCATTGTCAGAAAATGGATACGGTGCAATCGTTGGTTATATTAAAGATATAGCCGGAGAAAGATTTGTAAAGTTCTCCCGATATACCAGTGAGACATGGTCTCATCCCCGTTTCAATGAAGAGGAGAGATTTATAGAAGCCTTATTATGTCTATTAAGCGAAAGAAGTGAAATTAATTATATATTTCCGGTAGGTGATATAAGCAGCGGGCTTCTGGCTCGTAATTATAATCAAATTATTCCATACTGCATAATAATAACGGCTAAGCCGGCTGCAATTGAGATATGCTTGGATAAGACCATGATCTATAATTATGTGATTAAACAAAATGTTCCTTTACCTGAGACGAAAGTGGTGAGAAATACTGTTGATATTGATACTCAGATAGAGAAAATTGGCTACCCTTTTATCTTGAAGCCCAAGAATAACATTTTGCCATTTTTTGGGAAGAAGTGCATCATCTGTGGCACGCCAAATGAATATAATAAATATTTTCCAAAATGGCCTGAGAAACATCAGGAACTGGTATTCCAGAGAAAGGTGACAGGTTTTCGTCACAACTGTATGTTTACGGCAATTAAAGGTAAGATAGTTTGTTACTTCGAGATGAAAGTCTGTAGAACTGATGTATATGATAGTACAGGGTACGGGGTAGAAATCTTAACTGTCAAGCCTTCGGAGCAACGAAAGAAATACATCGAATCACTTACACTTGTGCTCGATTACTCGGGTATTGGATGTGTTCAATTTCTTGTAAATGAGAAAGATGATAGTTCATACTTTCTGGAATTCAACCCGAGGTTAGATTACGGTAATGCCTTGCCATATTCTTGTGGCATTGATTTCCCAAAACAGGCAATTGATGTTCACCGGTATTTGAGTGATGAGATTGATTCACTTCCCTGCTACAAGAAGGATTACCGGATTGGCAGACGTATTCAGTGGTTGTTGGCAGATGTTTCAGGTATGCTGATAGCTGTAAAGCGAAGGGAAATTTCTGCCTTGCAGGGGGTCATTTGGTTTTTCAGAATTTTGCTTGCTCTTTCAAGATCGACTACTCATATGACATGGTCGTGGAAAGACCCACTTCCCACTCTCGTGATGTATAAGCAGGAGTTTTCAAATATAGTTTTAAAGCGTATTGGTTTTGGATAAGACAGTAGAGTTATACAAAGTTAGTATAGTCAAAAATGTCTTCAGCAAAAATGACAATAAAGACAGTGGTAAATAAAATATTTTCTCAAAAAAACACTATAGTTTTATATGGCCTCTTATACAACAAGATACCTTGCTCAAGGTGAACATGATCAGTGGGATGAATTAGTGTCTCAGTCACCGGCATATAATATATTTGATACCACTCTCTGGCTTGATACTTTGTCCTCGGTACTGAATTGTAATATCCAAATCTTAGGAGTCTTTAATAAGGGGACTCTTATTGGAGGGGTAGCATTGGAGGTTGTTGTAAAGTTTAGACTGAAGATTGCCAATGTTCCACAAATCAGTCATTTTAACAGTTGTCATTATGTTCCGAGAGATACTCAATACAAAGAAAGGCAGAGTAGGTACATTCAGGATATTGTTATGTCAATAACGGAAAAGCTACAAAATGATTTTCATTATGTGGTAATTGCTAATCACCCTGAATTTAAAGATATTAGAGGCTTTTTGTGGAAAGATTGGAATCAAAATGTACTGTATTCTTACAGGGCTTATCTTGACAAGATAGACTTTACCCAACTATCTTCATCTAAAAGAGGATGGATAAAAAAAGCGCAAAAAAAAATGATTGTGACTGAAGAGATTAAGGATATTACACCTGTTTACGGCATTCTAGAACGCACATACACCAGGCAGGGCATTAAATGCCCACTGACTCTGGATGAACTATCCGGGATATGTGGAAGAATGGGCGATAATATTGTGATTCTGGCTGCGAAAGAGCAAGTTAGCGAAAGATACGAAGCAGTGATTATCTGTTTTGTTGATTACAAAAACAGTTGTGTTCATGATTTTTTTGTTGGATATGAACACGAATCTCCTGGTTCAGGAGCTAATGCACTTCTTCGATGGGAGGCAATGAAGTATTTTAAAAATAGAGGATTTGAATATTTTGATTATGGACAGGCTGCAAGTCCATCCAAGGCAAGTTTTAAAGGTGAATTTTCTACTGCTTTAGTACCGTTTTATCGAGTTTCAAAATCCAGTTTACCGTTTTCCATAGCCTGGCATCTGACAAAAGGTAGAATTGTTCAAGTGCAATGATAAAGGATTAAGTTTTAATACCACTCACCTCAGGATGTGTTGTCTATAACTCAACCCTATCTCAATGTTATATAAATGGATATCATTTTAAAGCCAAAGCATCTAACCATTTTTTTTGTATCAATTATCATATGCCTTACTTTAGTCCACAGTATAGTACAATATTTTTATATTACCTATGGGAGTGAAAGTATATTTGAGCCTCTTGTTCCATTTCTAGACTTTAATGCTGAGTCTAACATTCCGACATTCTACTCTTCAGCAAGTTTGCTATTCTGTTCTTTTCTTCTCACAATTATCACATTTGCGAAAAAAAAGAGTGGTGAATGTTATATTTACTGGTTGGGATTAGTGGTTATTTTCCTGTTTTTATCTATAGACGAGTTTGTCATGATTCATGACCGTTTAAATGCAACATTGAGGTCTAAGTTGAATGTGTCTGGATTCCTTCACTTCGCATGGATTATTCCATACGGCATTGCATCAATTATTTTTGCATTTGTATACGCAAAATTTGTGTTCAATCTTCCATGCAGAACACGGCTCTTATTTATTATTGCAGGTTCAGTTTACATATCAGGTGTTATCGGTTTTGAACCGATTGAGGGGGAATTTTTAGAATTGTATGGTTATAACAATGTGACCTATGTTGCCCTTTGTACAGTAGAAGAAATTTTCGAGATGACGGGAGTTGCGATTTTCATTTATACGCTTATGTCTTATATAGATTCAGAATTAAAAGATCTGCGAATAAGTATTAAATCTTCATCGTTACTTTAATTTTATAATATTGTGATAAAGGTTTCTGAAAAGAAGATAAATCCTTGAATTGAAGGAATTTAATATAAATATATCCATCTCTTCTCTCTTTTTATCGGTCAATCGAGTTTTGTAATCTTCTGTTCCGCGTAAAAAATCATACTCTGAATATCCATTGTTTATTGCGTCCTCAATTACCAGATTTGTCAGAATACTTCCGACACGATCTTTAGACCATTCCGGGTCCCATCCTCCTTGATAGTAAAAAAGTGTGTTATTGTATTTGAAAGTATACAAGGCCGCCACGTCCTTTCCCTGCACTCGAAGAAAGTATAGTCTTAACATATCAACATTTAGAAATGTCTCGGCGATTTTTTTGTGAAAAACCCTGATTGCATTCCTGGCGAAATTCCCCTTATGTTTCACCTCCATCCATTTTTTCTGATGTAATTTGAACAATATTTCCATTGCATCGTCTATATCATCTGGATTTTCGCATTTTACGAATTCAAAACCATTATAGTTTTTTTGTAAATTACGCCTCCTTCTCATTATCGTGTTTCTCCTGTTACTACTTAAAGAGGAGTAGAAAACTTCAATTTGGTCTGGCAAAGGAATATAGGGGCAAGACTGGGATATTTTTGACTGAAAAGGTCTATTCCCCATAATCTCTTCAAGTAATCTACCGGTTAAAGATGTTACGGGTATATTAGTCAGGAGGCAGTAATCCCATCTGCTCTCCTGAAACAGGAAAACAACTATTTTCCCAAGGACCTTTTTCTCCTCACCTTTAGAAATGATGAAATCAAGATGATCGGAGGAGATAGGTAACGTTCCAAGAAACTTTATATATTTAAGGACAGAAATACCGCCTATCCTTTTGTTAGTAATACACAATGGTGCAATGGCGACCAGCTTTTTACTTTCATCATATACGGTCAAGATAAAAAGTTGCCTGTTTTCCTGAAAATACTCCCACCACGTGTACATCCATTCCCAGGTAAGAAAGAGAGTGTTAGCTCTGCTATTTTTCAATAGAGCAGTCCAATCTTCTTTAAGTTTTAAAAATTCATTTTGCGTGCTTATTTTTTTAATAGATAGCATTAAAGATACCTGCTTTGTTTGGTAATTGGGAGAATACTGAAGTGGAATTAATGGATTTACACATTAGTAGAATATACTAAGCTGTTAAATAGTTTGAAGTGAATATGATGGAATAATAAAGCGGTATATTAATTAAGTCAAGGT
>Ga0257122_1001991_pt1 | contig 13350 bp, 20 predicted proteins | sample SI106_120metaG_FD_190146 | JGI IMG/M metagenome (GOLD analysis project Ga0257122, IMG submission 190146) | Marine microbial communities from Saanich Inlet, British Columbia, Canada - SI106_120 | ecosystem: Environmental > Aquatic > Marine > Inlet | place: Canada: British Columbia | collected... | reverse complement strand
GTCTACAACAAAGAGCAGGAGCACGACGGCGGTTCCAATTTGCAGCGTCATGAACCAGGACCCACCGAGAACCGGCACCGTCAACCCTAACGCCCCCAGAGCGAGCGTGCTGAATAGCGTGAGCGAATGTCCTCGCATAATGAAGTTCCTCTTCCCGAATTCTCCGATATTGAAATCATAGCGGATTTCACGAATCGAATCGAGAAATCGGAAAAAGCACTAGTGAAATGATGAGAAATGCTTCATCCCGGTTGTCGCGGTATGGGTGAACGGCATTCCGATAGTACCGTTTGTACTGAGATTTTCGTGTGCAGCTACCTGAGTCAACCACCGCCACGATACAGATCAACCTCCAAGACTTTGCACCGGCCTAGCGTTGGTTTGACTTTAGGGCGGGGCTTTTGACAGATAGCCCTAACGTTCGAACGGCTCAGCGCTCGTACGATTTGGATCGCTCTTTCGCCCCCGCGTTCACGATGATAGAGGGGCAATTGGCGCCAGCGGCGGACAGTGCACTATGAACTCAATGAAAGTGATAGTAGGTGGTCTCTTTTTCTTCTCGCTGTTCGAGTTCCCTGGCATTGCACACGCGGCGGACGAAAAGGGTTGCGCAACGAAGGCTTGCCATCCGAAGGTCTTCAACAAAGGACCGATACTCCACGGACCGGTACGCGCCAACCAATGCACAGTTTGCCACAAACCGAAGGGGGAAATCCCCGCTGGCAAACACCGCAAAAATGCATTCACAGTAGACCGTACGAGCAAACCTTGTTTCGCCTGCCATAAAGAGGTGACCCAGTCGCTACGCTCTGGCGGCGTACATAAACCCGTAAGGGAAAAGTCGTGCGTCGCCTGTCACGAAGTGCATAGTGGCAAACAGAAATCCCTTTTGCGCGCGGCGACGCCGGCCGAGCTTTGTGCCCAATGCCACAAGCCGTCAAAAACAAAAAAGAAGTACACGCATGGTCCTATCGCTGCAGGTGCCTGTACGTTTTGCCATTCACCGCATTCGTCCGAAAAGAAGCCACTGCTCAAAATCAGTGGAAAGGACCTTTGTTTTGAATGCCACGACGCCGAACGATTCAAAGCGAAGTTCAAACATAAAGCCTTGGAAAAGGGCTGTTCCAGCTGCCACACCGCACATGGTTCTGATCATAAATACTTCATCAAGAAAAATAGCACCGAGCTTTGCGGCGACTGTCACCAAAAGATCATGAACGTGGCGAAAACCGCCAAGGTAAAACACGCGGCGATCAGCAAAGCTGGCTGTGCCGGCTGCCACGATCCCCATGGATCAAAATTCCCCAAACTGATGAAGGACCACTCGGTAAAGGTCTGCACCAAATGCCATACCAAAGTGATCAGCGGCAAGCATATGCACGGTCCGCTTGAGGAAGGCGATTGCGGTGCCTGCCATCGTCCCCACGGTGGACCTCACGCCCGACTTCTGGACCAACCCTTCCCCGTGCAATTTTATGGGCGCTTTACCGAATCACGCTACGGCCTTTGTTTTGAGTGTCACGAATCCGACATCACGAAGGACGAAATGACCAAAACCCTCACCCAGTTCAGACACGGTGAACTTAACCTTCATTACCTCCATGTGGTTGCCCCCGGTAATAAACGCAACAAGGGGCGGAGCTGCAAAGCCTGCCACGAAGTCCATGCGGGACCACAGGAAAAACAGATTAGAGCGAGCGTTCCCTTCGGCAAAGGGGGATGGAGTTTGCCGGTTACGTATACAAAAATGAAATACGGCGGGCGCTGCGTCGTCGGCTGCCACGTGCCCATGACCTACAACCGGCGTGGGAAGGCATCCGACTATCTGAAAGACAATAGCTCCTCTGAATCCCCTCATATCCCCGGCGTTTGGGGCATCAAGAAGAAGAAGTGAGACCGCCGCGGCCCATCGGTGACGTTGACGAAATCGGCGGATCGCCACCCGAATTGTCATCAAGGGCAACCACCGTGTCCAAAAGCCATGCGAAAACCTGCTAGGTCGATTGACCGTCCGTCGATCGCAGGCTAGATTGTCCCCATGCATTGGCATGACGTACGGCCAGGCTGCATCCTTGGGCAATCCATCGGCCCTCATACTCTGATCGAGCGAATCGGCTGTGGGCGTACGGGCGCCGTTTACCTGGCCGAACACGAAACAGATCGCAGCCAAGTCGCCATTCGCGTTTTTCACGCCACTTTTTCCGCCAAACCGGAAAATATCCAACGCTGCATGCTCGAAGCTCAGGCGATTCAAGGGGTGGACCATCCCGGTATCGCGCGCGTTCTAGGCTTCGGTCGACTGGTCGAAATCGGCCCGTACGTCGTGATGGAATATTTGAAGGGAGAAACCCTGGCGGATCGCATCCAGCGCGAAGGACGCCTGAGCCCCGGGGCCGTCTTGCGAATCATTCGACGAATTGCCTGGGCTCTTTCAGCGGCCCACGACCAAGGCATTTTGCATCGCAATCTCAAGCCGTCAAATATCTTCTTGGTTGCCCCACACGGCGATTATCCCGACCGCGAATGGGTCAAGCTCGCCGATTTTGGGTTAACCTCAGCCGCATTGATCGGCGGCACCCCCCCGTATGCGGCTCCTGAAGCGAACTACGGAGAACAAGCTCTAGACGAACGGTCAGACGTCTATTCCTTGGCTATTTTAGCTTATGAATTGTTAAGCGGTCGGCCCCCCTATTTTGGTGACTCGCTAGAGGAGATTTGGGAACGGCAACGTAGCTCACTACCTGCACCGCTTATTCAGGCAGGGCTGCATCTTCCCGACCGCGTCGAGGCAGCGATCTGCAAGGCCCTTTCGCCGGACCCCGAAAATCGTCCCGACTCGGTCGCTGATTTTGCCCAACTTCTTCCAGCAAGAATGCCTCCGCCTCTTCGGCGGATCACAGGGCCTTTTCATCACTCTGAAAAAGAAGAAGAACCCCCGCAGGCCGCGCGTCCTTCGGTGGAGATTCTCGAACTCTCCAACATCGATGCGACACCGATATTCGCGGAGATCGTGGCGGAGGCCCCAGCGGAAAACGTTCAACTCCCCGCGAGCTTGGCCAACGTCGTCGAAGTGGAGCAAGAAAAGAAGGAACAGCCGGCACTACCAACGAAGTCAGCGCAACCCGAAACACCACCTACTCCGACAAAGCGTATTGCTCAGCGCAAAACACGCACGCGACGACCCGCTGCCGACGTCAAAAAGGCAAAACGTACCCCACCAAAGCAAACGAGAAAGGCGCCACGTTCCGATGCGGATTTCTTTGCTTTTGCCCTCCCCATGGTGGCCATTTGTGGCGTGATCATCTATTTGGCCGTCGGTACGACAGACGATATGCAGGCGACGAAATCAGCGGAGGCCGTATCCCAGACGGAGGCGCCCCCGTCACTGGTAGAAGAATATGGTCGTTCTTTGCCGCCACCCCTTCGGGGTACCCGCGTCGAAAGGGCCCCCGCGAAACCAGAGAAAGACCAGCCAACGCTCGGGTCTATCAATGGCCCCCCGAGAAAAGGGGGCACGCAGACCAAGCGGGCGATGCCGACGAAACGACGCGTGCGGAATAAGGTAGCCCAGGCGGAAACTCAAAACGTATCAGCCCACAACAACGCCGAGGAAAGTCCAGTGGTGGCCCCCACCCCAACGAAGGACCTGGCCGGCGTCGGTAAATCCGTGGGCCGACTCACGGATGCCGCCCAAAGGGATGAACCGGAACTCATACTCTCCAAGGGGCTACGCCGGGTGAAGAAGCGAAATTTCAGCGCGAGATTGGAAGCTGAACGTATTGAGCACCGACGGAAGAAAAAGGGAGCATCGCCCAAAGCCGTCGTCACAAACGTTAATTCTTCAAAAAGCAAAATCCCCACCAAGATCGCCAAAGCCGCAAAGCAGGGCCGACATATGCGGGTCTATTATATGTCGGTTACGCATCTGCGTAAGGACCCGATGAATCACGATCTGCTTTCACTACGCGGGGTCGCAGCTTGCCATCTTCAAAAGCCCGAAGCCGCTAGCGAAATTCTCCACCGACTCCGCCAAGAAAAAGGCGGAGGATGCTCGCCGCCTGTCGGAAAGCGGAAACGCCTCTCAATTAGCACCGACTACCGACTACGGATTACCGATTACCGATTGCCCATTGCCATTTACCCATTGCTAATTGCCGACTACCGATTGCCAACAACCGCTATTGAAGAAAGCCATTGTTTCCCTCCTCAGTGAGTATCGCCGCAATCCGAGCACCATAGGCTTGCAGCGCATGGGGCTGTACATTGGCTTTCACTACCGACCCTTCGAAGCTCACCTTCGCCGTTCGTCCGGCTCGCGTTCGAATAAGAAACGTCGTGCTTCTCGAGGGCAATACCCCATAGCCTTCACCGCTTACCTTGGGCAAAGATCCGTCCGTGGCGTAGAGCAGCTGTTTGGTCGTAAATTGCCCGTCCACAACTTCGGTGACATCGCACAAGTACGTATCCTCGAGTATCATCAGCCCCTCGGGGGCCACCAGATAGATAGCCACGAGTCGACTCTTATCGTCCTCTACGCGTTCGAGATGGACATCAGCGCTATCCGCAGCAACGGCCGTCTGTGAGTCCAGAGAAAAGCCACCGTCGACACATCCCAGGTCTTTGCACTCCGCATCGCCCTCTCCGGGCCTGCCGACGCAAATGCAATACGATTTAGGTAGGGTGAGCGACGCCCACGCCGTACCGACATCGTTGCCGTCGTTGGTTCGTGAAAGCGCTTTGAGCTCAATCGCTCGGCCACCGCTGAGCGTTCCCTTGTCACCGCTAACCAGACGGTCGGAACTGCAGGTGCCAATATCTCCATAGTAATGCGTTAGCAGGTCCTCCGCGTCTTGACAGATATGCGCCAGGTCGTCGTAGGAAATGGCCGTATCACTGGGGAGATCGGTCCTCCAACTCACTTCGGCCGTATCCGACGCACACGCCAAAGCTTTCAGCTCATGGAGTCGGGGGAAAGCCAAGCTCGAAGGTGATCGCCCCGCTTCGTTCTTGCCCACCACGTAAAATTTGCTCGCCCCCTTTTCGAGCATGACTTCAGCCGAGACCAGGCTCGATTCCAAACGTTCTTCGCCATCCTCTAACAGAAGATAGGAGGTCGCGCCGCTAAGGGGCTGCCAACTAAAATGGCCGGTTCCATCCAGTGCGATTTCAAGTCGGAGTCCTGAGGGCGCCGCAGTGAGCGGTTTGGTGGGGGCATCCGTCGGTCCGCCCGAACCGCAGCTCAGCATCCCGGTGGTTGAAACGAAGATGAAAGCGACCACCAGACGACGAACGCCTTCCTGACTGCCGAGACTCAATGGCACGGCGTACATGACGTGGAGGTGGCGGAACCTTGGTTGTAGTCTTTTGGCGTATGGTCCTTGCCGTGACACATGATGTAGCAGAAGCCATTTCCGCCGCTCGTCCAAAACGCCGTCGACGCATTCCGACCGCCGATATAGCTAATGTCGTAGCCCCCCGCACTGATGGGGTAACCCATGTTGATCAATCCGGGTTCGCCCGCATCCGTGCCCGCATGAACGTCGTGACAGATGATGCAAGGCGAATTGTCGCCGCGAACGTGTGTGTCGTGGAAGTCCTCGAAGACATTATTACCCATCACAACATTTGATTCCGAATGGCATTGCCAGCAAAGCGCATAGTCGCCGTCCCCTTGGGTCCATTGGTTGTTATCCGTGACCACATATTTCAGACTCAACAATGAGCCATTCGCCGAGCCGTGGGCCTTATGGCAATGCAAGCATCCTTGCTGAACCAATTGTCCATCGTGGCTCGAGCCGGTATAGCCGGTCTTATTGTAACCTGTCCCTCCGGCAGTGGGGAACGTAATACCCGCCGGCGGGGTGCCATCATGACACGTCAGGCAGAACGCCGTCTTTGTTCCCGCCCAAACGGTACTGATGCTGTCGGGGTTCGACAACTCGACCGTGCCCAGGGAATGATTCGCCACATAATGGCAATTGAGACAATCTGCGCTGGTGATGGTACCGGCCCAATGGTTGGACGCCATTTGGAATTCGCCGCCGGCGCCTACGATTTGCGGCCGCGTCCCCTGCACTTGATTATGGCAGCTCGTGCAATCTCCGCCTACAGCGCCGGTCCACACGCCACCCGGATCGGAATGGCAGGTAGCACATTCCCCGCTTGTGATATGCCCCGTGGCAGGCCGCGTCCCTTCGTGGCAACCGGCACAAGTCGTTGGCGGAGGCGAATGGCTATAGGAGACCGTGAGCCAGGAAACACCGGGCGCCGTATGGCATTCGACACAATCGATCGCCTGCTCGTGGGGGGCGATAGGACGGTCGCCACTATGACAACTCGCGCATTCCGTCGGCGTCGGGGTATGGTTATAGGCCGCACCCAGCCAAGTCACGCCCGCGTTCGCCACGTGGCAATCGAGACAGTCGAGGCTTTGTTCGTGAGGCGCGATGGGGCGCGTGGTTTCGTGACAGTCCGCGCAACTCGCGGGTGCAGGGCTATGGCTTACGGTAGCGCCCAACCAGGACACACCCGCATTCGTATGGCACCCCACGCAATCAACCGTTGGATCGTGATTCACCGTCGGGCGCGACGTCGCATGGCAGTTTTTGCACGCGGTAGGCGCCGGTGCATGACTGACCGTCGCCCCTAACCACGAGACACCAGGGTTGGTATGACATCCGACGCAATCCATCGTTGGGTCGTGGTTCAGCGCGGGTCGGTCGCTCACATGACAAGCCTCACACGTTGTGGGTACCGGGTTGTGATCGAAGGTGGCTCCAAGCCAGGTGGAACCCGCCGCGAAGTGGCACGTCGAACAATCGCCAGACGCGGGATGCGGCGGCACAGGCCTATCTGCAGTATGGCAATGTTCACAGGCCAGCGGCGTTGGCGAATGGCTGAAACCTCCACCCTGGCTATGGCAACTCGCGCACGTAGTCGCTGGCGACGATAGAGGCTGATAACTCTCCGGTGAATGGCCGCGACCATGGCAACTCACACGGCAATAGCCCGTGCTGCCAGATTTGTAGAACGATGAGGAAGCGTTCGTTCCGCCCGAATAGTTGATATTGTACGACTGTTGGACCGGCGCAGAGAAGTTGATCAACCCCGCTTCGCCCGCATCCGCCGATGCGTGAACATCATGGCAGATATAGCAAGGCGAATCTTCGCTTCGGACGTGTTTGTCGTGAAGGTCGTTGAAGGCATTGTTTCCGGTGACGATGCTCGATTCGGGATGACAATTCCAACACAGGGCGTAGTCTCCATCGCCTTGGCTCCACTGGTTGAAGTCCGTTTTGACGTAGCGTTGTTTGAGCAACGAAGCATTGTTGGAGCCGTGCCCGTTATGACAATGGCTACACGCTGCACCGCCGAACTGCTGGTCATGTGTTGAACCCACAAAAGTCGATTTATCGTAGCCGGTTCCCGTCGCGGTAGAGAACACGACGCCCGCAGGCGGGGTGCCATCGTGACACGTGATGCAGAAAGCGGTTTGCGTGCCGGCCCAGAGGCTGAAATCGTCCGGGTTGGCTAATTCGACAATGCCCAGACTATGGTTCTTTACATAGTGGCAATTCAAGCACATCGCGCTGGTTACCGTGCCGTTGGCATGGTCGGAAGTCATTTGGAACTGACCGCCAATACCCACAATTTGTGGCCGCGAGCCCTGGCTTTGGTCGTGGCACGTGATGCAATCGCCGGCCACGGCGCCGGTCCAAACGCCACCGGGGTTGCTATGACAGCTGGCGCAGTCACCGCCGGTAATATGCGACGTCGCTGGCCTATTTGGCTCGTGACACGAGGCGCAGGCTGTTGGCGTCGGCGTATGGTCGTAGACCGTTATGGAATTTGCCCAGGCCCCGCCGACATCCCCATGGCAGTTCGCGCAATCCATCGTTTGGTTATGCGGCAATACGGGCCGAGTCGTTTCATGGCAGGTCGCACATGCCGTTGGCGTCGGCAGATGACCGTAGTTACCGCCTACCCAAGTTACGCCGGGGCTGCTGTGGCATTCGACGCAGTCCATCGTTTGATTATGCGGCAATACCGGTCGATCGCTTTCATGGCACGCGGCGCAGGAAATCGGCACAGGGTCATGACTATAGGTGGCGCCTTGCCAGGTTACACCTGGGTCGAAATGGCATTCAACGCAATCGAGTACCTGCTCGTGGGGCGATACAGGCCGCGCCGTTTCATGACAGCTGGCGCAGGAAAGTGGCGTCGGTGAATGGTCGTAGAGTGCGCCAAGCCACGTGCTACCGGGGTCGAAATGGCAGGTAGAACAATCTCCCGAATCGGGATGCGGCAACGCGGGACGCGTACTGCTATGGCAGTACTCGCAGTTGATGGGCGTCGGATCATGGCTATAGCCGTTACCCTGGCTATGGCAATTCGAACAATGGGTCGACGGGTTGCCACGGGGGTCGTAGTCTTTCGGATCGTGCTCTTTTCCGTGGCAGTTTATTTCACAGTAGCCTCTGCTACCCGACTTCCAATACGACGTGGAACCGTTGCTGCCATTGAGATAGCTACTGTCGTAGCCTTGCTGAACTGCCAAATCCAAGTTGATCAGACCGGGTTCGCCTGCATCATAAGACGCATGCACGTCGTGACATATATAGCAGGGCGAATCTTCGCTGCGCACGTGTTTGTCGTGACGGTCGTCAAAGGCGTTGTCGCCCATGACTGTGTTTCCCTCCGGATGGCATTTCCAACAAAGGGCATAGTCACCGTCGCCTTGGCTCCACTGATTATAATCGGTGGTAACATATTGCAGTTTCAACAATGAGGCGTAGCTGGAACCATGCCCGTTGTGACAATGCATACAGCCCGCCCCACCCAATTGCGTATCGTGGGTGGACCCTGCAAAGGTCGACTTGTTGTAGCCCGATCCGCTAGCCGTTCCGGGAAATGTCCAACCTGCCGCTGGACTCCCATCGTGACAGGCCAGACAGAACGCGGTCAGCGTACCGGCCAGAGGCGTTCCCGTATCCGGGTCATTCAATTTGACCAAGCCGCGGGTATGCTTGCTCATGTCGTGACAAACCCGGCAATTGTCGTCGGTGACGGGCCCCGGAAGATGTTTGGAGGCCATCTCGAAGTCGCCGCCGGGCCCTACGATTTGACGACGTGAACCCTGAACCTGATCGTGGCATTCAGTGCAACCCAAACTACGAAAACCGTTACTGTGCAGATGACAGTTCGTGCATTTTCCGCCCGGCTGAGCGTCGGCACCAAATTGGGAATGGTTGTTGAACGCGAGACCGGTGCCGTAGTTATTCGTGACCTCGTGGCAAACCTGACAGATATCGTCGGTTGAACTCGCATCACCGTCGACGTATTCCGCAGTCGACGTCAGACGAATATCCGAACTCGCCACGGTCCGAGAGATACTCAATGGAGGCCAATAGGGGCCGCCGCCAGCTGGGTCAATGAGCTTGATTTCAGCCGCAAGATTAACCCGCAGCAATTTGCCGTAAGTTGTACCGTAGGCTTCGTTCTGGCTTTGCTTATGGGGTTCATGGCAGCTCCAGCAATCGAGGTCCCAATTGCCATACGTGGTCGCCGTGGTGCGACTGGAATGGGTGGCCACCGCCGTAGCGGGACCGCCCTCTACATGACATTCCTGACAAAGACGCTCGAGTAAACTGGGATACGATGACTCCACGTGCAGCCGATGACAGCTCGTGCAGATACCATGCTCGGCAGGCACGCCGGTACCGTCGAGGGCGGCGCAGGTTTTGCCAACGCTCTCCGCCACATCTCCGCCGCACGCGGCCATCGCGAAGCAGAGGATCAGCATTACCCGCTGAAAGGACGTGTGGCACCCAACCATCATTGTTTGACCTCAAAGACGTGAACTTGGCCTGTCTTATTGGAGGTCACATAGAGACGCTTGCCGTCGGATACCGCATCGATGGGAATGCTGACTTCCCCGGTCCAATAGCGACCGTTCTGATAACCAAACGTCTCCACCAAAACGCCTTGGCGGTCGATGGCTGCTACCGCACAAAGTGCATTGTCGACGAGATAAATACGCCCTTCGGGCCCCGTGCCCAAACCGATGATGCGCGTGACGACAGGATCTCCTTTGTCGTTCAGGGGACGTTCGATAGTACGCGATGGATTGCCTTCGAGATCGTAGACGAAGAGCTTGCGCGCCTCGAAGTCGCTAACGAAAACCTCACCGACTTTTTCGTCGATGATCAGATCGGTCGGAAATTTGAGACTACTTGCCCCGTAGGCACGTAGGAACTTTCCAGCCGTATCGTAGACACGTATTTCCGCAGCCTCACTGTCGACCACATGAATAAGACCAGCAAGGGTTGTAGCGATGGCATTGGGTTTCTTGAATTCCCCTGCTCCGGAACCGAGCATGCCGGTGGTCTTGCCGCCCTCGAAAACCTTTACCGTTCCATCAGCAACATCTCCAACGTAGACCCTCGTTGAAACGGCAGTACCAGCGGATTCGGTTTCCTGCTGGTAAACCGCGACGCCCAGTGGGTTTCTCAAGCCGGTGAGGGTGCCAATGCGTTTCCCGTCGGCGCTGATGATGCCAACCTGCCCCCGCTTGGCATCCGTAACATAAAGGATGCCGTCCTTAGCGAGGGCGATGCGCGCCGGAGACCGAAACGAGCCGAGTTTGGCCACAACGAAGGATTCAAATGGTACGCCAGCATCGGGCGGTATATTGACTGGCTCGGTCGTCTTCTTACAACCGACCAAGGAGAGAATCAAAAGTACGACTGGAAAAGAAACACGTCGGAGGATCAAACAGAACCTATTCGGTGCTGCCGCAATAACGGGCCAATGCTGACCCCGGGCATTCGTTTGAGACTCAATAACCACGTCTCATCCAATGCTGGGCATTTGGTCGAGGAGCCGTCTATCCCAGCGTTGCTCCAAACTCTGAAAAAAAACCTACCACAGCACACGATTATCCGCCGTCGAATCACTGGACCGTCGTCATCGGTACAATTGATCGCGGTCAAGCACTGCCGCGTCGACGGCCCTTTCCGTTTGTCGCGAAAACCCGACACCCTCAAAGAGTTCTCGGATATGATGACCCTCATGAACGATAAAAGATCCGCCCTGACCATTCTCGTCCTGTGTTGTCTCACCGCCTGTTCGGAAGACATCCAAAAGCCCGACGCTGGGACATCCTTCGACGGGTCCATAGCCGACAAAGGGACACAGCTTGACTCCGGTGGCATATACGATGCGCAGAGCGCATGCTCTATGCCGGTTCCGCGCTTCACCTACCTCATGGCATTTCATAGCTGCGAGCAACCCTGCCAGGGGCCTCATAATCACGTCAGCTATCTGGCCGGTTCCAACGACGGAATAAGCTGGACGCATATCGAAGCCTTCGTGGGACTCAAGGGAAGCGTTCCCGATATCGTCGCCCACGAAAACAGTCTCTATCTTTTTCATACGGGCGAAAAGAACTGGGCCAGGCTGAACGCCTGTTACGAAGTCTTGGAGGAAGGTCGTGCCGATTTGCAGAGCGCTACGGATACTGGTGGCTTTGTCGATCCTTCCCTGTTGATCGACAATGGAGAGTTGGTCCTTTTCTACCTTCCCGGGATAATGGGCCAAGACCCTGCAGGCTGCGCCACCTACCCTTGTACGAAGGAAATTCACTCGGCGCGGTCGAGCATATCCCCCATCGCCTTTTCGCAAAGCGCGGGCAACCGCACTGAGCATACGCTTGAAACAGGTGGGACTTTTTCAGACCCCGATATCATTCGCCACGCCGATGGCTACCTGCTCTATGTCTCCACAGGACAAAATACGGCCGTCTTTTCCAGCAATACCCTCGAAGGTGAATTCAAATCACCCGACCACCCGCAGCTGCGACAGGTCAGCCAACAGAACTCAGGCGGCGTCCCGTCCGCCATTTCCGTTGGCGATGACGTCTGGCTCTACGTCAGTACACCGAAGGAAATACGCCGGGCTGTCATCAAGGGCGGCATCACCGCCGCACAGCCCCAAGACTTCGAAACCGTGTTGACGGGCCAGGTCTTTTCCGGAGCCAGCACCGATACCGTCGTTTCTAGCCCTTCGATCATCGTTTCGCCTTGGCCCAAATAGCCCCGCTCCGCAAGACCAACGCGGTCGGCGATATCCGGAGTTGACCGGCAGATACACTGGCTAATCGAGACGGTGTCGGTGATTTGCACTTTCTCTACCGTCGCATCAAAGGACAATTTCATGGAGAAAAACGACGGCTTAGGCAGCCTCCGTTGGACGGCATGAGCCCCTGTGATCTTGGCACCGGATTTGCTCTGCTATCGACAGGAGTCGCTGGGGAAGGCGGCACAGGGTCTAAATATGTTTTGCAAAAATCCTCGAATTCTAGCTGTCCTACTTCTGATTTCTCTGCTGCCGTCATTATCGGCACTCGCGGAGGTGGTAGACGCGCACCGCGCCAATACCGTCAGACAAAATCGAATCATTCGCGCTACGCCGGTTCAGACACGACTGCGCAGATTGATCCGTGAAGAAGGGTTGCCGTCCTTTCGAGCCCACGGTCGCGTGCATTTCGGTCTCAGCGCCAAAGCGAACGCTGGTAACTACCTCTCGCAGCTCTCACCAAATTTGGTGGAACTCTCCATGCCGCGTGAATCCATTCATCTGTACACGCGAATCGGCGATATGACCTACGATCGAATGGATAAGTTGAACGAAAACCGTTGGCGTGGCGGCAGCAGCGAACGCATCGGCGCCTTGGTGCATTTGAAGGATGGCGAAATGCGCCGCCTCAAAGACTATCTAGACCGCGCCTTGGATGATTCACGTAGCGTCTTGGGTCCCTATTGGGGTTGGGGCGGCGGCCGTCTTCCGGGCAGCAACTGCACGAGTTACCTCCTCGATGCCCCGATTGGAAAATTCGGTAAACGGTTCGGCGATATCCTCGGGATCTGGCCCTGGTATAATCCCGTATCCCACGTCAAACGCCGACTACAGTGGCGACTACCCAACGAACTACTCACGGCGTTGATCGAAAGTGATAGCCCTCGGGTCAAAGCCATCGTCGTGCACAACCCGCAGGGAAAATTCGATCGCAACTACGATTTTGATCTTTCGTTGTCGCTAAAAGAGACCGCAACCGGCATGGCCATGGGCCTTCTGATGGTCGACTAGTCAGCTCACAAACGGTGCTGCCTCAGCCCGGCCGCGGCAGCCCATCGTCGATACCCTCCCAAGCCACCAACTCCGGATTGGCGACGGTTTCCGTCGAGGGTTTCTCGCTTTCCTCGTAACAGAGATGGCTCAACTCGCGTTCCAGCTCTCCCAAAGCCGGTACCGCGCGTGCTTGTCTGTGGACGATCATCATCGACGCCTGCG
>Ga0257122_1001989_pt1 | contig 13368 bp, 12 predicted proteins | sample SI106_120metaG_FD_190146 | JGI IMG/M metagenome (GOLD analysis project Ga0257122, IMG submission 190146) | Marine microbial communities from Saanich Inlet, British Columbia, Canada - SI106_120 | ecosystem: Environmental > Aquatic > Marine > Inlet | place: Canada: British Columbia | collected... | reverse complement strand
TTTCAGATTAGAAACGTGTTCTGGAAAGAGCCCGGCCTCCCTTTCATTAGGGTTTGAAAAAAATGTCATTTTATAATCCCTTTCAATAAAAAGATCATATATAGTTTTCAACTCTTTATTTAAAAAATATCTAGGCCATTTAAGCCTCGTATTACAACCATTTTTATATGGCGCACATCCAGTTGCGAAAGCACTCATTCCTCTTGGGGTATCAGGACCTTGAGAAAAGCAATTGGTGTAGTATGTGCCACCCAACTCTCTTAATGACAAGTCTAACGGAGTATCAGCTACTATTTTATCGTTAAAAGTTGACAACCTATTTGGCCTAATCATATCGATAAAAATAACAAGGATTTTCATAAGCTATCTCTTTGTAAAATTATTTTAATTTACAAATATAATCGCCAATACAAAGATTATCAATAACCCCTGACAACAAAGGCTTTATCGCCTCTTCTGGAGTGCAGATAATCGGCTCCTCATGCACATTAAAGCTTGTATTGATAAAGAGTGGCAACCCTGTTAATTCATAGTATCTTGACAATAATTCATGGTATTTTGGATTCGCTTCTTTTGTTACTAATTGTGGCCTTGCGGTCTGATCCACATGCGCAACTGCAGGAGCTTTTTTAGCCCACTTTTTTTTCATTTTAAAAGTAATTGTCATAAATTGAGCTGGAAATTTCATACTTTCTTTTGGAATATAAAACAAATCATCGGCATACTCATACAGGCAACTTGGGGCAAATGGCATAAATTCATTTCTTTTCATTCTATCATTTAACCATTGATTTATTGTGCTATCTATAGGGCTAGCAATTATACTACGATTCCCTAACGATCTAGGGCCGCACTCCATCCTGCCTTGAAACCATCCTACGATCTTATTCTGAGACAACAATTGCGCTGCCTCTAAAGATATATCTTTGCTTAAATAGAATTCAACCTCATTTGATACATTTCTAAGTATTTTTTTAATATCCTCATTGGAAAATTCAGGGCCGTAATATGTATTCTTTATCTTGGTTTTTTTCGGTATAAAAGTATTGGTCTTATAATAATAGTTTGCTGCAGCTCCAAAAGCATTTCCACCATCCCCCATATCTGGATATATATACAAGTTATCAATACTGTCAATCTCTGAAATGCATTGGTTAAATTTGACATTTGCAAAAACTCCGCCAGAAAGTACCACTGTTTTTATTCCTGTCTTTTTTATCCAAAAATCTACTATCTCTACTATTCTTTTTTCAAGCAGGTGTTGAATCGCTGCAGACATATCTTCTTTGGACAATTTTCCACATCTTGAAACAATCTCTCCTGCCCCAATAAAATAATCAATACCAAACGTATTGCTTATTTTTTTTAAAAACCTATTTTTAATACTGTATTTTTTATAATCAACATTTTGAAACTTGCCATCTACAACTTTTGCAATGCTGTTGAAACACTCTTCGCTTTTTGTATAATCCCCATAAGCAGCCAATCCTGTTATTTTTCCTTCATGTCTAGAAATTTTAAACCCACATTTTTTAGTAACTGCACTATAGAGATTGCCAGCTGAGTTTTCAATATTAGTTGAGCTTATTTTCCTTATCCTTCCATTTTTACATATACTCACTGTAGCCGACTCTCCATGACCTTCACCATCCATAGTGATTGCAATTGCATCACTAAATCCAGAGGTATAAAAGGCTGATGCAGCATGATTAGAATGATGCTTCGAAAAATAAATTGGGGCGTATATTCCAACTTTATTAAATAACAATGCTAACTTTTTCCTTACATAACTCTCACAGTTTTTTATACCCTTAATATACTTATCATCTATGTAAAAGTCAGAGGGTTTTTTGTCATTTTGAATATCATAATATTTTTTATTTTCTGTTAATTCAAAAGCATAACCTCTACTGTTTGATTTTTTAAAACCAGACATGTTATCCATTACAATTGCTTCAACTTCACTCGGATTTACAATCTTCTTCTCAACTACATATCTCAAAGCCTGAAATGGAAACCCGACATAAGATTTAACCCTATTAAGCCTCTCTTCCCCTATTGAAAATACATTTTCCCCATCTCTAAACACTGTTAATGTTCCGTCGTGTGACCACGCTATGCCAATTATGCACATTTAATCAACTCCTTTAAAGTGAAATAATCCCAGAGAATACCTGCTATTGTTAAATTCAGATAAATTTGCATTTTTTATAAAAAAATTATCATCATCTACAACGCTAAATTCTACAAGTCTTAATCCATCCATTGTATTGATCACCGTCATTGGGTTAAAGATTCTATGTGCATTAAACGCAACCCTCTCCCTTCCAATAGGGACCCCAAGGTATAAAGAGCCATTCTTAGAAAGAACCCTTTTCAACTCTATTAATGCCTCTATACTTCCATTAAAATTTACAGTATCTCCATATCTTCCGAGTCCTATATGTTCAATAACATGCAAACAAGACAACGAACGAATACTGCTATCATCAAATGGAAGGTTTAAAATACTACCTCCTATACAGTTCAGATTTCTAATACTCAGATCAGGCGCTCTAAAATCTAAAAAGTTAACCCTGGCAAATACACTGCATTGTGAAACAAACCCATCAATGCGTGACCCAATGTCGAAATGCTCTTTAGCATTGCTTAAAAATACTTTATTTAACGCCCAATTATCTTGATAGAAGTATTGACCAAAGACCTCTTTATTATCGAATCTTTTATCATTCATTTCAGGATGTATATCCAAAAATTCAACCACTTCACTTGAATTAAATTTATACTTGAAAAAACTGATTATAAAACCCGGATATTTAAAAATATTACTACTTTTTTTAAATACCTGGACAACATCCACTATTGGCTTTATAAATAGAATTAATGCTGCTAAATATTTTTTCAAAAATTCAAGCCTTAACTGTTATTCTATTGGCAATATTAACGATATTAGTGCAAACTTCTCCAAAATGGCAAATTACAGAGCCACTCAACGTGGAACGAGGTAAATACAAAACAATATCATCATCGTTTGCTGTAATCTGACCTTTTAAATAAGTGCAAAGCAACGGCTGATTGCTTTTTCTTACAATGCTTTTATATTGTTCCAAAATTACACTCTTACTATCCATAACACGCTGCTTGAGAATATCATGCACTTCAATTACGCCGTAAAGTGAGGCGATAGCATGATACGGACCTGTAGTCATTTTATTTTTATGAGTATTCAAATTAAAATAGAAAGCATCAAGGTCTTTAGGCTTTAAATCAGACTTATACGCCACAAAACAAGCCCCTGTCAAGCCAAACAAGCCCTTACAAGAACTGAATGCCATTACATCAGCTAATTTATGATTATCCTCTAATCCTATTGAGCCTGTGGCATCAACGTATAATTTCGCATTACACTCATTCGCCTTATTCTTAATACTTTGCAAATCTACTTTAAAGGCAACTGAAGTTTCGGTATATGCACATAGAATCCAGTCAAAATTACCTTTAATATTCTCCAGTTCTTCATATTTACAGATTGTTAAATCGCAACCATTGGGTAGTAATTTTTCCAATCTATCGCTGTAATACCCTGTTGATACCAATAATACTTCACCTGATACAAAACTATGTGCTGCCAATTCTAACGCAAGTGTTGCTGACCCTTGCATTGTAACAAGCTCATCCTGTCCACTTAGTTTTTTAATCCAGTCGATGACAGACTCTTCCATCAGAGTGTATTCATCATCCCCCCTACCAAACAAAGGCTTTAAATTTTGTAAATTCTCATGTAAAACTACTGCAGGGCCTGGGGTAAGCATTAATTTTTGGTTGTTTTTTTGTGTTATTGACCTTTGTGCGTTATCTCTAATCTCTGTACTGCTAACGCCTTGTGTTCTTGGTAAGATTAAAAGCCTATCTTGGCTAATGTCATTACTATTATCATCACCATGCACTAAAAGGTCTATATCAAATTCATCTAAAGTATTCTCGGTAATTTGCCAAGGAGTGCCTACCACCTCATTAACATATTTAATAGCTTCCAGTGTTTCTTTTCTATGAGCGAATTCTAGCTCTACTTGATAACCTTTTTTACTTAGAATTTCTTCATCAGTAGTTAAACCAACAACAACTTCGCCAAACTCAGAAGCTTTTTTTAACAAGCGAATATGCCCATGGTGAATCAAGGTAGCAGACATGTCCATCATTATTCTTTTAGTCATCTATTTTTTCCATAATCACATTAAATCTTAGGCTTGAATTTGAATAGTTTTTAAAGGTTTGGTCAAATATACTTATTTTTAAGTTAAATTCTCTTGCTATTCCTTTAAACCAACTTTTTTCATAAAATAAATGCTCTAATCCACTGTATTTTTCCTTGTACTCTTTCTTATTTATATCATTCATTCTTATTTGATGATATTGACTCTCTTTAACTTTGTCATTAATATCAAAAATACCAATTTTTTTATTCGACTTTTGAATCATCTTTACTAAAACAGATTTAGCGTATTCCAAATCTTTAAAATAATGAAATACACTATGACTTAAAATAAAATCATAAGATTTGCTTGTACTTATATTAATTGCTTCATCGCAAGAAAAATTCCCACTTGGCATAATGGTTTTAGCTAAATTAATTAGACTCATACTATAGTCAACCCCCCCTACAGTATGTTTTTGTAAATACAATGAATATACAAATGCACCACTGCCGCAACCAACATCATAAATAGTATCGCTAGAGTTTACACCAAGCCTCTTAAAATGGTCCTGTGTATATTTTTCCCAATCCGCTAAAGTGAAACTTCCAGCGCCACTATCAAAACCATCTGCTTTTATTAAACATTCAAGCATGATTTGATTGATTCTATCATCCTTATTCCAAATTTTTTTCCAGTTATTCATGGTTAAAATTTATTTACCTTTACTATTTTCAATGGCGGTCTTGGTGTTTCATTATCAATACCGCACTTAACATGCACAAATTTCAACCCTTTAACATCTTTAATAACCGAGTTAAGACTGTCCACTGTTTTAACCATATCAGCAGTCACATAAAAACCAGAACTCTTGGCAATATTGATATAATCTAAATGCGCTTGATAAGTATTTTGACCACCTGTTGATTTGTTTTGCTCATTATCAAGAAGGATATAAGTTAAATCGACTTCATCCGCATATCTACCAGCTGTAGTTAAACCACCCATATGCATGACAAATTCAGCATCACCACCACAAACAATTACTTTCTTGCCTGCTTTAGCAGCGCCTAAGCCAACACTTAATGCGCCACCCATGTTACCGGCCATATAGAAGTTGCTTGTATCTGGCATAAAACTGTACATCTCTCTCGCTGCATTACCCGTTGTGCCAATAAATAGCACGTCACTATCTTTGAATTGCTCATTGAGCACAATTAAAAACTTGCTTCTTGGTATGTAATTTGATAAATCAAGTTGATGCTCTTTTTTAAGTGTAGCTTTGTCAAAGCTATCTTTTTTAATAATACAAATTTTATGTGTTTTATCACAGTCATTAATTTGAAAAATGGCGCTGTCTAAATTTTGACTGTCCAAGATATGGTATTCATACCCATAAGCATCAATCAACCTGGGCAACTCTGTCGCTAAATGTTGATGTTGCACCTCACTATCGCCTTCTTTGTAAGTGCGCCAACTAGTAAGAATCGGAAATGTAATATTGTATGGCTTTAATAGACTGGTAATACAACTCGCCATATTAGCCAACCCTGATGACTGTACAATTACAATTGGGTTTTTTCCCGCCATTTTAAGTCCAGCCGCAATAGAACAAGCGACAGCCTCACTAGCAGCCGGTAAGAATTCTATACCTTCATTATTGATTGCCTCATTAATTATATTTTTTGCAAAGCTGCAAGGCACGACACATAGATGCGTATAGTTATTCTTGATTAAGGCATTAACAAATCCAATCGAACTTAACACAACTACTTAGTGCCAGGAATAAATTCTAAAATCTCTGAAATACTCATACAATCAGGCTCAGCCTCCAAACTTCTACCATTTTCAAGTACAGATTTTGCAACATTTAACATTGCAGGGTAGGCGGCCCTAAGCATATGATTTGCGGTAACCACAGCATTAACACCCATCTCAACAAATTCTTCAACCGTCACACTGTTAAAACTCGTTGGAACAACTATAACTGGAGTAATTTTATCTACCCCTCTAAATTTATGCATAAATTCTATGATTTCTGCAGGATTTTTATGACGAGAGTGAATCATAATACCATCAGCTCCCGCCTTAATATAGGCCTCTGCACGAACTAGCGCGTCTTCCATGCCAGCTTCCAAAATCAAAGACTCAATACGAGCGATAATCATAAAATCATCGCCTACTTGTGCCTCTTTACCACGAGAGATTTTGTCACTAAAATTCTCAACACTATCTTGAGTTTGAGCTACATCATTACCAAACAATGAATTCTTTTTAAGCCCTGTTTTATCTTCAATAACAACAGCACTTACACCTGTCCTCTCTAAACTTTTAACCGTAAATTCAAAGTGCTCAGTTTTACCGCCCGTATCAGCATCAAAAATCATCGGTTTGGTAGTCACTTCAAAAATATCATTAACGGCATTAATTCGAGAAGTCATATCAATTGCCTCAATATCTGGTTTGCCTTTTGCAGTTGAGTCAGTCAAAGAGCTTGACCATATACCATCAAAACTCACACTCTCTCCATTGCGCTCAACCACTGTATTCTCTGCAATTAGAGCGCTCAACGCATTGTGTGCTTCTAAAATTCGAACGATAGGCTTGTTTTTAATAAGCTGTCTTAAGCGACCCAGGCGATGCACAGTTGTTACACCAAGTCTCATTAATTGATTTTTTAAATTTTTATCACTAATATCAGAGCTATATTTGACTTCAATCAATTCACCGCCCCATTCGCTCAATAATTCTATCACTTCTTGCCTATATTTAGATTGCTCACCCTCCTTCCAATCATCACCATGAACTACAAAATCAGGCTTTAATCGCATTAGATTTTCTTTATAACTTGCGCCATCTTGGGGAACAACTCTTGTTACCATTTTAAGACTGTTGATGACATCTGCACGCTGCTGATATTTTAAATACGCTGTATCGTTCAATTCATTAATTGCTGTAGATGTTAACAGTCCAACTGTCACATTGCCGTATCTTGAAGCCCTCTCTAAGACATTAATATGCCCCGCATGCAATAGATCAGCTATTAATGAAACATATACTTTTTTCATAAATCTATACCTGTAATTTATTTTGTAGCTAAGTCGATACCATGAGTGCTAACTTGATTTTCAATCCACAAGTAAGTTTTCTCTAGACCAGTCTTTAATGGTTCAGATACACGCCACTTTAATTTTTCTTCATATAATGCATTATCTGAGTTTCTGCCTCGAACTCCTAATGGTCCAGAAATATGCCTTATTGGCAACTCTTTCTTAGCTATACTCATAACCATTTTAGCAAGTTCATTGATTGAAACCATCTCATCAGAGCCAATATTTACAGGCCCTGCCCAGCTTGATCTAATTAAACGGATAGTTGCTTCAATACACTCATCTACATGCAGAAAAGAACGCGTTTGCATTCCATCCCCCCAAATTTCAATCTCATCCCCTTGGTTTGCCATGGCTATTTTTCTACAAATTGCTGCAGGAGCCTTTTCTCTGCCATCATTCCACGACCCTTCTTCACCAAAAATATTGTGATATCTCGCTATACGAACTTCCATACCTTTATTTCTAGCAGATGCAAGATAAAGCCTTTCACTAAATAATTTCTCCCACCCATAATCACTATCTGGCTGTGCTGGATAAGCCGAATCTTCTTTTAAATTTAACTTGTTAATATCAGTCTGATTATATTCTGGGTACATACACGCAGATGATGAATAAAAAATTCTTTTAACATTTCTTGACAGGCATGAATGAATAATATTTAAATTAATAACACCTGAATTATGCATTATGTCATAATCATTATCTCCAACAAAAACAAATCCAGCGCCACCCATATCAGCTGCAAATTGATAGACTTCATTAAATTTTTGATCAACAGCGCTATTGCATACATAAGGGTCACGCAAATCACCAATCATAAAGTCATCTGCAACCGTTTCACTATAGGGGGGGTACTTTAAATCTACACCCCTAACCCAGTAGCCTTCAGATTTTAGGCGCCTAACCATCCTTGCACCTATAAAACCACCCGCACCCAATACTAAAGCTTTTTTCATGTTACACCCTTTTTATTTGAATTAAAAATTAGCCTAGAAGCCCATAAAATTATTAATATTATAGGTAATACTTGGACTTTAAATCTAATTGCTGCACCAAGATTTGTAGGGGATATAACAACATACAATAATGACCAGCAAAATAAGAACAAGAATAAAAATAAAATATATTTATTTGACACTACAATCGAAAATTTAAATATAATGAACTTAGTAAAAAAATAAAGCAAAAAAATATTCTCTATTGAAGCTATCAATGTAAAAATATTTTTAATATCCCATGGCATAGGGCGAAAAAGCGTTGTAAACATATTAGGAATATAATAATAAAGATAGTCACCAAATCCATTATAAACAGTTGGATCTACGGAACTCGCCCCTTCCCCTCCTGCTACAGTCATGACTTTAGATGTGTGTGTCATCAGCTCAAATATGCTTTCAAATGAAACGATAGCTCTTAAAGAAAACAACTCTGAAGTAAAAAAATACACAGGCATGACTAGCAATGCTAATATCATTAGCCTATTCCATGTTAAGTGTGTCAAATAGAATAAACCCATTGAAAATAATGCAATTACTGCCATCCACTCCCTAACCAAGAACATTCCCAAAATAGAGAGTGTAATAAGTACAAAGTATTTAACTGTAATTTTATCTATAAACCTTAAAAAACTATAAACAAACAATCCAATTGAAAAGAGCATCAACGATTCCTTTCCCAGGCCCGAGCTCCAAAATATAATCGATGGGAATAAAAATAAAATATAGCTAAACTGTGCATCATTAGACTGAATATGTGTTTTTGACAATATATAAAGGTAACTTTTATAAAATAGCGAAATTCCTAGAAAGCCAATAAATGAGCTTGTTACTTTTAGCGCATAATATCCATCACCAACAACATATGATAAATAATGGTAAAAAGTTATAATGCGTGTCGTCCCCCCATCTCCCCAAATCCTATACAGCAAATCATAATCATAATAACTGCCAGCCATCTTTGCATAATAAAATGCATCTACAACATACTTAACCTCATAAGGAATTAATAAAATTAAAGTAACAAATCCTTTTACAATCCAAAATTTAAAATAATTACTATAGCCAGTAACACTTAAAACAAGAAGGGATATTAAAAAAAATACCGAGATTCCTAAGAATACATCTTGATATGGCTTGGTTTGAGTAACCTTATTACTATATGATTCGTAAATATTTTTTGAAAAAAAATCTATATTTATAATAAATTCTATAGATATAAAAGCTAATAGAACAAATGGTATGATATTAACTACGTTAAAATTGGATATTTTTTTCATTAAATTTCACGCTGGGAAAAATTAATCTATCAAGTTCACCAATTATACGATATGGGTCGTGTTTACCTTTTGGTGAATTACCAAATTGCAACAAATCTCTTCTACCAAATGAATCAGCTATATTTTCAGCAATTTGACCGATAGTTATTGGCATTCCAGAGCAAATATTTACCGCACCATTGACATTTCTAAGCGACACCGAAGCTATCATGTCTCCAGCAATACTGACGTTTAAATAGTCTCTAACCTTATCTTTATTAGTAAGATTTGCCACCTTTCCACTAGAAAGCCTATTTTTTATATAAGGCACAAGTCTTGTCTCGTTCTCTCCTTTACCATATAAGTAAAATAAACGACACCATAGAAAATCTATATTTTTTTGTTTAAATAAAAGAGATAAGGATAAAAATGATGCAACTTTTGAAGTCGAATAGGCTGTTGTTGGATTTAATGGTGTCTTATTTGCCGACAACTTGTCATAAGCAAGATCATATTCAAAGCAGGTTCCAATACCGACAAAACGTTTCACACTGGAATTTATTGCCCCTTGAGCAATATTCAAAGTTCCAATGAAGCAGTCTATATTTTTTTCTGATGTCAAGTATTCTGATGGCTTTGCGTACCAGGCCATGTGTATGATTGTATGTATATTTATACATGTATCACTCCACCATTCCACTGACTCAGAAAAAAGATCATCACTCTCAAAAACTTTTACAATTTTTTCAAAATTGTCGATTCTGTCTTGCCACTTTGGCTTTACAACTAGAACTATTTCAATATTACTTTTTTGTAAAGATTTTAATACCTGCTTACCAACAAAACCTGTGGCCCCAGTTAACAAAACTTTTTTTTTCATAAAATCTTTATTTCTGGGATAAATACAACAAATTTACCGCCCCATTCCCTAGCAAACTGTAATTGCTCAATAATCTCATTAACTATATTCCATGGAAAAATAATAATATATTCTGGCTTATTATCTATTAAATATTGCTCATCTTTAATGGGTATACGACTACCTGGCATATATTTACCCTGTTTATTGATATTTTTATCAACAACATACGGAATCAAATCTTTTTTTACGCCTGCATAATTCAACAAAGTATTACCCTTGGCAGCAGCCCCATATGCTGCAACACTTTCCCCTTTGTTTTTTTTGTCTATTAAAAATTTAAGAAAATTATCTTTAATCTTGTTAGCTTTTTTTTGAAAGTCAATATAATAGCCACTGGTATCAACTTTTAATTCTTTTTCATACTTTACCAACCTTTCTACATTTTTACCAACCTTCAATACCCCCGTATCAGATCTTTGAGCAAATATGCGCAAACTTCCACCATGTGTCGAACATTCTTCAACATCAAATATTTGTAATCCATTTTTTTCAAATACCCCTCCCAATGCTGTTAATGATAGATATGAAAAATGCTCATGATAAATGGTGTCAAACTGACTTTCATTAATCAATCTAATCAGATGTGGAAATTCAAAAGTAGCCACCCCACTTGTCTTCAATACTATTGAAAACCCAGCAACAAAATCATTAATATCTGGCACATGCGCTAAAACATTGTTAGCTGTAGTAAGATCCGCTTGCCTTCCTTGTTTAACTAGTTTTTTAGCCAAGCTCACGCCAAAGAATTCTTCTACAATAGTAATGCCTTTTTTTCGTGCTGCAATAGCAGTACTAGATGTTGGCTCAATCCCCATACAAGGTATATTGTGCTCTTTTACATATTGCAATAAGTAGCCATCATTTGCCGCTACCTCTATCACGTGACTTTTTTCATTTAAAGAAAAGCGCTCAATCATATTTTTTACATAGTTTTCTGCATGCTGAAGCCAACTTGTCGAAAAGCTACTAAAATAGGCATACTCCTCATTAAACAACTCATCAGCCTGTGTAAAATCTTCTGTTTGCACTAGCCAGCATTTTTCGCAAATCAAAACCCTCAAAGGGAACCATTTTTCTGGTGTGCACAATGTTTTTTCGGTCAGGTAAGCATTAGACGGAGGAGCGCCTCCCAAATCTATTAAAGTAAGTGTTAGCTCTGTATTGCAATGTCTACATTTCATCTTATATTTATACCTTTAAAGTCCTTAGTTATTGGCTTATGCTTTAAATCTCGATCTGAAATATCTTTAGCTTTTAATGGCCACTCTATTCCAATTTTTTCATCATTAAACAAAATACCGGATTCTGATTTTTTTTCATAACTTTCAGTATGAAGATAAAGTAGCTCCGAGTTTGGTTTTATCGTCTGGAACCCATGAGAGAAACCTTCTGGGATAATCATCATTTTAAAATTATCAGAACTTAAGTATTCTCCATGCCACTGTAAAAATGTGTCTGACTCTTTACGAAGGTCAATAGCCACATCAAAAACCTCTCCAGAAATACAGCGAACTATCTTTACCTCTGCATGTGGAGGATTTTGATAATGCATTCCACGAATAGATCCCGTTACCGATGTTAAAGAATGATTTACCTGTTTGATTGGCTTTGTAACACCTATCTCTTTTAACAATGTATCGCAGTATGACTTAACAAAGAAACCACGATTATCATTAAATACTTCCAATTCAGCAACATACAATCCCTTAATTTTTGTTTCATTAAACTGCATTACTCATATCTCTCATATACTCTTTAATCTCCAATAAGCATACAGCCTGCATATCCTTATTGTTAAGCCAGTCTTTATGCCAATTGATAATTTTTCCCAAAGTACGGTCCAAATTCCAAATAGGGCTCCAATTGAGCTTAGATTGAGCTTTTGAAATATCCAACTGTAAAAAATTTGCCTCATACGGACCGGGGTTACTATCCAGTTTCCAGCTAGAATTTGGCCATTTATCTGTCATTTTATTTAAAATCCAATCCACTGGCATCACATCCTGAGCATTTGGACCAAAATTCCAGCCTTCGGCATATTCTTTCTGATTATTGTACAGTTTTTGGGCCAAAATAAGATAGCCTGACAATGGTTCCAATACGTGTTGCCAAGGTCGAGTCGCCTTTGGGTTCCGAATTGAAACAGATTCGTTTCTTTCAAAAGATCTTAAAATATCTGGAATCAACCTGTCGTCTGCCCAATCGCCGCCCGCAATAACATTTCCCGCTCTAACCGATGCTAGGCCAATATTTTGTTCTTGCAAAAAAGAGCGTCTATAAGCGGAGGCTACCAATTCAGCACAACCTTTACTGCTACTATAAGGGTCGTAACCACCCATGGGATCATCCTCTTTGTATACTTGAGAGCGCCCATCATTCTCATAACATTTATCAGTTGTAATGTTAATAATAGCCTTTAAATTACTACAACTTCTTGCCACCTCAAGTACTTTGGCTGTACCCATAACATTGATCTCATAGGTTTCAATAGGCCTATCGTAGGAATATCTAACTAATGATTGGGCTGCCATATGTATCAATATGTCAGGATTAAAAGCCAGCATACTTTCACTGAGTGCATTTTGATTTCTAATGTCCCCAATTTTAGAGTCAATAACTGTATCGACTTTCGCCTCACTAAACAAAGAGGGGTGTGTTGGCGGATTGAGAGAATAACCCCTTACCTCTGCACCCAGTAAAGATAACCACAGGGACAGCCAACTCCCTTTAAAGCCAGTATGGCCTGTCAAAAAAACACGCCTCCCCTTCCAAAACTCCTCATCAATCATTGGTAATCACCATGTTTATCACCCCAAAACCTCTGACAACTTTTTAAAATTTCTTATATAGAACATCCTAAGAAGCCTTCTTCTTATTCTGGTTCAA
>Ga0257122_1001972_pt1 | contig 13447 bp, 12 predicted proteins | sample SI106_120metaG_FD_190146 | JGI IMG/M metagenome (GOLD analysis project Ga0257122, IMG submission 190146) | Marine microbial communities from Saanich Inlet, British Columbia, Canada - SI106_120 | ecosystem: Environmental > Aquatic > Marine > Inlet | place: Canada: British Columbia | collected... | reverse complement strand
CGGACGACGTGATCGATGTGTTCGTCAAACACGCATCGAACCTGATATCGCCGATGACCGGGATTCCGATATTCAACATGCACGGGGCGGCAACACGAGTCGACCCGGGCGCGACAGCTTTCGGACACCGCAAACACCAGTGGGACATCGACATCGTTTCTCAGTGGCTAGACCCGGCCGATGATGAGCGGCAGACCGAGTGGACTCGACGCTTCTGGAGCGATCTGGAGCCGTTCGCCGGTGACACGATCTACGTGAACCACATTTCCGGAGACGAACCTTCCCGGATTGAGACGGCGTTCGGGTCGAACTACGCCCGCCTTCGAGAGGTGAAGGGCAAATACGACCCGGAAAACGTGTTCAAGCTGAACCACAACATCCCTCCGGCGTGAGTAGAACGAGCGCACCCAAGTTGGAATCAGAGAACGTTCGATGGTCCAGCTATTGAGCGCATCCAGCGCGGTGGGAGATCTAGCAAAGGCAGCCGTGGAGGATATTCCGATGAACAAACAAAATCTGGCGATCATTGACCGCTGGTTTGAGGAAGGAATCAACCAGGGGAAACAGGAATCGCTTACCGAGTTTTTCACGCCCAACGTCACAGCCCATGAGCCCTTTGGGGATTCTCATGGGATCGAGGATGGACCGAAGCGCGCAGTCGAGACCCTCCGATCCGCGTTCCCCGATTTTCACACCACGGTCGAAGACCGAGTATCGGACGGAGATCGAGTTGCGGTCCGCTGGTCCGCGACGGGCACCCATGAAGGTGATTTCATGGGTATCCCGCCCGCTGGCAAAGAGATAACGCTCAATGCCATTTACATCTACCGCTTCGAGAACGCCCGGATAGCAGAGGTGTGGGCCAGCCCCGACGCACTTGGCTTGATGCAGCAGCTCGGTGCGATCTCCAGATCTTAGCGGACTCACCCGTGCGTCCTGGAAATCTACAGGCGCACAGGTGGCAGGCGCTGCCGTCGCGCCTAGAGTCCGCGGACGACCTCCTAGTCTGGTTCTCGAGACTGTTGATCGCCTACCACTCGAATCGGAGCCGTAGCTTCAATCCACTGCTATGATTGCGAGTGAGGCTCCCTGTCCTTGTTATCGGGATTATTCGGGTGCCTCTAGTTGTGTACGCCATATTTGGCCCGGAGCACAGATTTGACCCTTCGTGATCAGATGCAAAACGCCCTCAAGGGGCACGGGGCGGACTTCGTCGAGATCCGCCTCGAAGAGTCAGACTCCTCACGTATCCAGTACAGGGCGCGTGAGATAGAGGAGATCGGCCGGACCTCCGGTCGCGGCGGGTCCGTGAGGGCCGCCGTCAAAGGTGGTTGGGGCTTCGTCAGCTTCAACGACACAGACGACCTCGAATCTCGGGTGAAGCTCGCCGTGGAACAGGCGAAAGCTGTGGGTAGTGAGAAGACCGAACTTGCGGACACCGAGCCTTCGGTCGCAGATGTGCCCCCGGTACTGGTGAACGACCCCGGCAACATCTCTCTTTCTGACAAGAAAGACCGGATGGACCACTACAACGATCTGATCTGGTCCACACCCGGCATACAGAGCTCCACGGTCATTTACGGGGACAACAAACGCCGCGTTCATTACGTAAACAGCGAGGGCGCAGCGGTCGATCAAGAGTTCGTGCACGTCATCTGCTACGTCAGCGCAGTCGCACGTGACGGCGGCGATGTGCAGCAGGCGGGGTTCTCGATAGGCAGCCTCGGTGACTACGAACTGGTCACCGGGCTGGACGATGAGATCAAGGCCGTCGGCAAGCGAGCAGTCGATCTGCTGAAGGCTCCCGGCATCGAAGGCGGCGAGCGGACAGTAATTCTGGACCCGGTGCTCGCTGGCGTGTTCGCCCACGAGGCGTTTGGTCACCTGTCAGAGGCCGATCACGTATACGAGAGCGATCAACTCAAAGAGATCATGGTGCTGGGCCGGGAGTTCGGTAAACCAGAGTTGAACATCGTGGACGGCGGCGCTATTCCGGGACTCCGTGGCTCCATGTCGTACGACGACGAAGGCACCCCCACCAAGCGCAGCGATCTTATTCGGGACGGCGTGCTGGTGGGCAGACTCCATTCACGTGAAACGGCCGCCAAGATGGGCGAGGCGCCATCCGGCAACGCACGGGCCATCAGCTACAACCACCCGCCAATTGTGCGAATGACTAACACCATCATCGAGCCGGGCGAGGCGTCCCTTGAGGACCTTCTTGAAGGCGTCGATGACGGCATCTACGTTCGAAACTGGTACGGCGGCATGACCTCGATGGAGATGTTCACCTTCTCATCAGGCGAGGCCTACCAGATCAGGAACGGTCGGATTGAGGAGATGGTCCGTCCGGTGATGCTATCTGGCAACGTTTTCAAAACTCTGAACGATATCGACGGTATCGGCAACGATCTCGGCATGAACCAGGGCGGCGGCTGTGGCAAGGCAGGCCAGAGTCCCCTCCCGGTTTCCAACGGAAGTCCGCATATCCGCATCCAAAACTGCCTGGTATCGGGAGCGTAGCCGGTGGTCGATCTTATTCAACAGGCGAAGGACGCCGGATTCGACCAGGCAGAGGTGTACCGCGTTTCCAGCGAGAGCCAGCCGATCGGGTTCGAAACGAACCGACTCAAAGAGGCGTCCCGGCGTGACACATCTGGCGCAGCGCTTCGGGTCATTAAAGACGGCCATCTAGGCCTATCCGCCACGACGGACCCGGCAGCCGAGTCCGGATTGGTAGGTCGCGTCGGAGAGCTTGCGCCCTTCGGTGCGGAAGCCGCCTTCCAGATGCCGCAGCAAGGTGAGTACCCGTCGATAGATATCTACGACCCGGCCATCGAATCGCTTGAGTTCGACACGATGGTGCAGACCGGCCAGACGCTGATCGACGCCGTGCGCAAGGACTGGCCTGAACTGAACTGCTCCGCCAGCGTCTCTCGTGGCGTACACAAGATGAGCCTTGTTAATAGTGCCGGGCTCGAGACGGGCTACAAACAGACCTCCTACTCCGTCGGGTTCGGCGGCGAGCTGGTTCGTGGTGAAGACATGCTGTTTGTGTGGGAGGGCCACGGCGCTTCCCGCTACTTCATCGATACCGACTGGATGGTTGAGTCAGTCAAACAACAGCTTGAACTTTCTCAGGAGACCGCAGAAGCGCCCTCCGGACAGATCCCGGTGATCTTCACCCCACGCGGAGTATCCGCAACGCTCCTTGGCCCGCTTATGAGCGGCTTCAACGGTAAATCTGTCATGACCGGCAGCTCACCGATGGTTGAACGCCTTGGCGACAGGGTGATCGACGAACGTATCTCTATTTATGACGACCCCACAATCGCCGGGGCCATCGGAAGTCGGCCTTGCGACGATGAGGGTGTGGTCAGCCGACGCATGCCGCTCATCCAGAACGGCGTGGCCAGCAACTTCTTGTACGACCTGCAGACCGCGGGCCGCATGAACAAGACCACTACAGGCGCGGCTGACCGTGGTCTCACGTCGCTCCCCGGTCCGAGCACAAGCGTGGTGGACATCGCACCGGGCGACACCGCGTACGGAGACATGTTCGCCGGGATCAAAGAGGGCATCGTGGTGGAGCGTCTTCTCGGCGCAGGCCAGGGCAACCAGATGGGCGGCGACTTCAAGGCCAACGTCCTACTTGGCTACAAGATCGAAAACGGCAAGATCGTTGGTCGCATCAAGGACACAATGATCTCCGGCAATGTGTACGACGCACTCAGTAAACTGGAAGCCGTATCTGACAAAGCGGAGTGGGTTTACGGAAGTCTGCGGACCCCGGCAATCCGCTGCCTGGGTGTTGAGGTGGCCGCAGCGGGCTAACGAGTCCGCTACGACCGGCAAAGGAATATCAAATTGGGACTTCCCGAGTTCCTACACAAAATCGACGAAGAGACCGAAGACCCGGAATCGATTCCCTACTCGACGCTGTCTGAGTTATCTGGATTGGGAACGCCAGAAGCACAGGAGCTTATCGAGTACCTGGGTTTCTGGAACCCGGAACAGGTCCGTGAACTGTACGCGCGCCTGACGTCGCTGATCGAGAGCGACCTCCAGATGGAGTTTGACTGCATCTTTCTTGAGGGGCTGCAATCAGACGATGATGTGACGCGCTCCTTATCCGTCACCGGCCTCGCCGAAAGCACGCACCCATCGCTTCTGCGACAACTGATGCGGTTACTTCGAAATGACGACGCAGAGGACGTGCGTATCGCCTCGGCCCTAGGTCTGTCTCGGATGGCAACACTGGCGCACGAGGACAAGCTGCCCGCACGACAGGCGGTTGAGCTACAGGCGATGCTGACAGAGTCGTTTAACGACGAGCTGGAAGTGGTCGACGTGCGACGACGTTCGCTCGAGGCGTTGGCGGTGTTTCAGGGTGAGGAGATCGAGGCATATATCGAGATCGGCTACGAGGAGAGCGAGGACGATGAGGAGGAGTCGGCAACCGATATGCGGCAGTCAGCGATCCACGCCATGGGCCGTAACAGCGCACCCCGGTGGATCGAGATCGTCATCGAGGAGCTGGACAGCGCTAACGCGGCGTGCCGATTCGAGGCAGCGATCGCACTCGGGCAGATGGGTAACGAAGAACACCTCGGCCACCTGCTCGGTCTAATGGACGACGACGACATCGAGGTCCAGACGGCGGCGGTGCGTGCAATGGGATTCATCGGCGGAACGCAGGCACAACGGACGCTGCGGAACCTCCTGACAAGCACCGAACCGGCGGTCGTTGAGGCGGCGAAAGAATCGCTCTCGTATGTCGAGGTCGAGGATATGTCGATGTTCGACCAGAAGCCGCAAACGGTGGAAGAGGTCTCAGAGGAAGCGCAGCCATTCCTGCCGGAAGACGAGGAGAACCTCTACATCGACGATACCGACCTCGAGCAGCTCGGTTTCGTCTCCCCCGGCGAGCGCGACACCAGCCTGGACTGGGTGGGCGATGACGATGCATGGGAGGACGATCCGCTAACGATCACGGACGAGGACTTGGGAACGCCCGGGAGCTAGGGCGTTGGGGGCACCGATTCGCGGCCCCTTCTCTCACCGGGAGAGGGGGCATCGACGCCTCTCTAGACGCCCTGGACCATAAACGACCTTGTGTCCGCGGCGCGATGGCGGATTTCAGCTACCGGCGCATACTCCGGGGATGTCGCCCATTTTTGCAGTGCCGCTGCGTCCGGGAACTCAAGAATCACTACCCGACCGGGGTTCCAATCACCCTCACCCGGTGCGACCTCGCCGCCGCGAACCAGATAGCGGCCACCATACATCTCGATCGTTGCAGGCACTTTCGCCTGGTATTCCTTGTATGCTTCTTCGTCCTTGATCGTAATTTCGGCGACTGTGTAAACGGCCATGGGGCTGCCCTCAGAAGTATCTGCGTGGTCGATGTAAGCCGGGCGAGTTTATACGCCTTCAACCTTGAACGACTTCGTGTCCGCAGCGCGGTGGCGAATCTCGCCAACCGGGGCGTACTCTGGAGAGGTCCTGAACGCCACCATCGACTCATCGTCCGGAAACTCCAGGATGACGACGCGGTTGGGTGTCCACCCGCCTTCACCGGGTGTCACTTCGCCGCCGCGCACAAGATAGCGACCGCCAAATTTTTCGACGAGCGGTGCGGCCTTCTCCATGTACTCTTTGTAAGCCTCGGCGTCTTTCACCGTGATATCTGAAACTGAGTAAATTGCCATTGGTGGCTCCTATCCGGGGATGTTGTGTTTACGGGTCGATCAAGACGCCGGGGTTAAGGATGCTTGACGGATCGACCGCCTGTTTAGTTGCCCTGAGAGCGGCAGCAAAAAGGTCCGGCCGTTGCTTGTCGTACCACGGGCGGTGGTCCCGGCCGACTGCATGGTGGTGGGTGATGGTGCCACCCGCCGCTATTACTGCGTCGGACGCCGCTGTCTTGATTTCCGCCCACTGTGACAGCTCCGATCCGGGCTTCCCGAGCCCGGTGAACGAGTAGTAAGGCGCAGGCCCATCCGGGTAGATATGCGTGAATCGTGCCGTTACGGATCCGCCTCCACAAACGCGGTTCAGGGCGTCCTGTGTTGCGCTACGGACGGCGTTGTCGAACTCCGGCCAGCGATCCCAGGTGATCGAGGTCTCAAAGGTATCTGCGATAACACCGAGGCCCGTGATGTCGTTCCAGTCGTATGGCAGGCTTATGAACGCCTCACGCCACGCACCGACTGCGCCCTGTCGACCGGCGGCATCATTGCTTGCCCGTGCTCCTTCCGGCGCTGGCGAAATAACAATCTCGTCGTCATCCACCTGACCGCCATAGTCGCGTGCGATGGCCACCGCCTCGTGAATAAACGCGTCCTGCGGAACTTCCGCCGATTCGAAACCGATGATCAGGATCGCGGTCTTGCCGTCCAGCCCGGCCATCGCCTGTCCTTCTCCCGGATCCAGCACTCTGAGGTTTGCTGGCCAGAGCTTGGCCTGTGCGATCGCCCTGGCGGCATCTGAGACCGATTCCAGAGACGGGAAGGACACTCCAGTAGATGCCCGGAAGCGTGGACGACCCTGTATCCGCATCCAGGCCTCTGTGACGACGCCAAGAATGCCCTCGCTGCCCAGAGCGAGCCGATCCGGGCTTGGCCCAGCGCCGCTACCGGGAAGCCGTCGTGACTCCCATGGACCGGCCGGTGTGACCATGCGGACCGATTCGACGAACTCGTCGATATGCGTGTGGTTGGTGGCGTAATGCCCGCCGCCGCGGGTGACGATCCAGCCGCCAACGGTCGAGTACTCAAAACTCTGCGGGAAGTGGCGCATCGTGAAGCCGTGCGGCTTTAGCTGCGCCTCCAGTAGTGGGCCTAGCGTGCCGCCCTGGACTCGCACCGCCCGGGAGATGTCGTCGACCTCCAGCACACGGTCCATGCGCGTCATGTCCAGTGTGACCACGCCGTCATAGCCCTCGGGCGATTCTACGCCGCCCACCACCGAGGACCCACCACCGAACGGGATGGCCGCGTAGCCCGCGCCGCCACACCAATCGAGCAAGGAGACAACGTCGGCTTCGTTACGCGGGTATGCGACGAGATCTGGCGGATTCTGGAAGTCCCCTGAGAACTTGCGGATGCGGTCCCGGAAGCTGTGGCCGTAGGTATGAAATGCACGCTCGTAAGTGTCCGCTGTGACGATCTCGGACAGTGTGTCGGGAGCGGTGATACGGGACGGCCGTAGATCAAGCTGTTCCACTGATCGCGCCTGCACGGTATCAAGCGATGCGCCGAATCGTTCCGACATCGCTTTCGCTGCCGCCTCACGTTTGGCCGGGGTCGGTTCCTGGGACTCCATGCCCCATGCCCAGTAACTACGACGATCTGTCACGCGATGTCCTTCAGCTTCAACTGTTGGGATGTTAAGTGGCTTGTGCGGCAGCGCAGAAAGAGTTTAGGCGGTTTTGGTGACGCGTGAGGGTCACAGCTCCCGGTCGGCGCCAACTAGCGACTGCAACCGCGGCGCTCTGTCGAGCCATCCCGGTAGCCGTGGGTGTAGCCAGATGGCGGTCAGTAGGAACGGCAGTGCGAGGAGATAAGAGCCAAATACGTCCATCGCCCAGTGGTCCAGGTTGATCACGCGAGACGGGCCCATCGTTAAGACAAGAACCACAAGCAAGACACGCAGAGCCGTTCGGCTTCGACCTGGCTTCATGTAGTAGCCCACCAGGTACGCCAGCATCCCGAATACCAGCATGGCGTAGATGACGTGTCCGCTCGGGTAACCGCCTGCGCCGAAAACCGCCTCGGTCCACTGCAGGTCGTCGGTGGGACGAGGTCGTGACGCGAGATCCGTGATCCGCGTCAGTACCGTAATGCCGCCGGTGCCGAGGTAAGTGAGGGCGGCGTATCGACCCCAGGCCCACCAGACGATCGGAAAAATGATAACGAAGACTGCGGGCGCCACTTCGTCCCGCGATATGAATTCGAGCACGTCCACGATGGGCGCCACTACCACCACATCCAGGTCGCTGAACCAGCGCGTGATCGAACGCTCTCCGGTCAGCAATTCGTTGGCGCGGATGACAAGCGTGAAGGCCGTGGCCAGAGCCGCCGTCACGAAGATCGGCGGCAACCAGCGAAGTAGATCCGCTTCTACCGTTCTGGCCTGACGCGGCCTCTCACTCATACCGTGGCGTGCTCAGCCGCGCCCGTCCCGGCGATCTTGCCGAATACGAAGCCGTTGGTGATGCCGGACCCGCCCGGGTAGTTCTCGTAGAAGATTCCGCCGACCAGTTCTCCCGCCGCATACAACCCCGGTATGGGCTGGTCCTGCGTGTCGATCACCCTGCCTGTGGTGTCAATCTTGAGGCCGCCGAAGGTGAAGGTGATGCCGCAGGTCACGGCGTATCCGGTATAGGGAGGCTTATCGAGCCGCAGCGCCCAGTTGGTCTTCTCCGGCGTGATTCCGATGGTCGTTTTGCCGTCCAGAACCGCCGGGTTGTAGTGAGTATCCTGCACCGCGGCGTTGTAGTCGGACATCGTCTTCTCGAAAGCGTCCGGGTCGATATCCAGCCCTATGGCAAGGTCACGAAAGTTGTCGGCCTCGAACTTGGTCGTTTCACGGATGTGGTATTCGTCCCGCAACATGTCGGTGACCTGCGAATCAAACACCTGGAAGGCCAGTCGACCGGGCTGGTTCAGGATCTCCTTGCCGTATTTGGCGTAGGTATAGTTTCGGAAATCGGCACCCTCGTCAACGAAACGCTTGCCTTCCTGATTTACGATCAGGCCCAACGGATAGGAGTGCTTCTGGAACAGGTCGGCGATGTTGCGATCACCACCCTCGTCCGGCGCCCCGGCATCCCACGCAACGGCGTGGCAACCGCTGTAGTGGCCGTGTGAGCGTGCACCGATCTCCAGCGCCATTCGGATGCCATCGCCGGTGTTGTATCGGGTGCCGCGCACCTTGGCCATGTCCCAGCCGGGACCGAGGTAGCGGGTACGCATCTCGGCGTTGGCCTCAAAGCCGCCGGATGCCAGTACAACGGACGACGTTTCGATCTCAAAGAGGCCGTCCGGGCCGCGCACGGCGATGCCGCGTATGCCGCCTTGCTGGTCGATGAGCAGGTGATCACCCATCGTGCCGTATGCAATGTCGATTCCCAGATCAACGGTCCGGTCAAACAGTGAATCGACCAGCCCCTTGCCCGCACCTACGGTCTCGCAGGCCAGCCCGCCCCAGAACTTGTACACGCCGTCGACCTTGAACGACTGGCGGCTGTACATGAGTCCCCAGCGCACACCCTGCTCTCGGAGCCAGACAGCAGTGTCGTGAGCGTTGTTGACGAGGATTTCGGCCAGTTCCGGGTCCGACTTGCCACCGGTCACCCGCATCAGGTCGTCGTAAAAGTCGCTACGCGGGTAGGTCCCGACGTCTAATTGCGCCCGTTCGGCGTCCGAAATCTCACCCAGGAGCGGGATCAGGTCGTCCAGGTCGTCGTACGGAAATCGAACCGCTCCGCCGGTGAAGTAGGAGTTGCCGCCACGGGCCGCCTCGGGCGCTTTCTCAAGCACCAGCGTCTTTGCGCCATCGAGATGCGCCGCGATGGCCGCACTGAGGGCAGCGTTACCAGCGCCGACAACGACAACGTCGTAACGATCTTGCAGAGGCGACATTCAGTTCTCCGGGGGAGTCTGGTTTGAGTGGGAGTTTCGTTCCGGGGCAGTCTACCGCCACGAGGACGTGTAACGAAGAATATGTCCGGTCGGACTGAATCATTCGTCGTTCCCGAGCAGTCGGGAATGACGATGGATCCTAATCCAGCAACACGAGGCCCCACACAACCGGAACACTCACCAGCGCCACGAATACCGCCGCGGAGGCTAGATCCTTGGCGCGGCCTGACAGCTCGTTGTACTCGGTACCGATGCGGTCCACTACCGTTTCCACCGCCCCGTTAAGTAGCTCTACCAACAGCACAAGAAGTAAGGGCAGGATAAGGAGCGCACGTTCGACCCCGTTATCGCCAAGCCAGACGGCGACCGGCGCAAGCACGAGCGCCGCCACGAACTCCTGTTGGAATGACGTGTCGTTGCCAAGCGCGTGCCTCAGACCGCGCGCCGTGTAGCGCGCAGCCCTGAACACCCGTAGAACGTTGAAAAACCCGGATCGTGGGCTTGGAACCTGGCTGGAGCCGGACTCAGGCACTCGTAATCCTTACTCGTACGCCGTCACGATGGCGGCCTCAAACGCGTCTTCGTCGATCACGAGGCCGTGGCCAGGATCGTCCTTCAGGGTGATCGTCCCGGTTTCGCCGTCGAACTTGATCGGGTCCACGAACAGCGCCTCGAGGTCCGAACGCGGGCCGGTGTACTCGTGTGGTCGCTCCGGGTGTCGCAGTGTTGAGCAGAAGGCCAGTGACGCGGCGTTACCGATGGACGGCTGCGTCATGTGAGGGATGATCTGCATGTCAGCGACCTCGGCCATCGCGCCGATACGGATGATCTCAGTGATGCCGCAGCACTTCGTAACGTCCGGCTGAAGCAGATCGGGCCGTGCGACCTCGATCAGGTCGCGGAACTGCCAGCGCGTGTACTCCTGTTCGCCCGCCGAGACCGGTACGTCTAGCGCGTCGGCCACTTCACGGATGCCCTTGTAGTTGTAAGGCAGCACGGGTTCTTCGAAATGGTAGATGCCGAGCTTCTCAAACTCCCGGCCCTGCGCGATAGCCGCGCTCACCGAGTACCCATTGTTGGCGTCGAAGCTGAGCGGGATGTCGTCCTGCAACCACTCACGACAGAGGCGGAACATCTCGAGGTCTTTCTTGAGATCCTTGTCCTGCATGTACTGCCAGTCCATGCGGATTTTGAACGCTCGGAAGCCCTGGTTGTAGCCGTCCTCGACCTTCTGGCGCATCTCTTCCGGCGTGTCGCGGGACCCACCGCCGATGCTCTTGTACATCTTGAAGGTCTTCTTCGTGGCACCGCCCATCAACTGGTACAGCGGCATGTTGGCGGCCTTGGCCTTGATGTCCCAGAGGGCGATGTCGACACCCGAAATGGCGTTCGGGCCTGCGCCCATGCCGCCGATCTTGAAGGTGCCAAAGTACATGTCGTCCCAAAGCCGGTCGGTGTCACGTGGGTCCTTACCGATTAACTTGGGTTTGAGCGCTTTCTGCACGTATACAGCGGTCACGTCCGACTGGACGACAGGGCTGCATTCGCCGACGCCCTCGATGCCCTCGTCTGTATAGATGCGGACGAAGACGCTGGTTGTGTTCAGGACGTAGGTTTTGACGTCTGTGATCTTCAAGATTGTTCCTGTCGGTTGGTGTTTACGTATAGGTTGGTTGGTGCGTTCTGGGTCGAGGGTCTTCTCCCTCACCCCTGATGTACGTGAGCCTGTCCCGCTGGGAGAGAGGGATTTGTCTCCCGGATCAGAAGGCCGCCTTTGCCTTTTCGAAGGCGTCTTCGTCTATGACGAGTCCATGACCCGGTCGGTCCGTCAGGTCCACGTAACCGTTCTCCGGAACGATTGGTTCCTGGAACAGACTCATCACCGCGTCAAGCGATCCGCTGAACTCGTACGAATACTCATGCGGTCGCACGGCGTGCTGGTATGTGGCGTAGATGTTGAGGCTAGCTGCGCTTGAGATGCCCGCCGATGGACAGTGCGGCATCACCGGTTTGTTGTATGCCTCGCACAGCGTGAACACCTTGCGCAGGCCGGTAATGCCGCCAGCCATGGCGATGTCCGGCTGCACGATGTCGGGATCGCCGATCTTGATCATGTCCCGAAAGTTGTATAGCGAGCGTTCATTCTCGCCCGAAGATACCGGCACGCTGAGCGCTTCGACCACCTGCTTCAGGCCCAGGTAGTCGTACTGTGGCAACGGCTCTTCGAAGTGTGTAAGCCCCTGTTGCTCCATGTAACGGCCCTGCTGGATCGCCGTGGACACTGTGTAACCATTGTTGGCGTCGAAGCTGAGCGCTGCATCGTCCGGTAGGAAATTCCGGCAGGCGTCGAACAACCGCATGTCCTTTGCCGGGTCGGAGTCGAGCCGGTTGTTGTACCAGTCCATGCGGATTTTGAAGGCCCGATAGCCGAGGTCCCAGCCTTCCTTAACCCGGTCAAGCATCTGGCCGGGCGTTTTCTGCCAGCCCAACCCGGAACTCCAGTAGACCGGGATGTGGGTGCGCGCTGCGCCGCCCAGGAGTTTGTAGATCGGCAGGCTCGCTGCTTTGCCTGTGATGTCCCACAGGGCGACATCGATCGCACCCATTCCGGTGCTCTGGAGTCCGCCGGGGCCGAGCGACTTCGTCTCGGTCCAGACGGCATCCCACACAGCCTGGGTGTCGCGGGGGTCCATGCCGACGATCAACGGCCCGGCGATGTCCTCGATATAGGGTTTCAGCGATTGCCAGTAGCGACCGCTGCACTCACCGACGCCTTCAATCCCTTCGTCGGTTTGCACCCGGACGATGAGCGGCCCCGATGAACTGGAAACGTTATCGGCGCTAAACCTGATCGGTGTGGCTGTGACTGATGTGATCTTCATGGTGGAGGATTCTTTCTGAAAGAGCTGACGTACGGGCGAAATAGAGCGTGTAAGCGCCTTCTACTTGTCCATCCGGTACGCTTCGACCGCTTCATCGACCACGACGAGGCCGTGTCCAGGCCTGTCCGGCAGATCCACGAAACCGTCCTTCGGGACGATGCCCTGCTCGAAGACTCTTGTTGCGTTCTCAAGTCCGCCGTTGAACTCCCAGCTGTACTCGTGCGGGAGGGTGGCGTTCACCTGCGTGGAGTAGACGTGCAGGCTGACAGCGTTCTGGATTCCAGCACCGGGCCCGTGCGGCAAAACTGGCTTGTTGAACGCCTCGCATAGCGTGAATATCTTGCGCATCGGCGTGATTCCGCCGACGTACAACAGGTCCGGCTGGACGATGTCCGGGTCGCCGATCTCGATCAGGTCACGGAAGTTCCAGAGGGTGTGCTCCAGCTCCCCTGAACTGACCGGCACGTCCAGCGCATCGACGACCTGCTTCAGTCCCGCGTAGTCGTACTGCGGCAGCGGCTCTTCGTAGTGAGCCGCTCCCATGTCCTGCAGCTTCAGGCCCTGTTCGATGGCCGTCGAAACCGAGTAGCCGTTGTTGATATCTATGCTCAACCGGCACTCGTCACCCAGGAACTCTTTGCAGGCCTTGAATCGGGCGATGTCGCCTTCCGGGTCTACGTCCTGCCGCTGGTTCATCCACTCAAGCCTGAGCTTGAAAGCCGTGAACCCGGCCTCTCGACCCTCTCGCATGCGTTCCACAAGCGCTTCAGGTGTGCCGGGATCTCCCTCAACACCGCCCTGCGCCCGGGCCCGCCATGCCAGACCCGTGCTCCAGTAGGTCGGCAAGTGCGTCCGGGCTGCGCCGCTCATGTAGCGGTACAGGGGCTGGTCAACAGATTTCGCAGCGATGTCCCAGCA
>Ga0257122_1001971_pt1 | contig 13449 bp, 15 predicted proteins | sample SI106_120metaG_FD_190146 | JGI IMG/M metagenome (GOLD analysis project Ga0257122, IMG submission 190146) | Marine microbial communities from Saanich Inlet, British Columbia, Canada - SI106_120 | ecosystem: Environmental > Aquatic > Marine > Inlet | place: Canada: British Columbia | collected... | reverse complement strand
TTCGTGTGGATCGATGGTTCACCGGGGACCGCGACCGATCTCTTGAATCACATCGGTTTACCGGCAAGAGTGATTTCTCTTGACGATGACGCACTCGCTGTCCTCGTCGGTCGCGTCATCCCGCCTGCGCTCGAGGCCCTTGAGGGGTTTCTCGGCACAGACGGGGACGGGCTACTCGGCACCCTCGGAGCGTTGGAGCAGTTGGAAGAGCTTTTCGGAATCCCGGGGACGCTTGCTGGAGATTCCGGTCTTTAGTTCGGTCCCGTAACCCCGCCTGAACCATCCCGAAGGCCCCGCTCAGGTTAGGTGTTAATAACACCCCAGGTGTTGTGGCGCGCCTGAATCGACTCGGTCAATCGCTCGCAGCGATCCATCATGAGGATCTGTGACTGCTCCGAGGATGGTTCAAATTCCACGTACGCATCGGCAAGAGTGGATCCCCCGGATCCGTCTGCGCACGGGGTGATCAACTCAGCAAGCCTCCGGATCATCCGGGCCTCGTTCCATGGCTTAACGAAGAAATCTGAAGCACCCATCTCGATGGCGTAGTGCTGATACGAGACGTCGCGGACGGCCGTCACAAGGCAAACCGGTATCCCGGCTGTACGGGAGTCGCCCTTCAGTATTCTGAGTGCTGTCATTCCATCAACAAGCGGCATGTTGACGTCCATCAGCACCACATCTGGTGCGTGCATCACGGCAAGCTCCAGGGCTTCTGAACCGTCCGTACCTTCGACCACGTCATATCCGTGGTCTTCAAGGGTTGCGGCCAGTGCCAGCCGGAGGTCCGGCTCGTCATCGATTATGAGTATTTTAGGCATCTTCCCGACTCCGTAGCTGAGGCCCCAACGCCACGCGATTGCCGCACGACGAGGAGTCCACCTATAGCCGAGTGAGCCGGACATGTCCTTCGCCCTCCCCAGGGCCAAGACATCTGTGCACTCGTAAGAACTGCTAGACATTGTTGAGGGCGCGCACCCACAGCGGTGACTCCCAAGGCTCGGTATCAATGAGCCCATCGGATCACACAAGGTCAATGAACGTAAACGTCAGTTACGAGTAGTTATTCGGACTTGGAATACAGGCCTCGCCTACAGACGAGCCAGTACTCCATGCTGTCTGCCAGTGCGAGCCAGGATGCTTCAAGAATGTTCTCGGAAGAACCGACCGTGCTCCAGGTGTCGTGTCCGTCAGATGACTCGATGACCACCCTGACGACGGCTCCGGTACCAGTGCCTTCCGCTACAACCCGCACCTTGTAGTCCGTCAACCTCACGCACTCCAGGTCCGGGTAGGACTGGAGCAGGGCTTTGCGCATGGCGTGGTCCTGGGCATTTACAGGCCCGTTGCCCTCAGCGGCTGTGTGTTGGATGTCTTCTCCGACGCGAACCTTGACGGTAGCCTCGGACAGGATGCCTCCGGAATCCGTTAATTCCGAAACCCGAGCCGTTCGCCGGTTTTCGATCAGAACCATGAAGTCGATCAGCTCGAATGGCGCTTCGTAGTTCGGGAGGTGCCTGCGGATCAACAGTTCAAACGAAGCCCCGGCACCCTCGTACGAGAATCCCCGATTTTCTAGCTCCTTAAGTTCCTGCACGATCTCCCGGATGTCCTGGTCCGTCAAATCTTCTTTCAGTCCGAGATCGTTGACGCGACGCACCACGTTTCCGCGCCCGGACAGCTCAGAGACGACCACGGCGTTGTGATTGCCTACCGTGCCGGGTTGGATGTGTTCATATGACTCGCGCTGCTTGTTGATGGCTGCTGCATGTAGTCCCCCTTTATGGGCGAACGCGCTCGCACCGACGTACGGTTGGAAGGCGTGGGGAGACATGTTTAGCGTTTCGGCGATGAAGAGAGATGTCTCGGTGAGTGTTGAGAGTTGCTCATTGGAAATTACATCGACTCCCATTTTGAGCTTCAGGTTGGCGATGATGCTGGTCAGGTTGGCGTTGCCAGTTCGCTCGCCATATCCGTTGATGCAGCCCTGGATCTGGGTAGCGCCGGCCTGCCACGCGGCCATCGATACGGCGACGGCGGTGTCGGTGTCGTTGTGGGCGTGGATGCCGAGTCGGACACCAAGGGGAGCGGCAAATTCGGTGGCCTTGTCAACGATCTCCGCCGCTTCGTGTGGGAGCGTGCCGCCGTTGGTGTCACACAGCACCACCGTCTCCGCTCCGGCCTCCGCCGCGACCCGGAGCGCCTGAAGTGCGTAATCAGCGTCGTACTTGTAGCCGTCAAAGAAGTGTTCTGCGTCGAATACGGCACGTCTGCCTTGAGCGATGAGGTGCGACATGGAATCGGCGATCATGTGCAGGTTCTCTTCGACGGAGGTGCCAAGGATGTTGGTCACCTGCCATGCGGACGCCTTGCCCACCACTGTCACAAGCGGGGTTTCGGTGCGGAGCAGGGCGACGATGGCCCCGTCGTCCTCCACCTTGCCGCCGGCGCGTCGGGTGCTTCCAAAAGCGGTGAGCACTGAGTTCTTCAGGTCGAGACCGGTCTGGGCGCGCAGGAAGAACTCGTCGTCCTTCGGGTTTGCGCCTGCGAACCCGCCTTCTATGTAGTGCACGCCCAGCGCATCAAGCCTTTTGGCGATAGCGAGTTTGTCGTCTACGGAAAGCGATATGCCTTCCTGCTGTGTTCCGTCCCGCAGGGTGGTGTCGTATATCTCGAGTTGTGCAGCCATCTCTTTTGCCTCTGTTCGATGTTCGTCCGTGTGACGGGCCAAACGGTCTTAAATTCTGGGATTCTGGCGGGCACAAAAAAACCCGCCCCGGAAAGGGACGGGATAAAAAAGAGACCCGCGGTACCACCCTAATTCTCGTCGACGACCTTGATCGCCGAACGAGCACTTGGTTCGGGGCACCAACATGCCCCCGTGATCTATAACGGGTCACGAACCCGTCTGCGCCTATTTGATCGATCGGACTTTCGCCCGGTCCAACTTTCAGGCAGATGCTACGAAGGGATGTTCATCCGGCCGGATCATGCCTGCTCACACCACGCCAGGCTCGCTCGAAGTTCCGGTACCGAATTACTCGTCTCCGCAAGGCGTGCAACCTCTCGATGGATCAGGTTGCGACGCCACGCTTCAAATCAGGCTAGCACCGGATTCGTTCCACCGCAACGGAATTCGTAACAGTTCACCGAATTGCTACGGATATTGACGGCGACGGTTATCGTGGGCTCAAGTCCCATGAATGCTCTCTGTATGGCACCATCTTGGCGTGACTCAAGCGCCGCCATGTCATACAGATGCCGAGTACCTGGATAACCTGACCCACAAGATATTTATCTCCGGGTTCTCGGGTGATCCGGTCAAAACGCGTTGGCCCCGGTTTCGGGAGGTGTTTTACGCTTTCGATCCCGGCATGGTGGCCGAGATGCCGGACCTGCTGATCGATCACGTCCATCAGGACCCCGGCGTGATCCGAAACAAGCGAAAACTGAAGGCAACGGTCGCAAACGCCTCGGAGTTCGTACGTCTCATCAAGGAGTTCGGGTCGTTTCATAGCTACCTGCGCTCGCTGGACGACTTGCCGTATGAGAAGCGGGCGCGTGACGTAAGCAATCGATTCCAGTCCGTGGGTCCCAATACGGTCTATTACTTCCTCGCCGATGCCGGTGAAATCGTTCCGAAGGTGAAACCGGCGGGCGTGAAGTCCAAGAAGAAGAAAAAGGTTTGAAGGAGCCGGATACGTGCCAGATAACGGTCTGAAGATCGGCGTAAACCTGAGTGATGTCGCGGACACAGCACGCCATGCCCGAATGTCTGAAGAGCTGGGGTTTGATTTTGTAGGTGCGGGCGAACACGTGATGCGTGATGATCCTTCGGGGCCAACCCAACTCGCCCTGTCAGCGCTGGCCGTCGCCGCCGGTGCCACTGAGCGGGTTCAGTTGCTCAGTTCCGTGGTCATCGCACCGCTCCACCATCCCGTACTCCTCGCCAAAGAAGCGGCCGTCGTGGACCTTGCGTCCAACGGTCGGCTGATCCTGGGAATCGGCGTCGCCGGAGAGTTTCCAGCCGAATTCGAAGCGATGGATGTCCCGTTGAACCAGCGCGGCACGCGCACGGACGAGGCGATTGAAGTAGCCCGGGCCATATGGTCAGGATCGGACGCGTCGCATCACGGAAAGCGTTTCGACTTCGATGGATTCACTCTGTCTCCCCAGACCACGAACCCCGGTGGTCCTCCGATCTGGGTTGGCGGCCGAGGCGAACCGGCGATGGAACGAGCGACCCGCGCAGGAGACGGATGGTTGCCGTATCTGTTCACACCTTCGCAATACGCCCGGGGCGCAGGGCAGGTTCGTGAGATGTTGGAGAAGCAGGGGCGCAGCGATGACACCGCCTTTGGTTACGGGTTGCACTTGATGACGGCGCTTGGCTCGACGCATGAAGAAGCCCGATCATCTGCAGCCAGTGGCCTGGCCGCGGCGTATCGATACTCTGGTAGCTACGAGGATCTTGCTGAGCGTTACGTGCTACTCGGGCCGCCGGAAGAGGCAGCGGAGCGAATTAATGAGTTCAGGGAGGCGGGTGCGGGGCACATACTCTTGAGCTGGGTGACGCCGTTTGACCAGATCGATGACCAGATTGCGATGGCGGGCGAGGGACTTCTACCCCTGTTACGAGGTGATCAGTAGGCCACAAAATCAGCCCGGCCCTTCCGGGTAGACGGGGCTATACCTAGAATGGCGGAACCTGCGAACAAGTGGGTTATTTGATCCCGGTCTATAGATTCGACGTACAACGAATCAAGACCGCAATCGGACGGGGAGAGCTTTGCCTGAAGATCAGCGTGTTGACCTCGGATTAGTGGATTCCATAAAAGCCGCAACGGTCGGCGAACCGGGCCAACGGACCTTCAATATCACGGCGCAAAGCGCTCGAGGCCAGGCGATAGTCTGGATGGAGAAAGACCAGTTACTCCAGTTGTCGTTAGCAATACGCCAACTGGCGGAAGAGCAGAAAGCGCCAGATCCTCCGACAGCGTTTTTCCCGGAGTACGCCCACACCGGAGAGCCGGTCGCTGTTGAGTTCAAGGCCGGCGACATGCGGCTCCGGTACGACGCCGATAGTGACGTGTTCACCATGGAGGCGACCGACCCGGGTGATCGCAACGACGATAGTGAGGACGAGGAGCAGGTGGCGGTTCAGTTCAGTTTTGGACGCAGAGCCGCGGAAGAGATGGCGGAAGAAGGCCAGAAGATGGTCGCAGCCGGACGACCGATATGCCCTTACTGCCACAGCCCAATCGAAGCGGACGGACACGTGTGCCCAAAGACCAACGGCCACAGCAAGACCGGGATACCGGCGGAATAATCTCGCTGACGGCCCTGTAGATTCGCTCCCGGATATCGGATGACGCTGCAAGACTCTTTCAACGCACCCAGGGGCCCGAACCTGGACGATCGCTCGGAAGACGATGTCCTGGAACTACTTCAGACCTCTGAAATAGGTGAGATCGGACTCCACCCGAACGGGTCCAACTACGTCTTCGTGGTGCGCTTTGAGACGGAACTCGGTGGCGATGTGCCGCTTATGGGCGTGTACAAGCCGCAGGCTGGGGAGCGGCCACTCAGAGACTTTCCGAGGGGCCTGCACAAACGGGAACGGGCGTCTTATTTGCTCAGCCGGATCCTGGGCTGGCCGGACATACCGCCGACGGTTATCCGTGGGGGTCCACACGGTGAAGGAAGTGTCCAGCTTTTCATCCACGCGGATGAAGAGGACACATATTTTTCTATGCGGGATGACCTGTCAGATCAGTTTGAGTCGATCGCTGGGTTTGATGTAGTGGTCAACAACGCTGATCGCAAGGGTGGCGCGTGCTTGAAGGACGCCGATGGCAAGATCTGGGCAATAGATCAAGGCCTCACATTCAACCCCTACGCACGCGTGCGGACCGTGATGTTTGAATTCTGTGGCCAGCCGATCAACCCGCGTCTGGTCGAGAGTTTGAAACAACTTCGGCCATTGCTATCCACGGATTCAGGGGTTGAGGTTTCGGAATCATCGGATCCGAAAGCAGATCTGATATCCGAATTGAAAGCCACGCTTTCGGATGGTGATCTTGACGGACTCTGTGCGCGGATTGATACGGTTCTAGAAGATCCGGTGTTCCCGATGCTGGACGAGTACTACAACGTCCCGTGGCCGCTGGTCTAAAGCTTTAGAGACCTGGGCCGGTAACAAACGGTAGGGCGACTACTTCGACGGTTCCGTTGTCGCTGCTCAGTAGCGTGCCGGGCTCGGCGAAAGCCTTGCGGACGTATGCGAGGGCGATCTCGCGCCCCAGTGATGGAGACGCCGCAACGGACGTGATTCGGCCGATTTCACGGTCTTCAGATCTGAGCGTTGATTCCGTGGAAAGCTTCGCGTTGTCGCTTGATAGGAGTCCCACGATCCGACGTTGGATCTTGTCGTAGGTGTCTAGCCGGGCGATGACTTCCTGCCCCATGTAGCAGCCCTTGGTGAAGCTGACGTATGGCTCCAACCCGGCCTCTAGGGGATTGTTGTCGTCTGTGATCTCGTGACTTCGGGCGGGAAGGCCACGCTCGATTCGGAGTGCTTCGGTTGCGTTTTCGTCGGCCGGTACTCCGCCCGCCGCCGCCAACGCGTCCGATACCGCAGGGAGAGCATTGCGATCCTCGACCAGAACCTCGTAGGAGGCGAGAGACGGTCCGGGTACGTGGACGATCTCTACGGCAACTCCGCCTATCTCGGTGGATATCGCACGTCCGTTTTCCGGGAGGGGCAACCCAAGCTCGGACGCGTGCGGTCCGGAAACGCTTATCTGGGCAGAAGACTCGGTCGTGATCGAGAACTCGCAATCTTCGCCAAAGTTATACCGATCCAGCCACTCTACGATCGTGTTTTCCGCTCCAGGTCCCGTCAGAATCACGCTCTCAGTGGCACTACGTCGAACCACCGTGATCAGCTCAATCACGCGTCCGATGTTTGACGTAAGAACGGTGACAACGACATCGCCATCAGCCAGACCGACGGTTTCGTTGGTGGAGAACCGGTTGATTAGATCGAGTGCGTCGGCACCAGTTATGCGGACGCGGCCGAGATGGGAACGATCAAGGATGGCGACGCCGTTAGATAGTGCGTCATAACCGGGATCAAGCCTGGTGGTACTCGCAGGCACATTGCCCCCTAAGCGGAGAACGAATTCCCGCAGCCGCAGGTTCGGTCGGCGTTCGGGTTATTGAAAACAAACCCTTTGCCGTTCAGACCGTCTGAGAAGTCGAGCTCAGTTCCGGCAAGGAATATGTAGCTTTTCTTCGGGACGTACAGCTCGAGTCCATGGTGCTCGATGATTTTGTCATCCGAGTCCGGGCCGACCACGATGTCCAGCATGTACTCGAGGCCTGAACAACCGCCGCCTTTGACGGCGACCTTCAGACCGAACTGATCCATCTCATCACGTGCCGCATATTCCTTCACCTTTGAAGCTGCCTTCTCAGTGATGAATATCGTGTTTGCGGGTATGGCTGGCTTGGAAGCGCTGACCAACGTGACCTCCCGGGAGACTTGAAGCCCCGGATTGTTTGACCGAGTTGAACGAATTCTCGCGCAACAATACGTACTTATTCTAGCTTTGAGTAGCAACCCGGTCAAAAAAGACTGCCCACGGGCGAATTGGCTCTAGAATGTAACGGATACCGATACGCCTGTGGGTTGGAGCCCGGGGGTACGCACTGACTTCATATTTCTACAGTGAACTGAGATCGCGTTCTTGAGCGAAAACATACGAAAGCCGCACATTGTGGTGATCAACCACCAGGCGGCGAACATTCACAGCGTCGGCAAGGCGTTAGAACGTAGTGGCGCCGAGGTCGAGATCACCGATTCAGCGGAGTCGCTGATGGCGGCGGATGGTGCAGTCCTACCGGGCGTGGGCGCGATGGACGCGGCGATGCGCGCCCTTGAAGAACTGAAGTTGATCGAACCGATACGCGAGTACGCGGGCTCGGGTCGTCCCATGTTGTCTGTGTGTCTGGGGATGCAGCTGCTTTTCCCCGAGTCAGATGAGGGGGAGCGGTCTGGCCTGGGACTTGTCGACGGTCATGTCGCCAGGTTCGATGTCGACGAACCCTCTGAGGACGGTTCCCGTCTCAAAGTGCCACACATGGGTTGGAACGCCATCACATTCACGGAACCTGATCAGGACCGGCACCCGGTCTTCAGGGGTATCCCGGACGGCTCTTACTTCTACTTCGTTCACAGCTTCCACTGCATGCCGAACGACTCGCAAGATGTCGTTGCGACCACCGCTTACGGTGGACCGGTTTGCGCCGCAGTGGCCAGGGGCGAATTGGTAGCGACTCAGTTCCACCCGGAGAAAAGCGCGGATATGGGACTCAAAATTTACGAAAACTTCGTGAGGCACGTGGCGGAGACCGTCGCGTCCCGAGTGGCTTAGGTCTTACCACCTGTAACTTCTCTAGGACTGGCTAAAAAGATGGATGTGATCCCTGCGATAGACCTTCGCGGCGGCAAGTGTGTCCGCTTGCACCAGGGTGACTATTCGCAAGAAACGGTGTTCGACGACGATCCGATCGCCGTTCTCGGGCGGTTCGAAGACGCGGGTGCAACGCGGGTAAACATAGTGGATCTTGACGGCGCGCGTGAGGGTACTCGTGTTAACGCAGATGTAGTAGGACGGATGGCTTCGGTCGCTCGGATACCGCTTCAGGTATCCGGTGGTATCAGGGACGCCGGAACCGCGGTTTCTCTTGTTGCAGACGGTGTAGCGCGTGTCGTGTTTGGCACGGCAGCCGTTGAGGCGCCTGAAGAGGTTGAGGCGGCTATCGCAGATCTGGGAACTGACAGCGTCGTTGTTGGGATAGACGCCCGAGACGGCATAGTTGCCACGAGAGGTTGGACCGCATCTACAGACGTTCGAGCGCTGGATATGGTGCGAAAAATGGCCGATATGGGTGTGTCCCGCATCCAGTACACGGATATCAATCGTGATGCGACCCTTGCACATCCCAACTTTGAAGCGGCAGGTGAGCTACTGGATAACACCACCTGTCGTATCCTTATAGCTGGCGGTATCTCCTCAATCGACGATCTTCTCAAGCTGAATGAGATGGGAATCGATGGGGCGGTGCTTGGCCAGGCAATCTATACCGGCGCCATCGACCTTGCGGAGGCTGTCTCTGCGGTCCGGGCGCAGTCCTGAAAACGATCCGCAAACGAACTGGAATACAGAAATCTATGGCCACAAAGTTCCCTGTCGAACGAGCTGAAGATCTGCTCTCAACATCAAGCCCCGGCTCTGTCGACCCGAATCTTCTTATCGCCGAGTTACCGCTCCGGACCGATATGACGGTCGCCGACATCGGATCGGGCCCGGGATATTTTGCTGTTCCGCTTGCCAAGTACCTGTATGACGGCAAGGTGTACGCAGTTGATGTGCAACAGGGCATGTTGGACCTCATCAACTCGCAGGCTGAGGCGATGAGCGTAACCAACATCGAATCCGTTTTGTCCAAAGAGACGAAGATCCCGTTGGATGACGCCAGTGTTGACGTGGCGCTGATGTCCAACGTTCTGCACGAAGCCTCTTCACCGGCACGTCTGATCAAAGACGTCGCACGCATCGTCAAAAAAGGCGGATGGATCGCCATCATGGAGTGGCGCAAAGAAGCCACACGGTCCGGTCCTCCACAGAAAGAACGGGTCGCTCTGGCGGACGTCGAGAAACTGATCGAAAAGCTGGAACTTCCCATAAGGGCGCGGCGGATCATCGCCGGGACCCGATACATGATCCTGGTGGAAAAGTAGAGCGCAATGCTCGCCCACCGCATCATCCCGTGCCTGGACATAGACAGCGGCCGGGTCGTCAAAGGCGTCAGCTTTGTGGACCTGCGCGATGCCGGCGATCCCGCCGAACTGGCGCGTTTCTATAACGAAGCGGGTGCTGACGAACTCGTATTCCTGGATATCACCGCCAGCTCAGATGACCGGGACACGATGGTAGACGTGGTTCGCCGTGTCTCGTCAGAGGTGTTCATTCCGTTGACGGTTGGCGGGGGACTGAGATCTGTAGAAGACATACGACGCATGCTTGAGGCCGGGGCCGACAAGGTCTCCCTCAACACTGCGGCCATCAATCGTCCAGAGTTAATACGTGAGGCGTCCGCCGAGTTTGGTGCTCAGTGCATCGTCCTGGCCATAGACGCCAAGCGCCTTGCCCCCCCTGAGGATGTGGAACTGGATGGGGACCCCGATCTCGCGGCGGAGTCACCGTGGCGTGTATTCACCCACGGCGGCCGGAATCCCACTGATCTGGATGCGGTGAAGTGGGCGCGTTATGGCGTTGAGATGGGTGCGGGCGAGATTTTGATAACGAGCATGGACACCGATGGCCAGAAGGACGGGTACGACCTGGAACTTCTGCGCGCAATATCGGATTCGGTCTCCGTTCCCGTGATCGCCAGCGGTGGTGCGGGGAACCTGGATCACATGTACGACGCCCTGCACGAGGGGCACTCCGACGCCGTTCTTGCGGCGAGCATCTTTCATTTTGGCGAATACACCGTGTCCGAGGCCAAGCGATATCTCGCTGGTCGCGGGCTACCGGTCCGTCCGCCGACCGACTAGCAAGACTTCAATCACCAATACGTAGTGCGCCGCGTTTGCGCGCACCTTAGAAGGACTCGTCGCCCAGCATGAAATCACAGCGCAAGCCTGACGCCATCATGTTCGACGTCTACGACACCCTGTTTCTGAACGACACGGACGCCTGGCAGCGCGCCTTTCAGCAGATCGCAGAGGAGCAGGGGTTGGACATCACCGGCGCCGATCTGTGGAAGCGCTGGAAGAAGCACGAGGTCGGTTTCCGGGTATGGCGCACCAATATGGACGCTCCCGAAACCTCTCCACCATTCAAGAGCTACGAGACAGCGTGGCGTGAGTGCTTCGAAAAGGTGTTCGAGGAAGACAACATCCCGGGTAACGCGGCCAACGCTGCCCGCCGGTCGGTCACCCACATGGCACACCGGGACCCGTTTCCGGAGACGGTGAAGGCGCTGTCCGAACTAAGTACACGTGTGCCGCTGGGCGTTTTTTCAAACGCCGATGACGCTTTCCTTCGGCCGATGCTGGACGAGTACGGACTGACGTCCAAGTTCGAGGTGGTCGAATCTTCGGAGTCCGCTGCGGTGTATAAGCCGCATCCGCGTGCGTTCAAACATATGTTTGCGGCGATGCAGGTAGAGCCAGGCAAGGCGTGGTACGTGGGCGATCATCTGTACGACGATATTCGCGGTGGCTCCGAGGTAGGAGCTACTGCGATATGGATCAATCGAAACGATGCGAAGCCTGGCCCGGGCGATGCCACACCGGCGCACGAGATCACCAGTTTGATGGACCTCGTGGAGATGTTTGATCGGTCAAAGTAGCCCGAGTGGGGCGTTTATTTTGGCCCCGGATGCATTTTTTGACCTTTAACCGAAGTCGTTCTGTATTCCGTTATGACGATCCACGGGGCGGGTCGTAGTCTTTCATTAAGCCCAGAAAACTCCGGACGTGCCCGCGACGGCAGACAGGAATTCAAATGGCGGTGACGCTAACTTTTGACGACAGGGGAATGATCCCCGCGATCGTTCAGGACGCCGGTGACGGTCGTGTCCTAACGTTGGCGTATATGGACGCTGAAGCTCTGCGACGCACCATCGAGGGGCCGGACGTCTGGTTCTACAGCCGGAGTCGACAAGAGCTATGGCACAAAGGCGAGACCTCGGGGAATTTCCTGAAGGTCCGATCTGTTTCGCTGGACTGCGACGGCGACGCTGTGGTGGTGAAGGCTGACCCAGTCGGACCCGCATGTCACACCGGAGAAACGAGTTGTTTCCACACCGATCTGGACGCGGACGCCGTCGCTCAGGCCGAGTCGGTGGAGCGAATTGGTCCCGGAGAGTTGGCCCAGCTGTTTGCGGTCATCGAAGACCGGAAGGCGAACCCGTCCGAGAGCTCGTATACATCAGAGCTGTTCAGGGACGGCGTGGATCGAATCGCCCAGAAGGTCGTTGAGGAGGCCGGAGAATCGGCCATCGCTGGAGTACGTGGCAATCACGAACGGATCGCGTCCGAAGTTGCGGACATGCTCTATCACACGCTCGTATTGATGTCGGCCACGGAGCTACCGCCTGACGCGGTCTGGACGGAGCTAAGGGCTCGACGAGGGCCCCAGTAGGGCCTGGATATTAGGGACTGTTGTGACGAATCTGGTTGATCTGGCCCTCGGCCCTTACTCAGCAGGGTCTGGCTGAACGGCAGGCTCACCGCTTATAGCGCTCACAGCGATCGGCTGGCCGTTGTCCAGTGCTATAGCTGCCTCGATGGATGCTATTGCGATCTCGCACTGCCCATCGTCGGGTTGCTTCGTTGTCAGATTCTGTAAGAGCAGGCTAGGCCAGGCGACAACCTTTACCCACCACCATTCCGAGTGCCTGCCGTTGAAGCGGATAATCTCGTAGCTGACGGCTGCCACGACGGGGATCAGGACGATCCGAGATGCGAAGTGGATCCACAGCGGATCTCGTGGGAAGAACATGAAGGCGATGATCGACACCAGCACGACGGTCAGCAGGAAAGCCGTACCGCATCGAGAGTGCGCCGTCGGGTGACGTCGAAGCCCCTCGGGAGTCAACGGGTCGCCGTTTTCCAGCGCGTGGACCGCCATGTGCTCTGCGCCGTGATAGCCGTATAAACGCTGGATGTCTGACATCCGGCCTATCAACCAGATGTAGCCGAGGAACAGCACAATCCTGATCCCGCCCTCACCGGCATTTGCGGCCCAGTCGTTCCATCCGAAAGACTCGAGGCCTCGTGACAGGAAGAGGGGGATGATGAAGAAGACGACGATGGCGAGAGTCAGAGATATGGCGATCATGCCGCCAAGGGCAAATCCCCCCAGCGTCTGCTCCTCTTCAGGTTCGTCCTCGTCGCTTTCCTCAGGGGGCAGGGCAGCATTGGCGGACACCGCCAGCGCCTTCATGCCAAGCGTTAGTGTTTCGGCCAGCGCTGATATTCCGCGTAGGAACGGGATACGACGCCATTTGCTCAGCCACAGCTTGCTCTGAGGGAGCGGCTGGACCATGACCTCTCCGTCAGGCTTTCGCACGGCCACAACGGCGTCACTGGCCCCACGGATCATTACGCCCTCGATAACGGCTTGTCCGCCGTAGAGCGCGCCTTGAGGAGGCGTATCGGCCACTGGATCCGTCCTCCTATGTTGATGGTGGTGATCAGTTACACAACGAGCCTGCACATTTCGTGCAGGCTCGTGCGTTTAATTCTGGTTCTCGCAATCAGGAGTACCCGATAGCGATTTGAAACCGAGTTTAGTCGTCTGCCGTTTCGGCTTCGTCACCTTCACCGGAATCGCCTGATTCCTCGGAATCAGCATCACCGGTTTCCGG
>Ga0257122_1001967_pt1 | contig 13461 bp, 15 predicted proteins | sample SI106_120metaG_FD_190146 | JGI IMG/M metagenome (GOLD analysis project Ga0257122, IMG submission 190146) | Marine microbial communities from Saanich Inlet, British Columbia, Canada - SI106_120 | ecosystem: Environmental > Aquatic > Marine > Inlet | place: Canada: British Columbia | collected... | reverse complement strand
TGGTGTCCTACCTGGCCTCCGACTACGCAGCCGACGTCAACGGCCAGCACTTCTACGTGTCCGGCGGGACGGTCGCCCTCTGGTCGCAGCCGCGGCCGGCGCGCACCATCTTTAACCCCGGTGGCGAGTGGACGACCGAGCAACTGCAAGATCTCGTACCGAAGCACATCGTCCAGGGCCTCACCCTGGAGCCAGCGAAGTTCTAAGCATCCAGATCATCTGAATCACTGAACTTCCGACGGATTTCCAGGCACTACTAAGAGGAACTAAAACATGACAGAAGAAAACAACGCGAGGCTTGACGGAAAAGTCGCCATCGTCACCGGTGGTGGCCGAGGCATCGGACGCGGAGTCGTCCTGAAGCTTGCGAGCCTTGGTGCGAAAGTCGTCGTCAACGACATCGGCGCTTCGCTCGACGGCGAAGGCCTCGACAACTCGCCTGCCCAGCAGGTGGTTAACGAGGTTGGAGAGAACGGCGGCGAAGCCGTCGCGAACTACGGCGACGTAACGAAGTTTGAGACCGGAGACGAGTTGGTCCAGCAGGCGTTGGACACGTTTGGCCGACTCGACATCGTTGTAACCCCGGCGGGAATCCTGCGGGACCGGATGGTGTTCAACATGACCGAAGAGGAGTGGGACGCCGTAATTGCGGTCCACCTCAAGGGCACATTTAATATTGTCCGTCCGGCCAGCATCCTGTTCCGACAGCAGAAGAGCGGACGAATCATCACGTTCAGCTCTGTCTCAGGACTGTTTGGCGCATCAGGCCAGGCGAACTACGGTGCGGCCAAGGATGGTCTCGCCGGGTTCACACGTGTCGTCGCCCGTGACCTCGCCAAGTACGGCGTCACTGCGAACTCGATCTCCCCGGGTGGAGACACCCGTATGACGGCGAGCGTGCCGGACACGACGCGGGCCATGCGGCAGGAAGGCAAGATGCAGCCGCCGACCGGTGTGCTGACCCGAGCGCCGGAGCACGTTGCGCCTATGGTGGCGTGGTTGGCCTCTGACGCAGCACAGCATGTTTCCGGGCACGTATTCCACTGCACCGGCAACATCATCAGCCTGTTCACGGACCCGTACCCGGTGAAGTCCATCAACAAGGACGGACGCTGGTCGGTCAAAGAATTGGCGGCAGTGTTCCCGAGCACCCTCGGCATGGATCTGATTAACCCGCAGCAGGCGACCCCGCCGAGGGACCGATCCCAAGCCTGATCGCCAGATCTCCGGAAACCAGGATAAGAATAAAGACGCCGCCGAAATTGTTTCGGCGGCGTCTTTTGTTCCGCGGTATATCAGAGGCAGGAGTGCTTAGCCGGGATCCGCAGCGCCTGTCGCCCCTGGCGTCTGAGACTCGTCGGCGGTTTGGGGGTCGTCTTCAGGTTGCTCGACCGATCCACCGAACTCCTCAAACCAGGCCACGCTGAAGACCTCCATCTTCAAGAAATCTCGGCGGTCTCGATGGACCGACTCCAGATCGTTGAACCCGGATTTCCTGAACGACTTCTGAGCGCGCTCGTTGTAGGCAAGCGTGTGCAGGTAAACGCGGTCCAACGCCTGTTCCTCGAAAATAGAACGGAGCAAGGTCAGTATGGCGTCCGTCCCGTAACCGTGACTCCAGTAGTCACGATCCCCGATCATGATCCCGAGCTCACACTGGCTCTTTGACCGATCAATGTCGTAGTACATGGCGTTGCCGATATGCACGCCATCGTTAGTTTCGATTGCGTACCTGACGGACCACGGGGACGGATAGTTGATTTCGTCCCTGTAATGACGGCCATATTCATCGAGCGAAAGCCGTATCGGTGTCGTCGCGTCCAGCTCAGCCAGCTCCGGATCAGAGCGCCACGCGTAATCACGATCCACGTCGCTAAACAGCTTTGCGCGCAGTACCACCAGCTCACCCTCAAGCCTCTCGCTCGGGGGCCTAGCCTGCGTGGTGGTTCTCTTCCATGGGAAGAGCTTTTTCCAGGATTCGTGACTCATTCTTGAAAGTAAGTTGCTCTATCGCCTGATCGACCGGAACCCATTCCGCTAGATCAAACTCTGCATCGTGATTCCCGGTGTCTCCGCCGATCGCCGTCATTAAATAAAAATAGACCACTTTCTCGTATTGAAAGCCGTCTCGCACGAAAGAGTACCGGGTTTCGCCCACGGATGGGCCAGATTCCACCATTAATCCGGATTCTTCCTCCACCTCACGTCGCGCCGTCTCCTCGCGAGTCTCTCCCTCTTCAGGCGTGCCTTTAGGGAGTGCCCACAGATTCTCACTTTCTCGGTAGCAAAGAACGACCTCCAAACCGGAATCGGTGCGCCTCAACACGACACCACCGGCGGAAACGGCCTGACGTATCTCGGGTCCTCTGGGGAAGCTAGAAGGGTCTGAAATTACTGACCTGGAACCTTTCGGGGTTGCCGACGGGGCTTATCCCGCTCCCGTTTACTGGGGTAATGGGGATGCTGATTTGATCGACAGATCATACGGCCTTCATCACAGACCTGCTAAACCATCCCGCCAGAGCATTCCACAGAGGTATATCCACTCTCGTTAAGCCGTGAGATGCTCGCTTTCGAGGACGATCCTTTGCCCGTGTCACGGGTCGCGAGAACGCCACCAAACTTCGTGCCATTTTTCACGTACGAAATAGGGCTAAAATAGCTTCGGTCGATTTTATTGACACCATTTTCTGACCAAGCCGATTATTAACAGCAGCCGACATTCACGATCCCGGAACCATTACGTATTTAGCGAATTCAAGACAGTGATTGTGGATTGACGGTTGTTTGCGCGCGTCCTGAGATAAGCGCGCGACGAAATTCGTAACCAAATACTCCGGGACAGCGATCCCACCTGATACGCAGTAATTAGCAACAGAGGTAATTACCTCACCGGATCTGGCATCTGAACAGTTGGATGGCAGGCTCGTCACCTCGGACCCCGGGAATCGGGGACGATGGAGGAACTCTTGGGCACAACCGATCTGGTCGTACGATTCGCCGGAGAAGCCGGAGTCGTAACCTCCGCCGAGTCGCTCGCAGCGACCGCGGCGCAGGCTGGATACCACGTTCAAACGTATGCCACGTTTCCGTCACAGATTCTTGGTGGTCCGGTCCATACACAGGTCCACATATCAACCTCCCCGACACTGAGCGACGGAGATGATGTCGACGTACTGGTCGCCTTCAGTGAGGACGGATTCAACAACCACAAAGACTCGCTCGTCCCGGACGGCGTAATAATCTACAACTCTGGTGAGTTCGACCCGCCGGGTGACTCCAACAGTTTCGGCCTTCCATTTGACGACATCGCCAAAGAGGTGGGTAACGCCCGAGCCTCCAACATGGTGGTGCTCGGAGCTATTGCTCCGCTTGCCAACTTTCCGTTGGAAGCGCTCAAGGAGTACGTCACCAAGCGGTTCACGCGTGGACGCCCGGGTGACGAGCAGATCGTAGAGGCGAACAGCTTGGCGCTTGATCGTGGAGCGGAAGCCGCCGAGAAAAGCGGATTCCATCTCGCCGAGCTTGACCCACCGATCCGTCCAGATTACGAACAGATCATGATCTCCGGTAACGCAGCAATTGCGCTTGGAGCGGTCCAGGGCGGACTCGACTTCTACGCCGGATACCCGATCTCTCCAGCCACGACCGTCCTCGTCTGGATGGAAGCCAACCTCGTCGGTGAAGACCGGTTTGCCTATCAGGTAAGTTCGGAGATCGAGGCCATAGGCGCGATCATCGGCGCCGGTTACAACGGTCGGAAGTCGATGACCGCAACAGCCGGACCCGGCGTCGCTCTCATGAGTGAGGGTCTCGGATTCGCCTGGATGGCTGAGATTCCATGTGTGGTCGTCGACGTCCAGCGTGGTGGACCGGCCACAGGACTTCCCACAAAGACAGAACAGTCAGACCTGTTCGCCTGCATGTACCCGGCGCACGGCGATGTAAGGATGCCGGTCATCGCGCCCGGGACTGTAGAAGAATGTTTCTACGCCGGTGCGCTGGCCGTTAACTGGGCAGAGCGTTACCAGGGCCCCGTAATGCTTATGTCCGAAATGCAGCAGGCAGAGCGTTCCCAGAACATCCCGAAACCGGACCTTTCGAAAGTCACTGCGGCCGGACGTGAGGTCTACAAGGGTGATATGAACGGTTACCAGCGCTATGAACCAGACGAGATGGGGCCAATGCCCCTCCCCGGCGGTCCCGGCGCATACGTTGCGAATGCCAGCGAACACGACGGCATCGGGGACTCAACCCACCTGCCGATCCGCCACATTCGCGGTACGGAACGTCGATTTGGAAAATTGAAGCTTCTAAATGACGGGCCTCACGAGATCGAGAATCCGGATGCGGCCATAGCGGTAATGCCATGGGGTGGTTCCAAAGGGCCCGTCAGAGAGGCCTACCTACAACTCCAAGAAGAAGGCGTCGACATCGGCTGGCTTTACAGCATGACGCTTCACCCACTCCCGGAAGCAATCAGTGAACAGCTCAACAAAAAAGAGATCGTGATCGTTCCGGAACTTAACTATCAGGGACAGTGGAGCCGACTCCTCCGTGCCGACGGTTACCGGGCGACTTCCATAACGCAGTACACCGGCCTTCCTTTCAAGGTCGGGTTCCTTGTCGAAGAGATCAAGCAGGCCGTTGCGGCCCACAAAGGCGGGAAGGTTCTCGTATGAGTGATCGAAATGCTGAGTACGACTTCAAATGGTGCCCGGGTTGTGGTGACTTCGGCGTGAAGCGCGCCCTTGAATGGGCGATGCAGACCTATTCCGAGGAAACAGAAACTCCTATGGCGGACACCGTCATGGTTGCCGGGATTGGATGTTCCGGAAACATGGTCCACCTCGTCGAGGGCGAGCAGCCCTTTGGCATCCACGGTATCCACGGGCGGACCCTTCCGGTGGCGTTTGGTGTCAAGCAGGCACGGCCGCAGACGAACACCATTATTGTGGCCGGAGATGGTGATTTCCTGAGTATCGGTGCCGAGCACATCGGCCCAGCGGCCCAGCGAAACGTGGACATGACCTGCGTCATCATGGACAACGGTGTGTACGGTCTTACCAAAGGCCAGGCATCACCGACGACCATATTTGGCACGCAGACAAGCTCCACGCCGTTCGGCAAACTTGAGGCGGCGGTGAAGCCCTTCGAGCAGTATCTGGCGCACGGCGTGTCATTCATCGGCTCACACTACTCAAGCCGACCGCGTGATCTCGCCAAACTAATTGGAGAGGCGATGAACCACAAAGGGTTCTCCATCGTCCACGTACAGTCGCCGTGTACGACCTACAACGACACGTTTGATCTCCTGAAGGGTAACAAGAAGGCGGGGATCGCTCCGCTTGTTTACGCCATTCCGGAAGATCACGACCCGTCAGACAAGGAACAGGCAGAGAAGTTGGCCCGAGCACCCGGCGTGCCACTTGGCGTCATTTACAAGGAAGATCGCCCGACCCTGGAAGACAGGCAGGCAGAGGTCCGTGTGAAGGCGCGTTCACGCACACCACAGGAGATGCTGGATACATACGCCGTTTAATCGGCCACGAGTCAGCGATATCGAAAATAAAAGAGGGGGCGGTCGTTACGACCGCCCCCTCTTTGTATCTCTGGGCATGTCTGGAATCAACCGACGGTTAATCAGTCCGCTGTTGGACGTAGCTGTCTAGCATGTCACGGAGTGCCACCCGACCCCGGTGAAGTCGGGCCTTCAGTGCGGAGATGGAGATATCAAGAATTTCCGCTGCCTCGGAGTTCGTCATGCCCTGCACGTCTCTCAAAACGACCGCAGTACGCAGGTCTTCCGGGAGCAGGGCTATCTTGGATTTGATCTCACGGCTTAACTCGGAATTTAGCGCCGCCTTGTCTGGCGTCTCTTCCCAATCAGCGACGTTGCGTTCCGTGTATGCATCTTCAGGCGCGCTCATCTGAACGCGGCGCTTATCCTTGCGAATGCGCATCAGGGCCGCGTTCACCGTTATTCGGTACAACCAGGTCGTGACCTGCGCGTCACCACGGAAGCGATCTTTTGCCCGGTAAGCGGAAATGAATGCGTCCTGCACAACGTCATCGGCATCATCCGGGTTGTTCATCATCCGGTACGCGACGTTGTAGACGAAACTGGTGTAGTTTTCGACTACTTCGGCGAACTGCTCTTCGTTCATGCGTTGGGTAACAACGTTCTGGAAACTCTCGTGAACCGGTTGGACCGTCGACTATGTGTCTCTATGGACAAGCCTGAGATAGTATCTAGCCATTGAGTTTAGCTTGCCAGACCCGGGTTGCACCATGCTGGTGAATCTCCACGACTAGTCGTAGCATCATATTTTGTACATCGCCCGGTTCGTCATGGTTGGCGGACACGGAACAGGGCACTCTGCACCGGCAGCGTCCGGGTTAATAGAGATCACTCACGGAGAGAAATAAATGTCATTAAGCGGTTCATGGTTTTCCAGGTTCCGCCGCAAGGGTAACAATTCTGACGCTGTCAGCATGATGCCCTGCGACGAGCTCCGTGCGAGCGGCTCCGACTACATAGACGGCGAGTGTGAAGAAGAGATCCACTCCAAAATCATGGAACACCTCGGGCTGTGTACTGAATGTGACAGCTGGCTCAAGTCATTTGCGATGACTGTCGGTCTAATGCGTGACACGCCGGAAGTTGAAGTCCCGGAATCCACGATGGAACGCATACGCGCCATCAAACGGCCCGAGTAACAAGACAGAACCGGCCGGCATCATGTCGGCCAGACCCTGATAAATCCCCTGGTCAGGCGGGAGCTTGAGGCCCCGGCGTCTGGGGGATTTGCGCGTCCGGGTGATCGCCATCCAGAACCTCGTCAATCACCTGAATCGGAACGGCCCCAGGCATCCGGCGGTGATATGCGTAGCTGTGCAAGAGAATCGATGCCGCAATCAGCGTCATTCCGGCGACCGTTGCAGTGCTCATTCCCGTATCTGTGACGGCTGCAAGGATGTTAAGCGTAATGAACCCTGTAATACCGCCCCATGCGGAGGGGTGAGCGAATCTGGGCTTGAGTGCCAGTGCAATGATCATGCCGACAACGATCGGCACAATCGTTCCGGATGGAGATATTGCAATCATTACGCCTACTGCCGTAATAACTCCGTCGCCTCCGCGGAAACGCGTCATCGGAGAATTCCAGTGACCCATAATCGCGGCCACAGCGGGTAGCAAAAGCCAGCTACCTTCCAGCCCCGCCCACATGGCGACCAAGATGGCCAGGCCACCTTTGACCGCATCCACAATGCCGACAACGAGTGCGGCAGAACGTCCTACCTCGCGGTAGACATTAGTAGCCCCGGCCTGGCGTGTCCCAACGGAAAAAATCCGGACACCACGAGAACGGGCCACCATCCATGCAGTTGGAATGGATCCTAAGAAGAAAGCGACGCCGGCAGCGAGTACCAGGTCAGCTAGTGTCAAGCCTTCAGTCATGAGGTTCGGAGTATATCTCTCGTCCGCTGCTTCGTCACGACCAATTACAGATCCCCGATGCGAGGCCTGCGTCGTTCCCGTCGATCAGGCGTCCGTAATCACCTGGTACGGCGCACTTCCGTCGCCCCCCTCAAGCTCGTCCCGTTCGGCCTCTGTAAGGAACTTGGACGGGCACTTGATCACCAGGTGTTCGGTCACGAACACCCCTTCTTCGGAGTACTGACCTTCGAGGTCGATTACAGAGTGCGGGTTAAAGAAAACCTGACCGATCTCGCCTGAATAGTCCACATCAAGGACGTCACCGGCTTCGTCCCGAATCTCGAATCGCGCCTCTAGCCCGTTAGGTTGGCGAACGAACGACTCCTCGACCAGCTTCCCCGACAAACGAATCAACTTGTCGGGCTCCGTCGGCCCACCGGCTTCGATCTCTGAGACCGACATGTAGTAGACGGTCGCGCTCGAGAAGGTCGTGAAGATGAAATAGCCGAGCGCACCGACAAACAACGCCAGCGCAAGTCCCACTTTCACTCGCGGAGTGAAGAGGGTGGTCGCCGTTGCCGATTTCTCGGTGCCAGGGTCGTCCGGAATTTCATCGGATATCGGGTCGTTGTACTTGTTCATTTCTTAATACTCGACGCTTTCCTGGCGTTTAGCCGACTTGGCTTGTCAGCGCCTTGATCTCCCGCGCCAGATCACTCTGCCGACGGGACACTATGAATATGTATGCGAAGAATCCGGCCCAGGTCACGATGTATATGGCGAACAGGAATCCCAGATTCCGTTCCAGGTCGCCCTGCTCCCGGTCCACCACCGCGCTTGCCACGCCGTCAGCCACCGTCACCGTTACAGGAGCGAAACGCTCCCGTTGGTCCGTGATACGGAGCAAGGCCTCGGTCGGGTCTTCACCGAAATCAGAAACCCAGCGATCACCGGCGGCGTTTTCCAGGCCGAAGCTTGTCGAGTCGTTTACAGACACCTCGACCAGTTCACCGTTCTGGGTCGACAAGACAAACCCGACCAGGTTTGTTTCTGAATCCACCTGGATGACCGTAATCACACCGCTCGTATTGCCGTCAGAGGCCGCTGAAGTAGCAGCGGACTGCGCCATCGCAACGCTTGGTAGTGCGAGAGCGGTCAGTGCGACAAATGCCAATACAAAAAAATTGCGCATGGAGTTACGCGCCTCCCGCTGGGGCGCTGCTAATTGATTCCGTGCTGTCGGATGTAGTGGCAACTCGTAACGCCTGAAGCGAAATCGCACGCCTGAGGGCCATCACCTCGTCCTCCTGTTTTCGTAGTCGATAACGTTCACTGGCAACGTAGACAAACAGGACGGAGAAAGCGATTGTGGCGACGAGAAGAGTCAGGCCGACCGGGCCATCAACACTGCTGTCATTGTTGGAGTAAGGCCCGACCACCGCCGACGGATGGGCGCGCTCCCAGAGCTGGGCACCGTAGTAGATGATCGGCGTATCGATGGCACCGATTAGCCCGATGATCGCAGCCAGCCGCCGACGTTGTTCGCCGGGCGGAAAGTAGGCCCTGAACATCAGGTACGCCACGTAAATGAAGAACAGGATCAGGGTTGTGGTTAACTTTGCCTCGCCGGTCCACCACACGCCCCATACCGGTTTCGCCCATACCATACCGGTGATCAGCATCAGTGCCGCAAAAATGACGCCGGTTTCTGCGCCCGCCACCGCAAGTCGGTCCCACTTTTCGTCCCGTGTTTTGAGGTAGGCGACGCTGGCAACGGCGATCAGCACGATGGCGACCATTGCCGTCCATGCGACCGGGACGTGGAAGTAGAGCGCCCTCTGGATGTTGCCCTGGTTGATCTCGGTGGGTACCCACAGGAAGACCATCCACAGGGTAAGAGCCATGAGGGCGGCGGTAAATCCGAGCCAGATCAATCGTATTTTAGGAAGGGCAGCCATAGCGTGTTTCTGCTCCGCCCGTGCGTCGGTAAATAGTATGTGCAGTCTATCACGAGCGCGACCACGGCCCATCGTAAAATCATGAGAATTAGCAAGCTTCAAATAGCCGCCCAGCCGGGTTAACCGTCCAGTCTGACTCGCCCCGCAGGGCATAGCCACCCAGCCGGGTTACTCTTCGAGGACGAACTGGAATAGGACCGCCGATGCGATCATGAAAATCACGTCGAATGCTATCGCCAGTTGTAACCACTCGCTGAAGTCGCCCCAGCTACCGCCGTCCACCACCGCGGAGGTCGACTCCACCGCCGCCATGATGAGTGGAACCGAAGTCGGCAAGAACAAAAGCGGCAGCATGATCTCCCGAGAGCGGACCCGAACTGACACGGCGGCAAACGCTGTTCCAACTGCCGCGAACCCAAGGCTGGCCAGCAGTGCAATCACGATCGTCTCGACCTGCAACACGCTGATGTTGAACAGCGCCTCGAATACCGGGAATATCACCACCTGTGCGATCGTGATGAAGATGAAGTTGCCGAGCACTTTGCCGAAGAAGATCAGTTCCCGGCTAACCGGCGTAAGCATCAAACCGTCCAGGGTGTCACCCTCCGCCTCCACCGCAAAGGACCGGTTCAGCCCCAGCACTCCGGCGAACGCCACCGCTGCCCACAAAACGCCCGGCCCAACATCACGGGCGCGAGATGGCGTTAGCTCAATCGCAAACGTAAATATGGCGATTACGAGGAGTGCGAACACCACAATGGCCAGCACGATGTCCTTCGACCTCAACTCAAGTAGAAGGTCCTTGCGCGCCAGTGTCCAGACCGTCGCCAGTGATGCGCCCATCAGGCGTCACTCGGATCTGAATAAAGCCCAGTGACATCGTTCGGCGTCACATGTGAAGACGGCGCGTCCAGCGCTATACGACCACCAGCGAGCACAAAGACGCGGTCCGACTCAGCTATTCCCCGCTCGATTGAGTGAGTGGTCATCACAACAGCGTGGCCCGCCGCTCTGTGTTCTGAGATCACACCGTCCAGCACTTTCCGTGCCGGCTCGTCCAGCCCGGTCTCGGCCTCGTCCAAAAAGAGAATTCGGGGCCGATGCAGCATTGCTCGGGCCAACGCTGCTCGCTTCTGATAGCCGTGCGATAGCTCCCGCGTCCGCTGTTCCATACGAGGCCCGAGACCCAGGCGGTCGGTCATCTCCTCGATACGTCCCGGCAGGTCCCGAACCCGGAACATCTTGCCGAAGAAGTTCAGGTTCTCCCGTATCGTCATGTCGCCGTAAAGCATGGGCGAATGAAGAACGGCGCCGAGCGAGAGACGGGCATACTCGGCTTGTTTTGACAGGTCACGTCCGTAGATAGATATCGATCCGTAGTCAGGCCGTGTGAGGGTCGTCAGGACGCGGAGGAGAGTGGATTTACCGACGCCGTTCGCACCGAAGATGACGACGGCCTCACCGTCCCGCACCGTCATATCTAGGCCGCGCAAAACCGCGGCATTACCGAAGGACTTTTCAAGTCCGGTAGCTTGGACGGCAAGCGCTACGGAATTTTTGGTCCCCATAGGTGAGGCACCCTGAATTGACGTTGTCATTCGTGGTGGTGGTCGAGCAAATCTGGATGTGCGCCGTACGTTGGCATGTGGCGTCGTCCGGCCCGTAACGTCACGACCGGGACCAGCAGTTTGTCGCCGATCCGTACGTCGCCCGGCGCATCGGTAAACTTGTACTTCCCCTCTTCCAGCCGCATCACACTTACGTCAGCTTCGGCCCCGACCTTCAGGGTCCCGAACTGATCGCCGCGTCCGACAGCCTGTGCTGGTGCGGAAGTAGCAAGCCGTACCACCTCGTCCAACGACAACCCGAGGTGGAGGAACTTGGAAAGCGTCGTAGCGAGGTCATACACCGGCCCGCGAACGTTGTAACGGTGGACATCGCTTGAAACCGTGGCCGGCATGAACCCGTGCTCCATCGCCGCTTCGGCCACCTTGAACCCGAAGCTGCCTGCGCCGTGCCCCACGTCAAACACCACACCACGCTCACGCGCTTCAAGCGCCGATTGGACGACAGCCCCGGCGTCATTGATGATGCCCGGCGGATTGGCGGTAAAGCTGTGGGTCACGATATCGCCGCCACGCAGCTTCCCCAGGATCTCCTCGATGTCATGGTTGGTTCCGCCGATGTGGATCATCACCGGCTTGTCTAGGTAATCAGCTGCCTCAATAGCCCGGTCCAGCGCCATGAGATCGTTGGTGCCAACGATCCCCTCGGTCAATCGGACCTTTACGCCGACGATAACGTCCGGGTGAAGCTTTGCCGCTTCAACCGCCTTGTCGACCCGCGCCCAACGGATGTCCTCAAGCTCACCGATCTCGTTGTCGAGCTGTCCCATGCCTGAGATGTGCAGGAACGCCAGCGTCCGGGCGTCCACCTGGTCAATTACATATCGCCGAAACCCCGCCAGTGTGTTCGCACCGGCAGACCCGGCATCTATGATCGTCGTGGCGCCCCGTGACAGCGAGTGGACGTCTGCTTCGATTGCCAGATGTGCCACGCCCCACCAGACGTGAACGTGGAGGTCTACAAGCCCGGGTAGTACCAGCAACCCATCCGCCTCGATCACGTCATGCGTGTCGTTGTCAGAAACGTGCTCTTCAACGGCGACGATCCGACCGCCTGCGATGGCGACATCTCGTCGTGCATGCAGATCCTGGGAGGGGTCGATCACTGTCCCGTTTTTGATGACAACGTCGTAGGTCAAAGCACGCCTTTTATCTGATCCAGCCGGGGATAGAGATCTGACCAGAGACTAAGATACGGACGATCCCAGTCCAGTAACTATCATCCGCCCGCCCGCTAATTGCGGCAACCGGGTTCAGATCCCGTTAAGAAATTAACGATGCCGACCGTCATAGACGAGGGCGAAGCAACCGGAGTAGGAAATAGCTCTACGCAAGAGGAATTTGGATGACATGATTAACCCGTTCAGTATCGAAACACCCCTGGCGAAAGTACTCGCACCCATCCTGCCGCTCCCCTGGTGATGAGTGATCCCGGCTGTACTCTCGTCGATCGGAACCGCTTCGGCGGGCGCAGCTATCGCTCCCGCGTTGCGGGTGCTCACGATTCCCTTATTACTGCTCACGGTGGTGATGCTCACCAGGGCCTGGCGTCTTGAACTGAAGGCCACCGGGCACTGGCAGGGTGTATGGGCAGTGCGAAGCCGACGAACGCTGCTGGTATCGACGATCTTGTCGATCGCAATATGGGGCATGCGTTTCGGAGGGTTACTGGGTCCAACACCGTTTTAAATAACGGGGGTTGTTAACCGTTTTCTGTGCGGACGACTCGGCCGGCGGTAACGCCGGTCGGATTTCCACCATCCAGCGCAACCTGCCCGTTTACCACGACGGTGTCGATTCCGGTTGTGTACTGGTGAGGATCGGTGAAAGTGGCTGTGTCCTGCACGGTGTCGGGATCAAATATCACAACGTCCGCAAAGCAGCCCGGTGCCACACGACCGCGTCGCGTCAATTGGAGACGCGAGGCGGGCAGGGCGCACATTTTTCGCACGGCCTCTTCAAGAGAAACAAGTCCCTTGTCCCGCCGCATCTCGGACAGGAATCGGGAGAAAGTCCCGTACGAACGCGGGTGCGGCTTGCCGCCCGACAGCGGGCCCTCAGAACGGACAGAGTTGCCGTCGGACGCAACAGCGATAAACGGATCCTGTGCAATCAGGTCCATATCGTCTTCCCGCAAAGAAAACTGGACGATAGCGGCCTCTCCACCCTCGTAAAGCTTGATCGCAGCCTCTGACGGCTCCACACCCATATCGTCGGCGATCTCGTCGAGTCGCTGTCCTTCACGTGCGTGGTCAGGTCCGTAAGCGGCCATCAAGACACGATCAGCCGAACCCATAAAGCTCTTGATATTCCAGTCGATCCCTTCCCTCAATTTGGATCGCAGATCAGAGTCGTCCATCAACTCCAACGTCGCCGCACGGCCACCAGCCAGTGCCCAGCGTGGGAACACGCCTCCGGTCAACGATGTACTGGACGC
>Ga0257122_1001962_pt1 | contig 13504 bp, 10 predicted proteins | sample SI106_120metaG_FD_190146 | JGI IMG/M metagenome (GOLD analysis project Ga0257122, IMG submission 190146) | Marine microbial communities from Saanich Inlet, British Columbia, Canada - SI106_120 | ecosystem: Environmental > Aquatic > Marine > Inlet | place: Canada: British Columbia | collected... | reverse complement strand
TGACAACTCTTGCCCCCCTCTCCCCCTCCACGGGAGAGGGTTGAGGTGGGGCCGTCCCCCCGTTCCGACAACTCACCATACCTACGGAGCGGACACCGTTATCTCGTGCATGGCGTGGTGACGATTGTGCGTGTACGGTCGAACCTCATCCGCCCAGCGCCCTGTTTCGGAAGCCTTCGCCCAGGCATCGCTGCTCGTGATGTTCGGGTCTTCCACTTCGTAGTAAGCAATGTAGCCCGGCTCACCGTCGCCGACTTCTTTCAGCTCGCCACCGATGGCCAACGACGCCGGCCGTTTCTTTGACCGTGAGACCGAGATTACGCCGGGGACGCTCAAAAGTTCAGGCACGTGCTCGGTGTCGTACACCTCATTGAAAAGGGCGTCCCTTTCCGGTTCGACATCCATGCTGACGACGAAGACGTAGCGGGTCTTGAACGGCATTCTCTGGCTCCTAATTTAGGTTCGTGTCGTCCCGAACTCGATTCAGGACCTGATTTACGACCGGAAGTTCGGGCCACTCTATATCGATCTGCTTCAAATAGTGAAAACACGTCGCCACTCGCATCTCATCGGGCGCGACACTTGTCCCATATGGCAGACAGACTTCAGAAAATCCTCTCCGCAGCGGGCATCGCATCACGTCGCAAGTCCGAAGAACTGATCGCTCAGGGCCGAGTGATGGTGAACGGCGTACAGGCCAAAGTCGGCGATAGCGCCGATGTCGGTGTGGACGTCGTGACGGTGGACGGCAAGCCGATCGCCGCCCAGCGCAAGCGATACTTGGTCCTGAACAAACCACAGGGAACCGTGACCACGCTGGACGATCCACAGGGCAGGCCCAAGGTATCGGACCTTATCAACGTCCCGGAGCGGTTGTTCCCGGTGGGTCGGCTCGACTACGACACCGAGGGCTTGCTGCTGCTCACAAACGACGGCGACTTCACACAGCGGATCACCCACCCGAGCTACGAGATCGAGAAGGTATACGTGGCCCGTGTGGCAACGCCTATCGGGCTGCGCGCACTGGACCTGTTGCGGACTGGTGTGCAGCTGGAGGACGGCATCTCAGCCCCGGCAAAAGTACAGATCGTCTACCGGGACAATCGGACGGTTGAACTGACGATTCACGAAGGCCGGAACCGCATGATTCGCCGAATGCTGGCGGCGGTCGGATCGCCTGTAACCGGCCTCATCCGCACCCGCATAGGGTCGCTCAACTTGGGAGATCTGAAGACCGGTGCATGGCGGGAGTTGAGCCCGGACGAGGTGAGCGGACTGTCAGGCCGACGAGCCGCTACTTAAAGAGTGGTGCCGAGGGCGGGACTCGAACCCGCACGCCCATAATGGACAGCGGATTTTAAGTCCGCCGCGTCTGCCATTCCGCCACCCCGGCACGTGACTTGCACGTCGGTCTCAGCGACGACGCACTTCGTACGCCCTCAATGTTAAGCGTTTGGTTAACCCGATACCCAGTGTTCAACTCAACATTCTTATTTGAGCTCGGCATGCGTCATTGTGCCCGAGCAACAATAGATAACTTGAAAAGTAATTCACATGAACAACGGAAGGTGTACTGGGATACTACAGGCACCGCTTACACACGTATCAGTCATAGAGATTCAGCGGCACGTGTTATCAAACGTTGATGATACCGTGACAAGTGTCACGGAGTTGTTCGGTGGATTGGTAGGAACGTATTCTGGAGGGTTGTCCCGGTGTCTAATTCTGAGTCTACCTGTTAAAACGCGCCATCGAATCGATGCGATGGTTCCATACGCCGGGTAGCCCGAGACCAGATATGACGTTTGCCAAAACCAACATAGTGATGGCGCTGATCACAACTCTCCTGGTGTTTGTGACCACCTGTTCACCGGCCTCCGACGGACAGGCCGGGCCAGACCTATCTGGCCTAGCATGCAGCGCCATTGAATCGCAAGGCGATTATGCCATTGCTTCACCGGTCGCGTCACACATCCCAGACAGTATTTATCCCGTTGAGTTGTTAAACCAACCATTTACGGCACGTGAGGCCGAATTATTTAGACATATCGCCTTTGAAGGTTCTGATGATTCAACTCTGTTTCCCCATGCATCAATACGGTGGAATACACCAATAGTAGCGTTCATAATTGGTTCTCAACCGTTCGTTGACGTGGCTGTACATGCGCTTACTACTACGGCCGGTATTGCTGAAATTCAATTAGAAATAACAAACGACTTGGAACGCGTCAATTTCACGATATGCCCCGGAATATCCTATTCTGATTATTCAGACACGCTCTTGTCATATGGAAACTCTCAACAATTTATTGACCGCGCTAGTTGGGGTGTTGGTTTATTAAACCGTCCCAATTTTATCAACACCATAACCACGTCTCTCATTCTCACGACTCCAGAGGACGGGTCACAGGTTCAGTTGCCCTTCGAAACTCAGGTCGCCATTGTTTGGGAAGAAATCGTTCAAGAATTTGGGCTATTAAGAGATTTTTCACCCAATGAATTCAATGATCTTCCGGGTACATCCACGAGCCTTTTCATTGAAGACAACACGAAGACCAATACAAGTATCAACGAATTGGATGCGCGTCTTCTGCACTCGTTGTATCGACACATCCAACCAGGCAGGAACTGGGATCAGGCTCTCGAGGCCCTAAAGGATCAGGGGTTGTTGGCCGATTAGTCGGCGTCTGATTTCTGTTCCACACCCAGGCTCGGGATCAAAAGACCGGCCAGATAGACGGACCTCGAACAGGTTCTCCCGTAACAGACAGCGAATTTGAAGTCCGCAGCGTCTGCCATTCCGCCACTTCGAGCGCGGCGCTCGACGCCGAAAACGATTTCGCCGCCTATGCCCAGGCGGTCAGAGAGTTGTCCCTGACCATCCAGGCCAGCCGGCTCAGGCGAATACCAGTGACCTTGCCATCGTCGTTCATCACCAGCGCTATTTCCGGCTTCTGGAGTGACGGAGTGTCCAGCGCCAGGAAGAACGGGTCGTTTTCGTCCGCGGGCAGTAAGCGGACGCCGTTTCGCCACGGGCCACGTCGGGATCGCAGCATCAGTTCGCCCGACTCTTCCGTAATCTGGATACGTCCGTGTGTACGGATAGGCCGAGAGTTGGTGAGCTTGCCCGCAGGCATCGAGTAGACGCCGGGGGCTGCCGTCAGCACCTTCGGATCGAGCGCTATTTCCGGCAGTACCGGATCTGGCGCACCGAGCACAGCCTGAAGCAACCGGCTGTACACCTCGCCTGATACATCCAGCGAGGCATTGAGATGGACCATCATGCCCAGGTTTCGGCCCGGGATGATGCTCAGGTCCGTGTTCCAGCCACCGGCGATCCCTCCGCCGTGGCCAAAAACGAATTCGCCAAACTGTGTTGTCCGGAAGAACGACAGTCCCAGGCTGAGAAGTCGGTCGTCCGGGCACCACTGAGGCTTGAGCATCTCGTCGAAGGTCTCGGGACTCACGATGCCAGCGCTTTTCTTGAGCAGGGCCGATGCGTACCGGGCCATATCGGGAATATTGGAGTGGACGGACCCGGCTGCTCGACCGTTTACATACACCCACGCACCACGAATGTTGTGGCCGTCCACAGGCTCTCCGCTGGCCCCCAGTCCCAGGAACTCAAGCTGATCCAGGTCCTCGTGAGAGGGCGCGTGGTGGTAGCCGGTAGTTAGGCGGTCGGCGGGTCGGTCGTAGTTATCGGTCACGGTCATGCCGAGCGGGGCAAATATGCGCCGGTTAAGCACCTCTTCGATGGTCGCATTTTCAGCCCGGGCGACGATCTCCCCTACCAGCATCCAGCCATGGTTGGCGTAGTGCCACTTCGTGCCCGGCTCGACGTCGATAGTGATGCCGTCCGGGTATTTCTCCGGGATGGGTGGGATGTCCGGGTCGTCCGCCCAGAGGACACTGAGAGGATCGGCGATGTCGGCCTCGGTCGGCGCTTCCCCGATGCCGCCGGTATGCGTGAGCAGGTTCCACAGCTTCAAGTTTGCGCCGTGACCGTTCAGTTGGAGGTCCGGTATCAGGTCCGCAACCCGATCTTCAAGGGACAGCCGTCCCTCCTCCACTAGCGCCATGGCGCAGAGACAGACCATCGTCTTCGTGATCGACCCGATGCGTTGGTGGAGATTCGGGTCCTGGGGCCTCCGTGACTCTATGTCAGCCCAGCCAAAGCCTACCGAGAACACGAGCTCGTCGCCATGAACCACCCCAACGGCAAGGCCGGGAAGGTGGAACTCTTCGACTAGCTGGTTGGCGGTCTCGGAGATGAGAGTCGGGTTGATTGGAGACCCGGAAGACATTTGGACGCACCCTACGTTCACTTGTTGACCCGGCTTCAACGGGTCCAGTGATCCTGCGGGTCTACTCCGATTTCCGCAATGACCGGATGGGCGCTGTTCGTAAGGAAATGGAGCGGGGGACGAGACTCGAACTCGCGGCCTCAACCTTGGGAAGGTCGTGCTCTACCAACTGAGCTACCCCCGCGTCAGCGCCAAATGCGGAATAAGCATGTTAAGGGTTATCTATGCGCAAGTCATTGGATCCGTTCCCGAGAGACAGCGCGCATCACCCCGTCTTTGTCGAGGTCGCCGCCTGGTACATCTCGACGTATGACTCTGCGATCGTGTTCCACGCGTATCCACGGCGCACAAGATCAGTGGCCGAGCGTCCCATCGTCGCCGAGAGATCGGGACTATCCAGTATCTTGCAGAGCGCGGATTCGACCTCATTTACCTTCGGTTTGACGACCAGCCCGGCACCGGCCGTCTCGACTTCCGGGAAGTAGCAGAAAGTGCTGATGACGGAGGGAATTCCGGCGGCTAGCGCCTCCAGCACGCCCACGCTGAAGCCCTCGGAGTACGAAGGCAATGCATATACATCGGCCCGGGACAGCGCGCCCACCCGTTCGTCCCCACCGAACGGCCCCGTCAGAGTCACGGCGCTTAACCCAGCCCGCTTGATCGATTCCTCAAGCGTCTGCCGGTAACCATCGTCGGGTCCGACTATCAACAGATGCGTGTCGGGGCGCGTCTTGTGAAGACGGATGAACGCTTCCAGTAACAGGTCGAGGCCCTTTTTCTCATGAAGCCTTCCCAGGAACAGGACCACTCTCTTGCCCTTGAGTTCCGGGTACCGATGTTCAAGGGCTGCGACGTCTCCAGTCTGTTGAAACTCTCCGGCGTCGATTCCATTGGGGATCACGGGTACCGGGCCGTCAAACCCGTAGTCACGTATCTGGTTAGCTTCGGTATCGGTTAACCCATGTGCAGCGGCCGCGTTTCTAAGAATGTCCCGCTGCCAGATACGGCTGTAGATGCGCTTTTTCAGACCTCCCAACGCCAGTGCCCAAGGGTCGAGGCTGCCGTGGGGGGAAATAACGAACGGAATGCCGAGGGCCCGGCTAGCACGTGCGGCGGCGAAGTGAGGGTGGTGCCACATTTCGTGGATGTGCACGATGTCGTAATCCGCCGCTTCATCCTCCAGCGCTGATTTCATATCAGGACTATGGCCGGGCCACCACCTGGACAGCTTCCCGGTCCCAAACAGGCGGATGTCTGCATCTGGCGTGTCGATGAGATGCTCTCTGTCGCCGGAGAACACCGGCGAAAAGATCGTTGAACTCACTCCGGCGCGCTTCAACGCCGACGTCAATGAAGCAACGACACGCGGAGGTCCGCCGTGACGCACCTCCAGGCCTGCGACCACATGCAGCACGTTCATCGGTGTGAGTACGCGCTACCGGAACCGACACATGAGCTAGCCGAGTGAGATATGTTGCCGTTGATATGAGCCATATCTCGAATCATATCTTCTAACGCGATCACACCACCCTTTGTGTATCTTGGCTGATCGTAGGCGAACAGCCGGGGAGACCAACGTCACGCCAGATAAAGACGGCATCCAGCGCTCAAAAATTGATCTCGCTATCGAAGTGAGCTGGCTTCTCGCACTCGCGCTTGTTCCCTTTGCGTTCAAAGGACCGGACGTGGTCGTCCTGTTCCTCCAGCCGAAGGACTTCGTACTTCACCTCTTTGCCCTGCTGATCCTGTCACTGTGGGCCGTCGAGTGGGCGCTCGGTGGATACCGTCCGCAGGTGGATCTGAGTTCCTTCACGGCGATCAGAATCTGGCTGGGCAAAAATCCGCGTAACTGGGCGCTTGTCGGTGCGATCGGGTTCGGTACAGCGGTGGTCATCTCCACGGTTGTGTCACCCCTGCCCGCGGTCAGTCTCTGGGGCCGGGATTTCGTCCATCTCGGATATGAGTTGTATTCCGTACTGTCGTTGCTCGTCATCTTCTTTGCGATATCGCTTCGCACCGGCAGTGCGGACCAGGTCAGGCGAATCCTCTGGGTTGTCGCCGGGGCCGGGGCGGTGACCGGGCTTTACGGGATCTCACAGCGATTTGGGTGGGACCCGATCGGCGATGGCGAAAACGAGAGTCGTGTGCTGTCGTCGTTTGGCAACCCGATTTTCTTCGGCTCGTACCTTGTTATGTCGACCGTCATCACGCTCGGCCTGGCGCTGGACGAGGCCCGGAAAAACGACCGCTGGTGGCTGCCGGTAATCGCGTTACTTGTTGGCATCCAGCTGACTGCCATGTGGTTTACAGGCAGTCGCGGTCCGTGGGTCGGTCTGGTCTCCGGGTTCATCGCATTTGGGGCGCTTGGGGCGCTTTCCCTTGACCGTACCCAGTTGGTTAAGGCTGGTTCGGTGCTTGTGTCCGGATTACTTCTCGCCGCTGTTCTGGTGAACGTGGCCGGTGATTCCGACGATGGGACGGGTCGAGGACTCGGGTCGATCGTATCCGGGGTATCACCCGCTGCGGGAGGGCTAGGGGCCAGGGCGGATATTTGGGAAGGAAGTTTCCGGCTCCTCGACAGTTGGGAGACACAACAGTCTGAATCTGCATTCCAATCGTCACTCAGGCCTTTATTCGGACTCGGGCCTGAAATGTTTTTCTACTCATACCCCCTGGTCGCGAATCCACAGTCGGGCGTGATCGTGCCGAGCCACGCCCACAGCCTGCCGCTTCAACTGATTTATTCCTACGGTTTCGTCGGGCTGGCGACTTTCGTGGTGCTCACCGTATCCACGTTGATCGTAGGGATCTCAGTCATTAGACAGCGCCGTGCAGGTCTAACGGGTGGTGGCGACTGGCTGGCGATAGTGATGCTGGCCGTCATGGCGTCCTTAATCGGTCGATCTGTGGAGCAGGCGGTCGGAGTCGCCCGCGTCGGTGATCTTGTCCCGTTCTGGGCACTACTCGGGGTCGCTCTGGCGGTATACGGGATGAGCCGGGACACGAACACGGCGGTACGGCCATTACGTAGTGGTGCGTTACATTTCTTTCCCGTCGCCGGCGTGAGCATCCTCGCGATCGTTGCGCTCGGCGTCTTCTTCGTTCGCGACATCCAGCCACTACGAGCGGGCCTGAAGTCGGCCGATGCGTTCGAGGCGGCGGCGGCCGGGAATAGCTCTGAGGCCCAGCGACTGATGCAACGAGCATCGGAGTTGGCACCCGATGTGGAGCAGTACAGGGTCTGGACCGGGGAACTGCTGGTTGAAGAGGCAGGACTGCAAGTGCAGTCAACCGCGGCGTTGCAATCCCTGGGCGAGGCTTACGAGGCCTTCATCGCTTACGAAGAGCGAGATCCCTATTCCTTCGCTACCCAGCTGAGGATCAATCTGGCGGAAACGGAGTTCGTTAATCGCGGAAACAATTTCTTCAGTGAAGACTTGATCGAACGTGCCGTCAGGATTTCGAACTCCCTGCCGTCTTATCCAACAATCCAGGCGGTGGCGGCGGAGCGCGTCTTAATCGCCGGGCAGATTGAGCTCGGCCGTTCGCTTGCCGAGCGCGCCATCGCCATGGAGTCAGCAGCGAGACCGCAACCGTTCGCCTGGTTCATGCGTGGCAACGCCCTTGCCGAGCTAGGTGATTTGGATGGGGCGCTTGAGTCGTTCACCACTGCATTGGAGCGAGAGCCAGAAGGACAGCTCGCCCCGGGAATCCATTCGAACGTTGCGCTGGTCTACGAGTCGATCGGGAACACGACGCTAGCGGAGGAACACCGGGCGTTGGCGGCCGAGATCGAAGCTGCGCTTATCGCCGAAAGTGGCAACTAACTTCCCAACGACGCTCTGGAACAGGAGTCTTATTCCGGGCTTGACCGTTTGCTGAACGGTGCCGCCAGCGTGCGAAAGATAAGCGCCAAATCGCCCGTAAAGCTGTGCTCATGCACGTACTTCATCCGTAGTTCCATCTTGGGATCCCACACTTTTTCGAAGTACAGCTCGTCAGGATCACCGCCGGAAAGGATGGAACCAAGATCTGAAAATACGATCGACGCTTCATCCGTGATACCGGGACGGACCGAGAAGATAACCATCTGTTCTTCGGTATAGAGTTTCGTGTATTCGGTCGTCTCGGGCCTCGGGCCGACGAGGCTCATCTTCCCGAAGATCACATTCAAAAGTTGAGGTAGCTCGTCGAACTTGAACTTCCGAATAAAGCCTCCAACCCGGGTAATACGCGGATCATCGTCACCCGAGTGATGGGAATGGGCACCGGCCGGTGCGCTCCTCATGCTGCGGAACTTGATGATCTTGAACGGAACCCCGTTCAATCCAGTTCGCTCTGCCCGGTAGATGATCGGCCACCCTGACTCCAGGACTATCGCCACCGCTACGATGATCATGACCGGGATCAAAACAACGAAACCGACCAATGAGGCCACGAGGTCGAATGATCTTTTCAACATCTGTGCTGATCCTGCCAAATGCCAGTTGTCCGTCAATGAAGGTATAACTATCAGGGTCCGGCCATGCACATGTATTGGTACAAGAAGGCCACTCCAAATCCTATACGTCCCCCGTCGCTGGCCTGAACCTGATACCGAGTGCATCATTCAGCGATCAATATAGTCATCGTCGTATCAGACATCGCAGGGAGATAGCCGATCGTCGCCGAATCGCCCCGCTCCGGGGATCGCAGTGTTCTTGTTACCGGCGCCACCGGAATGGTTGGCGGCGCTATTGCACTTGAGCTCATTCAGGCCGGGTACGACGTGGCCGCGCTGGTCCGCACAGGATCGGATATCTCACACCTGCCGTCGGACGAGATCGCGATTTTCGAAGGTGATGTCACGGATCCGGAGTCGCTCCGGGACGCGATTGCCGGTCGAACGTCCGTGTGCCATGCGGCGGCGTTGGTGCCGGGAAGCGGTGCCGACGACGCCGAGTTTGAGCGCGTCAATGTGTCCGGGACTCGTAACGTTTGTGAAGCGTCTGTGGAGGCCGGTGTTTCACGGATGTTGTTCGTCAGCACCGTCCACTCCTTCGGGATCCATCCCGGGGAAAAGGTCGACGAGACAACCATTCCTTCAAAACCGTTCCATACCGGGTACGACGCTTCGAAGGCTAGAGCCGAAGAGGTTGTGCTTGAGTTTGCTTCCACAACGCTAGACGCCGTGGTCATCAATCCGACGGTCGTTTTCGGTCCGCGGTCACGCCATTCAGGGCGATTGATCAGCATGTTCTTGCGGGGCCGCCTGCCCGCGATCCCACTGCCCGGTCGTCAACTGTCTCTGGTGTACTCCGGAGATGTGGCTCGGGGTGCACGCCTGGCACTTGAGAACGGGAAACGTGGAGAGCGATACATCCTCGCCAATCCCGGAGTGACGATACGGGAGTTCGTTCAGGAACTCGCCGGTGTCTCCGGCCGATCAGCGCCCCGGTTATCGGTGCCCGGTTGGCTTGCCGCGGCCGGAATTGCAGTCCTCTGGGGGTTATCTCCGATGACGCGGTGGAAGCCCCCGGTAACGGTGGCAGGTATCCGGCACGGGGGCACGATTTACGATGGCGGCCGGGCCAACAGCGAGCTGCATCTCGACTACACGAGCCTTGAAGACGCCCTGGCGGATACCGTCGAATGGATGCGCCGCGACGCCAGTACAGACGGGTAGTTCAAGCGCTGCTATCGGGCTCTAATTCCCCCGCCGTACCGGTCTTCATAGCCAATGGGCCGATTACCAGGCCGACAAGCAACCAGTACGCATCACCGGCTCTGTCCTGGATCAACGTGTGAAATGCCACCGATATCACTACGAAAACGATGGTTAGCAGGGTCAGCGTCCTGGCTAGCGCTTTGAGCTCCCGATCTTGATCTGACACGGAGATCTGCCACAGTCGCCACAGCACAAGTCCGATCGCTATGGAGTACAAAGTGAATCCGACTACTCCACTCATTATCACGATACCCAGAAGCATGGAATCGGTAGTCCTGTTAACAACGCTCATCCCCAGCCCGGTTATCGGATAGTCCTGTGCGATATCGACGGCGCCGTTCCGAAATACCTTTCCGGTGTCGGGGTCGAATCGACCGGCGAAATACTGGTTAATGTAATTACCGTCGTCAGGGAATATCCGTCCTCTCATGCTCTTTGATTGATCCGGGAATACGAGTGCGGCGACCGCCCAGACCACCACAAATAAAAGCACCGCAACAAGAATTTTCGATGGCGAGATTCTCGGCATCGCTCGAACATAAATAGCAGAAAGCACCACCAGCAAGCCCATACCCGCCGGGAATATCTTTGACCCGGAGAGCATGCCGCCCAGCAGAATGGTCCCGAACAGGAGTCCGAGTACTACGGAATCACGGCGTGATCGGATCCTGAATATGAACACGGCGGCCAGTGCAGCTGCCAGAATCAAGTACATGCCCAGCGTTGACAACTGCGGCATAAGCGCCGCCGCCCGGCCGTTTTCGACCACCAGCCAGAAGGCCTCACTTCCTGCCGAGTTGTCGTAGAACCTGGCAAGAAAGGGGTTGATCACATCTTCCGTATACGGCAGCAGTTGCAGCGTAGCGATTACAGACATCGACACTGCGGCCGCAAGTATCAACTTGATCAAAATCGACATATCAGTTCTTGATACTTGAACGTTAGCGGCGATCAATAGAACAAGTAACGGCCTGACATACGCTTCCGCGGAACTTAATAGGCTGACCCCACGCGAAATACTGCCTGAATAATCGGCCGGGATATTGGACCACCACACCGCGGTCATTGCTCCCAGCCACAAGAGAAACACGGCGTAGAAGATCGTGTGAATCGGTAATCGAAATCGGTTGGTTCTGTAACCACGCCACAGGAGATATGCCGCAACGGCCGGGATGGCTACGTTATCCAGACGCGCCTGTTGATGACCGGCCGCCAGGTCGATTCCGACCAGTTTCACAATGTCCAGGATTGGCAGGTAAGGACCGAGCAGGATGAGCGCCAGCAGTGAGACGAGAAGCCGCCCGTCCGGCGTTAAGCGCGCCCATTCATCCCGAAGCACGGACGTTCCGAATCTGGAAGCGATGGCTGGTGCTGTGATTGTTGACCGCTCTCAGGTGACTACGGCTGCCCAACTTGGTTCATGGGGATCATGAGTGACCAAGATTACCGGTTCCCTCTGCTGTGATACGGGAAAGCTATCCTGCGCGGTCACTCGCGTATGCCAGGGCATCGGTAAAGGTACGGGCCATCTGGTCGATGCTGATCTCTGACTTTGCGATCTGGCGAGACTCTGATCCCTCTCGGCGCATGCGTTCAGTGTCGCGGAGATAAGCGCTTATCGCTGTCGTGAGCAAATTCAAATCATCTGGCTCTACCAGTTCGCCGTTCCTACCAACTTGCACGAGATCCGATTCGGTCCCATCACCCTTACCAACCAGCACCGGCTTGCCATGTGCCATCGCCTCGTAAATCGCAAGCCCACCGGCGCCCGGCAGTACGAACAGGTCTGAGGCGGCAAGCGCAACCGAGAGATCATCGCCCTCCAAATGCCCCAGGAATCGTGTCTGAGGGAAGCTATCGGCTGCGTACGCCTCCAGGGCTGCCCTCTCCGGCCCATCCCCCACAATCAGGAGATCACAGGGCTGTCCCGCATCACGGCAAGCGTCGATGAGGAGATCAACCCGCTTCGCTTCGACAAGCCTTCCGACACAGATGAGGGTGGTACCGGATAAACGTTGATCCTGGCGCCACTTCCGAACCGCTTCTCCGCCTGCTGGGAACTTCTCAACCGCTCGATCTGCGCTGGCAGTGGACACGGCGTTGTGCGCTACGAAGATACGCTCCCGTTCAACTCCCGCCCGGACATAGTCCTCTGCGGCTTTGGAGCTGTAGGCGATCAATGCGTCGAAGGATCGGTAAAACCGGGAGCGGATACGGTCAACTACGGAGAATTTCGTCCGGCCGGTTGGCTTGCTGAGAGTTCCGAGTCCCCACCCGAGTACGGGTTTGCCGAGCGAGTGCATGTACCGGGTAGCGCGGTAAGACGACGGAATGCGGGGGTCTGCTGACACAATCAAAGCGTCGGGGTCAGATTCTTTTAGCCAGCGTTTGTACCCCCGCTGCCAGCAAAGGTAGAGCCCGCCATTGCCGAAGTGGAAATTATTGGCGGGGACATGTCTGGGGCCGATCAGATCATCCGTGACCACGATCCCCTCTTCCGATCTCGGAGTCCCGGCAAATACATCCAACCCGTCGTCGCAGTACGTCGATAGTCTTTCGAAGAATGGAGCACGGTACCGCGGAAGAACCCTCTGCTGAAGGCCAACTTTTCCGGGGAAGGTTTGCGTCATTCAGGGAGCCGTCTTCTGTATGGGCGTAAACGAGCCGGGCGGAGACGAAATAGCGACCGAAGTTTGGTGATGGGTTAGGTGAACTCGCCGGGTGAGATCGCCGTTGGCGATGCGAACTGCATGCCATCGTCACTCCCGGTCGATTCCGAGGACTCACCGTATGTAATGAGTCGCTGCAGCTTGGCGACGGGGATTCGTGACACAACCTTGGCGATACCGTTCAGGTCTTCTCCCTGCACGGCAATCTGGTCGTTGATCATGTCCACCTGCTCCTGGCTCTGGGAGAACCGTACCCGGAGCGGCTGATCCAGTTGGAGCGGCTGCGAGGCGAAATCCTCTGTCAGGAGCACGCGGAAGTCATAGGTGAACTGGTCGTCGATCTCGGTACCCAGCTCAAACATGTTTCGTTTGCGGTTGGCGCTGTAGCGCTGGAGTTGATCCAGGTACGCGCTGTGCTCTTCGTAAGATTCCGGTGCCGTCTCTTTGACCACTTCACGTGCGACACCGAATGCAGCGTCATGTATGTCATCGACGAGATCAAGCAACGCTATAGCGCGGTGTCGGAACAGCACGTTATTTCCGAGTTCTCCTTTGACGTATCGCTCAATCGTCTCAGGGCTGCTCTTGGTAAACGCTTCCAGTTCGGAAGGGTTCTCCCACAGCTCCGACTCTGTAGCTTCGTCAAACGACGCAAACAGGTCTGTGAGCGCCGGACTGAGGGACTTGCGTCGCTTGTGGAGGATAGACAACAAAGAGGAAGGCTGTATTCCCAGCGTCCCGAGGAAGCCGTACAACTCGAACAGGATGCGGTCCTGGTAGAACAACCCCATCGTCAGGGCTAACGAGCGGCACTCCAGGTA